>Ga0075362_10000102_pt1 | contig 24102 bp, 18 predicted proteins | sample EndMetdeltDD1762_FD_71397 | JGI IMG/M metagenome (GOLD analysis project Ga0075362, IMG submission 71397) | Populus endosphere microbial communities from Tennessee, USA - Endosphere MetaG P. deltoides DD176-2 | ecosystem: Host-associated > Plants > Roots > Endosphere | place: USA: Tennessee...
CCTCCCCCCCCTCCTCCGAAAAAGTTGTCCGTCCCAATCCCGTTTCCCCCAATCCCGCCTGCGGTGGTCCCATTTCCTCCTGGGCCTCCCGCTCCTGCGCCGCCGCCTCCTTGATCCACTGATCCGGTTCCTCCCAGGTTGATCGGTTGTCCAAAAGGGGTACTGCTTCCTCCATTCAGTCCGCCCATAAGTCCGACAGCGCCTCCTCCGGCTCCCGCATAGAAAGGCGTGAGCGCTGAGGTACCGGCAGCGCCGTCGCCCCCATTTCCACCGCCAGGGTGGCCTCCGCCTCCGCCTCCGGCAACCAATGAACCTCCCGCATTTACATTGGACATGAGGGTGGCGGAATCATTCCCAAAACCTCCGCCTCCGCCTCCGATTCCAGAGGGAGCGGAGCTTCCTCCTCCGGCTCCTCCAACCGCTTCATTTTGGGAGAACGTAATTGTATCAATAGTGACATTTGCACCATTGTGAACGTAGAGACCTCCGCCTCCCGCCACTCCGCCTCCGCCGCCTACCGTGCCCCCGCCTCCTGCGCCTCCTTGAGATCCTGCATTGATGACATTGAATTTTTGGATGTTGATGGTTCCATTGGCGACAGAGAAGGCTTGAAAATGGTTAGCCATCGTTCCGTCGATGGTGACCGGATTTCCCGTTACGACGGTGATGGTTAAACTACTTTGAACGATGGTGGGCAATGGCAATGTCAGTGTGATTGTTTGCCCTGCAATGCCAGTGCAGTCGATTGTATCTCCTGAGGCTGCGTTGAGCATCGCATAGCGGAGAGTTCCCGATGTTACAGTATCTGCAGTGTTGGTCACCGACTGCGTAGCTCCGTAGATGCAAAGGGGAAGCGAAGATGCAAAGAGTAAAAATTTGAATGGATTCACAAATATCGCCGAAGAACTTCTCATCCTGAATACTATAAAAAAAATCTTGAGTCAATCGAAAGGAGAGTTGGTTTTTGATAGAAATCCAAGGAAAGTGGCAAAATTGTCCCCTTTTTGAAAAAGGAGGCTTCATTCACAGTTTCAATTCAACCCAAAACTGTATTCATTATCCGCTCTTGTAAAACGGAAATCGAACCGAAAGCATTTTCTCAAGAATGCGAATCGCTCGTAGGCCTCACGAAGTATAAAAAACCCGCGAAAAGAGAAGAAGCTCCCGAAAAAGCAGATTGCTTGACAGTTGTGAGCTATCTTTTTAAGAAAACCCAAGCTCTTGATATTCCTTTAGATTGGATCGGAAACATGCCCCGGCTATTGGTCGAAAAAGGATGGCAGATCGAAAAAATTCAGAGAAGATCTCTAAAGATGGGCGATTTGATTTTTCTCGGCAAACGGAACAATCAGATCGATCACCTTGCTGTCGCGCTGAGCGCTGAAAAGGTATTTCATGTGAGTTGGAAAACAAAAGGGGCGGCGATCGAGAAAATTGAAACGCTTTTTTCGCGTTATGTCCAGCCGAAGGAAATCGGTTTGTTTTTGTCTTCGGTAGATCCGAGGTCAGTAAGTTAAGAAAACAGAGAAAAGCCCTGGATGCCTCCTATTTTTTTTGATCAGCGCGGAGACGCCGCGAAACGCAGCGAGGAGATCGGCGCGGAGAGCGCGGAGGTTTTTTCGCGGCGAAAAAACAGAGGAAGGGGAAAATTTTCCGCGCTTCGCGGGAGCATCAAAGCGTTTTTCGCCTCTTGCGAAAAACGCTTTCATTTTTTGCCGCGTCCAGTCCGCACCCCGAAAGCTCCTCTGTCTTTCTCCACGCTTCGCGGCCTCTGCGTTCTCCCTCCTATACCCAAGTGAGTTCAAAAATTGGCCTGTAGATGGGTTCAAAGCGCCAAAAATCGACGATCGTAAGCAGCCCTGTTATCAATACTGGGCTGCTTACGACAAGCCTGCGATCGTCGATTTTTGGCAGCTTTCAATCCCGTCTACAGGCCAATTTTTGAACTCACTTGGGTATATCTCCCCCGCTGCGTTTCGCGGCGTCTCCGCGCTGATCAAAAAAAATAGGCTTGAGGCACTCCGAGCGTTTTACGCATCGATAAGTTGAAAGTCTTTGATGAGAAGTTGGATGCTGGCTTTATTGAGGAAAATATTCACGTGGGGGGTAAAGGCGATGCGGAGGCGGATGTTTTTCCTGCGGATCTCTTCTTTTCGATCAGCCAGCCCGAAGGCGATCCCTTCGAGCATTCTGTCTCCTTGCTCCAAAAACAATTTCAAGTGGTATTTGCCGACCACTTTCGGCGGCCAAATCTGTGTTGCATCGCAGTAGAGGACGGGAGGAGAATTTTCGTTCCCAAAGGGCTCCAAGAGATTTAAGGATTCCATGAAATCGAAGGTCAATTCATTGAAATTGATTTTCCCATCGAGATAGAGTTTAGGGACCACATCCTGCGCTTTTAAAATCTGGTCGGCAGAGGCGAGAAATCTCTCTTTGAAGAGGGGAATGTTCTCTTGTTTGATTGTAAGTCCTGCGGCATAGTCGTGGCCGCCGAAATTAATTAAGAGATCTTCGTTTTGTTTCAAGAGCGGCAAGAGAGGAAATTCTGGAATTGTCCGGATCGAGCCTTTCCCGATATCCTTTTCGATCGACATGATGATCGTTGGCCGGTTGTATTGCTTAGCGATGCGGGCGGAAATGATTGCGATGATTCCCGGATGCCATTTTTCCGAATGAAGAAAGATCGCTTTATCTTTAAGGATTTCCGGGTGCTGAAAAATATATTCTTCAATGTCGACGGATGCTTCTCTTTCGATTTTTTGCCGTTCTAAGTTATGTAAATCGAGTTCCTTCGCCAGTTTTTCCGCCTCTTCGCTGTTGCGGAGAAGAAGCAATTCAACCCCTTTCAAAGGATCGGCGATTCGGCCAAGGCTGTTTAAGCGGGGAGCGACTTTAGACGCGATATCGACAGGAGAAAGATCTCCTGATTGCATTTCGCTGACTTCGAATAATTTTGCGATTCCGACCCGCTTCATTTTCCTCATTTGCTTCAGTCCGTAGCGGACGAGGATTCGGTTTTCTCCTTTGAGCGCGCCCATATCGGCGATGGTTCCCAGGGCCACCAGGTCAAGATAGCTTTTTAGGTCGATTTTGGAAGGGCTGATCTCTTCATTTTCAATGAGGTAATTGGCGATTGCATGGACGAGTTTAAAGGCGACTCCAACCCCGGTTAAGTCGCGATTGGGGTAGGTGCTATTAATGAGTTTTGGATTCAGCGTTGCAATGCAGTGGGGGATTTTCGAGGTGGGTTCATGGTGGTCTGTGACGATGACATCGATTCCTTGTTGAACGACCTCTTGAATCTCTTTGGCGGCTGTGATGCCGCAATCGACCGTGATCATCAGAGAGCAGTGATTTTTGAGCGCGGTTTGAAGAGCTCCTCCGATGAGGCTTTTTTTAAAGGTGGTCCGGTTCGGAAGATCAAAAAAAACATTCGCTCCGACGGTTCTTAAAAAATCAGTGAGGAGGGCAGCTGCCGTCATTCCGTCGACATCATTATCTCCATACACCAGAATGGCTTGATTTTGATGAATTGCATCGACGATTCTGTTTACTGCTTTATTCATATCCGGAAACAGGTCCGGATCAAATAGGTTGGGAAGTTTGGCATAAAGATATTCATGGATTTCTTCGAGGGTTTTAAATCCTCGTGAAATTAAGATTTGAGCTGTGACGGGGTGGATATTGAATTCGGATATAATGGCTTGAAAAAGAGTAGGATTTTTATCGGGGTAAATCCAGATCGGACCATGCGACTGTTTTGCTGCAAGCATGTAAATTTACCCTAAAATAACTTTTTTGGAGTCTATAGGTCCTCCTGATTTTTAAAAAGCCTCACACATCCATTTGCGCCTTCAACTTTCGGTCTTCAGCTCCCCGGCGCTTTATAGGCGAGGCGATTTTAGGACAACCGGGCTAACTTATTCTCATTCACTTCTTCTCTTCTGTGGAAAAAGAGCATCAGAGGGGATGCGATATACCAGGAGGATAAAGTCCCGAAAAAGACTCCGATTGCCATCACTAAAGCAAAACTGAACAGAGAAGATCCTCCAAGAACAATCAAGGTGAGCAATACTAAGAGAGTAATTCCCGAAGTGATCGATGTCCGCCCGAGGGTGACATTCAAAGCTTCATTGATGATTTGGGAAAGTTTTCTATTCCGAGAGAGTCTCATTTCTTCGCGGATCCGGTCGAAGATGATGATGGTGTCGTTGAGCGAGTAGCCTACGATCGTCATGATGGCGGCAACTGTATTGAGATCGATCTGCAAGGGAACCCCGAATGCATGCAAGAGGCCCATGAGTCCGACAGTAATCAAGATGTCGTGGATCAGGCAAAGAAGGGCGGCCGCTGCAAACTTATATTCGAAACGGAAAGAGATATAAATAAAGATCGATATAAACGAAATGAGAAGCCCGATGAGAGCATTATTGCGCATCGTATCGGACATTTGGCCGCTCATGGAGGTCCAGTTTGCCTCTAAATGGTCCTTCGAAGCTTGGGTGAGGTTAAGTCCTTGAGATGCAAGCGATTTAACAACCCAGTCGATCCGTGGATTTTTTTGATAGGAATAGGCGAAGTGGTCTCCTTCGGTTTCGATGGCAAGGTTTGCAAACGGCTTTCCCGGTTGCTCCATTGACGTGCCAAGAAGGATCCGCAATTGATTGGAGGGATTCAATTCCCGGATTTGGAAATCTCTTTCTACAGCTCCATTCGCAATCAGCGCTTCGCGTGCTGCGAGGGAATAATTGACATTTGTTTCTTTTTCGATTTCCACGTGGAGTGAAAATCCGCCCGTGAAATCCATCCCGAAGATTGTAGCTCTTTCTGCATAGAGAAGATAACCTCCTCCGAGAATTAAAAGGGCAGCTATTGAAAAGGCGATTTTAGATTGTTTAAGAAAGTCGATCCCTTTAGCGGCAATCCAGCTTTTCCCGATGTTGAGAACTTTGTTTTTCGGATTCTGAGCCCATCCTGTGAAATAGAAGCGGGTCATGAAAAGCGCTGTGAACATCGAAGAGACAATTCCTATGATTAAGGTGAGGGCAAATCCTTTGATAGGCCCTGCGTCGAAATTCAAAAGAATTAAGGCGGCAATGATTGTGGTTACATTGGAATCGATGATGGCGCTATAAGCTTTTTTGTAGCCTGCTGAAATGGCCGAACTGATCCGTCCGCTGATTGCAAATTCCTCTTTCATTCTTTCGAAAACGAGGACGTTTGCGTCGACAGCCATTCCAACTGTAAGGATGATCCCCGCAATGCCGGCCAGAGAAAGAGTGGCCCCGATATTTTGCAATGTGGCCCAGAGGATTAATAAGTTGAATAAAACGGCAACCGATGCAACGACTCCAGCAAACCGGTAGTAAACGACCATGGCGGCAATAACGAGAGCCAATGCGACAAAAGTTGCGGTAATTCCATGGATCCTGTCTTGGATTCCTAATTCTGGACTGACGTTTTTTTCTGAAAGGATATGGGGAGTAAAGGTGAGGGAACCGGCTTTAAGATCGGAGACCAATTGGGAAACTTCCCTCTGGGAAAAATTGCCGCTGATCATTGCGCTGTCGCGAAGGGCAGCGTCCAATGTAGGAGAGTTAATGACGGTATCGTTGAGGACCACGGCCATTCTCCATCCGTGGCCATGCGAGTAAGCTTCATTCGGCGTTCCGAGAATTTTTTCTTTGCAGAATCGAGAGGTCCAGGAAAAAAGACTATTCCTGGGGTTGATTTTTTGGCCCTCCCGGTTGAGCGAGGCGCCTCGAACTTCAAAGCTTAAATAGTTTCCTTTGGAGGGGTCGTAGTTGGAACGGACATTTTCGAGTTGAGAGCCCTCTAAGGCAAAATTTTTAAAAATGAAGATCAAAGGGTGTGTTTGACCGTGCCAATCATGAAAATCGGTTCCTCTCAAAACGGCGATTTTAGAGACGGAATCGTTTAATTCGTTGTTTGAGCTCAGGTCAAGAGGAGATTGCAATTTGAGCCCGTTTTCTAAGAGGATCCGAGCCGTTTCTGAGCGGGGCTGGCGCGTTTCTTGGGTTCCTGATTCCCCATACAAATGTTTCCAAGCAATCGCGTTGATGCTTTCTGCGTCTGTTTTGCGGGTCACGACAGCTTCGTTCCAAATCTCTTGAAGGAATCGATGGACGTCCTCCGCTAAAATCGGGTTGTTTAAACTGAATTTTTCATTTACCACGTGAAAATACATCGAAGAGGCTTTGATCAACTCGGAGGCGGAAAGAGCTTGAGATCCTGGAAAATCGAGGACGATGCTATTGCCCACTTGACGGATGGCGACCTCTGAGACTCCCATTTTGTTCACTCTGTGGTAGAGCTCATTGATGCCTTGTTTAATATCCGCTTCGTTTTTTACGATCTGATTATTTCCGTCTCGCAATTCAATTTGGACTGTTTTCCCGCCTGATAAATCGAGGCCCCAGCGGAGCACTTTTTTCTCGTCTCCCCGAAAGAATTTACGCAAGGAAAGTCCAATGTTGCTCCAAAAAAGGCTTCTCGTCGGCTTCGGAACGTCGTATTTAAGGGCCGGATTGAGGCTGACTTGGGCTGCTTGATATTCATCTTTCCATTTCAGGAGGTCTTCGTGGATTCTTGTTTCAATTTGATTTGAAGCAACAAGACGTTGTTCTAGATCGGAAAATTCGAGCACAGCGTATTTTTTGGTTCCATTGACTACAAATGGCTCTCGAGTCGCGCTGATCAGCATTTGGAAAAAATCGCTTTTTTCAAAAACAAAGTCCTTTGCTGATCCCGGCTGGGAATAAAAAGCGGAAGCGGGATATCCTAAAAACCCATTTTGGCGGAGAAGCTCGGCAAGGGAGCGGAAATCGGCGAAGAAGAGTTTTGCCAAGTCCGTATTGGGGAATTGTTCGTAAGACTTGAGGATTTGGTCGATTCCTTTCGCTGTGACGTAAATCGAACTGTTTTGCAGGTTATTCAATCCGCGAGAACTCTGGGAAGTTTCGGGACAAAGAGGGGCATGCACAACAAGACAGAGAACTTTTTGTTCGGGCGAGAGTTTTTCGTAGGTCTCGAAATCAACGATGGCAAGATCTTTTAGGTCTGGATGGGTCGGATGCCAATTCGCTTTGAGCATTGCTGTGGTTTGGCTCACTTGGAGGCGGGCGATTTTTTCTAAGTCCATTACCAGAAAGCTCTGGGCATTTGGCAGATGGTGGAAAGCGATGGAATAACCTTCTTCATCGGAGCTGGCCATTTCGTTTGTGAGACGGGTCACTTTTGCGATTTCATTGATGAGGAGCTGCTGGAATAACTCTTTATTTTTGTAATCCAATCGATTCGCTGCCACGTCCGGGTGGAGCTTTAAGAGGATCTGCTCAGAGGCCCAGTCGATGACAATTTCTGAAAAGAGAGGATTCCTGCTGCCAAACTCTAAAATTTGCAGGTCGTTTGAACCCTCTTGCGCGTTGAGAAGGGATTTAATTTGAGCTAGGCTCCACGCTTCATTGCCCGAGGAAAAGAGAGCCTCTTGCTTCTTTAAGAATTTTCCGGCGCTGCTTAAGGAACGTTCCTTTTTGTCCAAAAGCCGGAGGCGGAGCTGCTCTTCGTCAGAAAGGAAAAGGCCTTCCCCTTCCCGTTTTTTCCCGAGTTCGGCCAAACTTGTTTTTTCTTTTTTCAATTCGTCGCGAAGGCGGTCGAAAGCTGAAGAGAGCGCGCGAACGGCGTTGGTTCGGTTTGATAGAATTCCCTGGGTATAACGGGACGCGTATCTTTTTGCGAGAGGCCCTTTTTCTTCGAACAGTTCCATGACCGTGTGAATCTGAGAGGCAAGGGAATCGAGCGACTCGCGCGACGCATTTGCTTCGAGAGAGGTGAGCAACGAGGCGCTTTCCGAAGGTCCGCACAAAGCGAATGCAATCTGGGAGGCTCGGTCGAGGATTAATTGTCTGTAAGAGGGAGAGATTTTCTGATCTGAATTGATTTTTGTTACGGATGAAAAAATTTCTTGCCCGTCTTCAAAACGAATGGGAATCCGTCTTTGAATCCGCACCTCTTTAGGATTTTCTTCCGCGGAGACTAAGTTGAGCTGCGCAGGGGCAAATGGAATGATCGAACCTGCTCGCGGGAGGAACCGGCGGAATCTGGAGGCGTGATCGGCGCTGGTAAAGTGGACGGACAGCAGTTGAGGGTTTTCAGAGTCTTCCGAAATCGATAAAGGTTTTATTTGAAGCAGTTCGCAAAAAGAAGAAATCCAATCTTTTGTTTCCGATTCGAGGCGATTTACCCGATTTCCTATAGAGGCGGCAATTTCTTGAATCTGCTGTTCGCTAACAGGACTTTTTAAAGGTTTGCAATAATAAAAAACCGTGGGGAGAATGTTGTAGATCGTCAGTGCGATCACAGAAAGAATCAGAAACAATTGCCACTTTCTTTTCTTTTCCATTAGGTGCCTCAAACTGAATCGTCAAACCATATCTCAACTCCTTAATCTTGTCCACCCTAAATCTCTCGATAGAGAAGCCGGCATCGATTGCAAATAGCGGGGTCTTTCAAACGGATTTGCCAGAGTTTGAAAGAGAGGAGGTAAAAAACTGTTCCTGCGATTTAGCCTGATCCGATATGATTGACGGGGTCAATTGCCCTCGTGCGAGGGGATTATTAGGATTTTATGTCGGCTTCTTCGATTGTTGTTATAGGAATGCAATGGGGCGATGAAGGAAAGGGTAAGATCATCGACCTTCTCTCCGAAAACGCCCGTCATATCGCCCGGGCTCAAGGAGGGAATAACGCAGGCCATACGATCGTGGCCAAAAACCGGGAATTCCGGTTTCATTTGATTCCTTCCGGCATCCTTTATCCCCATACGAAATGTTATATCGGGGGCGGAACGGTGATCGACCCCGCATCCCTCTTAAGTGAAATAGAGGGTCTTTCGAAAGCCCAAGTTTCGATTCAAAATCGACTTTTTATTTCCCTTTACGCGCACTTGGTATTCCCTTATCACCGGCTGATCGACCAACTTGCGGAAAGGCAAAAAGGGGGAAACGCTGTGGGAACGACAGGGCGTGGGATCGGCCCTTGTTATGCAGATAAAGTCAACCGCTGCGGCTTGCGGGTCGCAGATCTTTTATCCCCTCAATTTCCGCAGAAGCTGGAAGCTGCGGTTGTCCTAAAAAACCGGGAATTAGAAAATTTATATGGCGCAGGCCCAATCGAAATCGATCCGATTTTGAAAGAATACATCGATTACGGAAAAAGGTTGGAGCCTTTTGTCGCGCCTGTCGAGGAGATGCTTTACGCCGCCTCGAAAAATCAAGAGAAAATTTTATTCGAAGGGGCTCAAGGGGCTTTATTGGATAACACTTTCGGGACCTATCCTTTTGTCACCTCGTCCTGTACTTTGGCGGGGGGGATTTCGTCAGGCCTCGGCTATGGACCGACTCAAATCGGAAAAACGATTGGCGTTGCCAAAGCCTATACGACACGCGTGGGAAATGGCCCTTTCCCGACCGAACTTTCTGAAAAATCCCTTTCCTTATTCCCGAATCATTCAGACTCTCGAGAAATCGGGACTACGACGGGAAGAAAAAGGAGGATGGGATGGTTGGATGCTTTTCTCTTAAAACATACGATCTGTTTGAATGGGGTCGATGCTTTGGCTTTAACAAAATTGGACATTTTAGATGAATTGGATGAAATTAAAATTTGCGTTGGCTATAAGCATTGCCGTTCCTTTCCTGCAACAATTGAGGGATTGAGTTCCGCGGTGCCGATTTATGAAACACATCCTGGATGGAAGAAATCGACGAGGGACATCCCTGTTTATGATGCTCTCCCTTCCCCTGCAAAAGCTTATATACGGCGCATTGAAGAGCTTTGCGAGGTTCCCGTGGCAATCGTGTCAGTAGGTCCAGATCGGGAAAGGACAATTTGGCTAGATCCCATTTATAATGAGTGACTGCTCTATGACTGTCTATTCAGACACCCTCCTTGATTTAACGGAAGCGAAGGCGCTTTTTTCTTTGGAGCAAATCGATTTAATCGATCCAAACAATGTCCCTAAGCACATTGCGATTATCATGGATGGGAACAGGAGGTGGGCCAAAGTTCAAGGTCTTCCTTCGATGATGGGGCATTGGGAGGGCGCTGAGGTTTTGACTGAGGTTGTAAGGGGCGCTGCCGAACTGGGAATTAAAACAGTGACCGTCTACGCCTTTTCCACAGAAAACTGGAACCGTTCAGAGCCTGAAATTGAGGCCCTGATGAATATTTTCGAGTTGTCGTTGCTTCGGAAAAAAGAGCTCATGGTAAGGGATGGGATCCGGTTGGATGCGATCGGAGATATCGAGCGCTTGCCTGAAAAGGTTCGAAACGCATTTTACCAGACTAAAAAAGCAACTGAATCGTGCGACAAAGTCAATCTGGTTTTGGCCCTGAATTATGGGAGCCGGGATGAGATTAGACGGGCTTGCGCTAAAATCGCCGCTCAAAAAATCGATCCGAAAGAAATCACGGAAGAGCTCATCTCCAAACATCTCGATACGAACCGGTGGGGAGATCCTGATCTGCTGATTCGGACGAGCGGAGAGCTCAGGATCAGCAATTTTTTACTTTGGCAGATTTCTTATTCTGAAATTTATGTAACTGAAGTTCTTTGGCCGAATTTTTCGCCGCATGATTTATACGAGGCTGTGTTGGCGTTCCAAAGGCGTAAACGGCGGCTGGGAGGAGGAGAAATATGAAAGATTTAAATAGGAGATTGGTCGTCTCTTTGATTTCGATCGCGTTTGTTGCGGCCCTGCTTATTTTTGCTTTCAATGCGTGGGTTCAATATTTAGCCGCCTGCGTTGTGGCGCTGCTTGCCGGGGTGGCGACTTGGGAATATGCTCAGTTTGCAAAGGCCAAGGGGAGCAGAATGATTCTCCCTGCGTTGATCTTTTTATCGTTTATTGAGGCCATTTCTTTTTTTGCAGCCGCTCAAAACTCCTCTTTAGCTTATTTGCCTATTGTCGTTTTCTTTTGCGGTTTTTTGGTTCTTTTTGCTCTCCACTTTGGAGAAAAAGATGGAGCTGTGGTCGACTTAGCGGTGTCTTCTTTTGGCCTGCTGTATGTCGCTGTACCGATTGGAATGATGCTTGGGATTCTTTATCTTGAGGGGGCCGATGGGCGCTGGTGGATCGCTTACCTTCTGGCAGTTACGAAGATTACAGATATCGGCGCTTATTTCGCGGGCAGCCTTTGGGGGAAGCGGAAGTTAGCTCCTCGCATCAGCCCAGGAAAAACTGTTGAGGGAGCTCTTTTCGGCCTTTTTTGCGCCCTTTTGGCCAGTTTCGGTTTTTCTTTGCTGAGCCAATCTTTCGGAACGGCTGGATTCCAATTAGAAACTGCTGAATGGATTTGCTTAGGCCTTATTTTAGGAATCATTGGTCAATTTGGAGACCTTTCTGAATCGTTGTTGAAGCGGGATGCGAATAAAAAAGACAGCAATGCATTGCCTGGACTCGGGGGGGTGCTCGATTCGGTCGATTCGCTTCTTTTCAACGCTCCGATCCTTTACATTTACCTTCATTTTTTTAGAACTTTAACATCATGATTATTACGATCGATGGTCCATCAGGGACGGGAAAATCCACTGTAGCAAAAGGGGTTGCTAAAAAATTAGGGTTTATTTTTTTTGACACGGGCGCGATGTACCGCTCTGTCGCCTGGATGCTTTTGAAAGAGGGGATCGACCCTGCGGACGCAGAAGAAGTCAAAGAAGCTCTTCCTCGGTTCGAATACCAGATCAAAACAGATGAACGGGGAGAGAAAAAATATTTTGTTGGAGGGGTTGATGTATCTGAGTTGATTCGGACGCAGCAAATTTCCTTCATTGCTTCTCAAATCGCGGTCTACCGGGAAGTTCGCGCTTGCCTTGTTCAGATTCAAAGAAAGTTCGGGGCCCATTCCAATGCTGTATTTGAAGGGCGCGATATGGGAACGGTTGTTTTCCCTCACGCCGATTTGAAAATTTTCCTTACGGCAAATCCGAAGGTCAGGGCGGAGAGGAGATACCGGGAACTGATGGAAAAATTCCCTGATTTGGCCCAATCGCTGAGTCTTGAGCAAATTTTAAAAGAGATCGAAGAGAGGGATCGGACGGATCAAACGCGAAATATTTCCCCTCTCAGGCAAGCGGAGGACGCTGTCCTCATCGACACATCTTATTTAGCCGCAGACCAAGTGATTGCCCGGATCGTCGCCATGAAAGAAAAATCCTGCCAGCGCGCCTTTCCTAAAATGAAGTTCTCTTATTGGTTTGTTTATTGGGCTGCTCGGCTGTTTTTTAAAATTTGTTTCCGTCTCCGGATTTATGGGTTGGAACATTTTCGGAAGGGATCTGCGATTTTAGCTTCGAACCACTGTTCGTTCTACGATCCGCCTGTCCTTTCGATTTCCTGCCCTGAAGAGGTTCATTTCCTCGCTAAAGCCTCTCTTTTTAAGATTCCTCTTCTTGGCAAATTAATCCGGGTTTTGAATTCCCATCCTGTGGCCCGAGGCGCTTCGGATGCGCAGACCTTCCGGATGATGGTTAGTCTTCTTGAAGAAGGAAAAAAATTGATCCTATTTCCTGAGGGACAACGCTCTTCGGATGGGTCGATCCAACCTCTTGAAAGGGGACTTGCCTTTTTAGCCCAAAAAGCAAAATGCGGAATCATCCCAGCCTATCTGAAAGGGACTTTTGAAGCTTGGCCCAAAGAGAGAAATATCCCTCGTTTTTTTGGGAAAATGACTTGTGTTTTCGGCACTCCCATCGAGTGGGAAGAATTCGAAAACCTCGACAAAAAAACAGCGCAGGAAGCGATCACCCGCCGTACCGAGCAGGCGATCCGCGATTTAAAAGAGTGGCTCGATTCGGGCGCTAAAGGTTCCCCTCCTTAACATTTTCTTGAAAACTGGCTGAGAACTTTTGAGAAAAAAGACGGGGAGGGTGTGATTTTTTTCACATAGTCTTCAGACACTGAGACTCGTCTTTTTTTGCAAAGAGTGTTAAGTTTCTTTTTTCCAGTGCTTTCATTCAATTGATAATTAGGCGGTAGAAGAAAACAATCATCAGACGTAATACGACTTCGATTAGTAGTGCATGATGGTAACATAGAATTCCTTGAATATTTTATTTATTAAGACAGCAGATCAGAATGCCCGCTTGGACAGAAATTTCAACTCGGCTCTCTAAACAGAGGTTAGAAATGCCGAAAAAATTTTGATCCATGCGGTGGGATGCAAGTTCCCATTTGAGTCCTTTCGTAGAAAGGCCTGTAACGGGACCATTGATTGGAATGAGTGAAAGCGTTTGCCCAGGGTAAGTGGAAAGGGCGGCGGTTTTGTCGATTGCAAAGAGGATTTCCTTTTCTGTTTCGATCGTCATTTTCCCGGGATGGCGGGTGAGGAGAAGAAGGTTGCCCAGAGAATGATCGATTCGGCGGCCCCAGGCGCCAAAGAGCGTTAGGCTGCGGGCGCCTCGTTTTAATTCTTCGTTGATCGCGACTTCGAGGTCGGTTTCGTCTTTATCTTGGATCAGGGTAATTCTAGGAACATCCTCGTATTGCTCCAGTAAGTCGGGAGGACAGGAGTCGAAATCGCCGACGATCAGATCGGGCTGCAAGGCGAGTTTTTTACAATAGGCGAGGCCCCCATCGACGGCGACAATTCTTTGGTGCCGTAAAATCAAAGGTTTCAGAATTTCGAGAGAGTCGATTTGCCCATCGGCAATGATCGCAATCGTTTGCAAGTGAGGATCCTTAAAAGAATGCGGCCAAGAGGAGTCGAACCTCCACCGAGTTGCCCCGACTAGAACCTGAATCTAGCGCGTCTGCCAGTTCCGCCATGGCCGCAAAACGATCCCGAGATTATAAGGGTCTTCCCGATTTGAGTAAATAGGCGGGAAAAATTAAAAATTTTTAGGGAGGGTGGGGAAAAAAAGGGGGATCGAGTAAACTGAAAACATCATGTAAGGGAGTTTCTATGAGCGACAAAGGATTGATTAAGCATTTGAACGACAGCGAATTCGATAAAGCGATTCAAAAAGGGGTGACCTTAGTTGATTTTCATGCAAATTGGTGCGGACCTTGCCGGATGCTTGCGCCTGTGCTTGAGCAAGTGGCTAAAGAGCTTCACGGGAAGGCGGCGATTGTCAAAATCGATATCGACAGCGAGCAGAAAACGGCTGCCCATTTTCAGATCACTTCTGTGCCTACGATGATCCTTTTTAAAGAGGGAAAAGAGGTCAAGCGCTTAGTTGGGCTCCGAAATGCCGAAGCGATTAAAGAATTCATTCTTTCTGCCGTATAGGACATGCGGATGGGCCGGTTTTTTTTGCTTTCGATTTTCTTGGTCGTTGCGGCCGGTCTCACTCTCCATTTTGGGTTTGTCATTCCCTATCTTCCTGAAAACATAGCGCAATATGTGGGTCATTTGCCGGGAGATTTGATCATAAAAAAAGAGGGGCTGACGGTCTATGTGCCTCTTACAACTTCGCTGATCGCCAGCGGAGGATTGTCCTTTGTCTATGCTTTGCTTTTTAAAAGAGGGAAGTGAAGCTGTCTTTGCGCTTCATAGAGGACGATCGCCGCGCTATTGGAGAGGTTTAAGCATCGGCTTTCTTTTTTCATCGGGATTGTGTAAAACCGCTCGGGCCAACGCTCCCAAAAAAGGGAGGGGAGCCCGCCCGTTTCCGATCCGAAAACAAGAAGGGATTCAGGAGTGAAGGGGGCTTCGGTGTACAGATTTGAGCTTTTGCTCGAGAAAAAGAAAAAAGATTCGCTAGGTTCCAGATAAGAAAGAAGGTCGTCGATCTCTTCTACAGCAACCCCATCCCAGTAGTCTAAGCCCGCTCTTTTGAGGTGTCTGCTTTGCGTGCTAAACCCCAAGGGGCGGACGAGAACTAGGCCAGTACCTGTAGCGGAGCAGGTTCTTGCGATATTGCCCGTGTTTTGAGGGATTTGGGGTTGGAACAGGACAATTTTCATCTAGCTAGGTTGCCGGGGGATGTTTCAAGAAGAGGATCGGAAACACGGTCGGAAATAAGGGGGTCTCGATTGGAAGAGGTCATCGCATCTGTCTTAACGATTTCGATATCGAAAATTAAAAGTGAATTAGGGGAAGCGCTTTTGTCTCCATATCCCTGGTTCGGGTGGATGAAAAGAGTTCTCCGTTCGCCCTCTTTCATTCCGAGAATGCCTTTGCGGAAACCGGGAATCGTCTCTTCGAGAGAAACAATTTCCCCTTCCTCGCTCTTCCCGAAGATTTCCCCATTGAGGTAATGGCCCGAATAACGGATCAGAGGAGAGTTGTAAGGTTGGACGGCCTCTTCTTTGATTCCTTCCTTGACGGTTTGGAATTGGATTTGGCCTTTTTCAAGAGAGACAACTCCCGCCTGGACCTTGTTTTTTTCGAGGAACTCTTCGGCAGCCGCCAAATTTTTGGCAGCGGTCAAGACGAGATTTTCCTCCTGCAAAGAGGCAATGGCTTGAGTGCATTCCTCTTCATCGAGAGGGGGATTTTTCCCGGCGGCCGCGTCTTGCAATCCTTTTACAACTGCTTCGAGATCGATTTTAAGTCCCAGATCTTGGAGATTTTTCCCAATGAGGTGTCCCATGGCTTCCGAAATCCGCGAAAGGTCAAGATCGGTTTTAGAAGGAGATTCGGCATGAAGGGAAAAAGATAAAAGGACAAGAAAAAAGATTTTACCCATTTGACAGCTCCTTTAAGACGGAAAGGAGACGATCCAGAGGAACTTCCCGCTGATCTCTCGTCCGCAAATTTTTCAACTGAACGAATCCCTTTTCGATTTCATCGGTTCCGATGACAATGCAGTAGTCAGCTTCGATCCGGGTCGCATTTTGGAGGGCTGTTTGGATTTTTTTCGCATTCAATTCGATATCGGCGGAAATCTGTTCGCGGCGGCAAAGAGTGGCAAGGGAAAAACAGGTCTCGCGCATTTTGCGGTCCTGGCCCATGGGGATAAAATAGACGAGAGGGTGTTTGGGAGGAGGGAGATCGATTTTTTGCGAAGAGAGGACTTGGAGCACCCGTTCGAGTCCTGTTGCAAATCCGACAGCAGGGAGGTCTGGCCCTCCGAAGGTTGCGATGAGGCCGTCGAATCTCCCTCCAGCCCCAATCGTGTTTTGCGCGCCGAGATTTTCAGTCAGGACTTCAAACACAGTTTTATTGTAGTAATCTAGACCTCTTACAATTTTATCGTCGATTGCATAGGGAATTTGGATCTGGTCGAGAAGGTGGCACACTTCTTGAAAATGTTGGCGGGCTTCGTCAGTGAGATGGTTGAGGATTGACGGGGCCCCCTGTAAAAGTTGCTTGTCCTTTGGGTCTTTTGAATCGAGAATGCGGAGAGGATTTTTTTCGAGCCGGATTTGGCTCTCAGGGGAGAGTTCGCTCAAATGAGGTTTTAAATAATCGATGAGGGCGCTTCGGTAATTGAGGCGCGAGGCGGGATCTCCCACGGTGTTGATGTGCACTTTGAGGTTTTTGATGCCGAGTCTTTTGTAAAACTGGCAGCAGAGATCGATGATTTCGGCATCTTGTTCAGGACTGGCGTTTCCGATGGCCTCAACGCCGAACTGGTGGTGTTGCCGGTAGCGGCCCGATTGGGGGCGTTCATAACGGAACATGGGGCCAATATAATAAAATTTATGGACCGATCCAGGATTTGCCAATCGGTTTTCAATGAGCGCCCGCACAACGGAAGAGGTCCCTTCGGGACGGAGAGTAATGGACCGTCCGCCTTTGTCTTGGAAGGTGAACATTTCTTTCGATACAATGTCGGACGTCTCTCCAACGCCTCTGTCAAACAGGCCTGTTAGCTCGTAGATCGGGGTGCGGATTTCCCGGTATCCGTATTGAGCGGCAAGGGTACGGATGATAGATTCGAGGTATTGCCAATGGTGGGATAAAAGCCACGGCTCTTCCGCTCCGTAAGGAAGGATGTCGAATGTTCCCTTTGGAATTTGGTGCTGCATATGGGGTTGGATTATATCCATTGATCGATTAACTAGGAAGCGGTTCGGACTTGAGGAGGGAGAGGAGCCGGTCGATCCGATGCGTCCATTGGGTCAAGGCGCTTTCTGTGGGGTTTTTTAGGTGTTCGGCATGAATTTTTTGGATCATTTCCATGTAGGGAAAGGGAAGCCATTTTTGGCCGGCGTATTCGGATAGGTAATACCCCAAGCTATGTTGTTGTCTTTCGGGATAATGCTGGATCGCGTCGATCAAGCCGCGCATCTCTTTCACGGTCTCGGGAGAGCGGTTGATGTGGAGGGCGTCCTCTAAAAATTTTTGCCAAATTTTTGAAAAGCGGTTGAGAAAGCCGATGTCTTGGCTCCGCTCTTCTTTTTTCATCATCTCGAAAACAGCCTTGAGGAAAAGGAGGTTTTCTAAAATTTCTTTTTCAGGGCCTTGGCTTGAGGTTGTTTTCTTCTTCTCGGAGGCGCCTGGGAAAAGGGCGAATAATTTGTGGAATAAGGTAAAAAAATAGCCTAAGAGAACCGACTGCTTGTTAGGGAGTTCTTTGGGTTCAGGTTTTTTTTCCGGATCATCCTTTGTATGGCGCTCTCCTTCAATTGGCTCAACCCGATAACCCTCGTAAGGATCCCGGGGACCTCCCCCAATTGGATTTTGGATCGAACCCATTGAAAACTCCTTTTTTTTTATAACGTATCTAAAAATAGAATTATTAACCTGTCATTCAATTAGATGCCAACTGGCTTGCTGCGGCTTTGCCATATCGATCCTCTCTTCTCGGCCTAGTCTATCGACTAGGGCCTCGTCGTTCGGACCGCTTCGCTTCAATCTGGCTGTGCCTCGCTAGCGCCAATTGGCATCTAATTGAATGACAGGTTAATAGCTACGACATTGAAAAACGGTTGACAGAAGAGGGGACTCGATTTACCTTAGTTGCTTTTGGCCATGCCCCGCTTTACCATGAGGAGAGACCGGCGTGAGTGTTCTCGATATTTTTAAACCTGCCCCCCATATTGAAGAGATCCAGGACGCTGATCTGGTAAAAAAAAAGTATAAATATTGGCGTCTTCGCACGTTCTACGCCATGTACATGGGCTACGCTTTCTATTATTTCACCCGAAAAAGCTTTACGTTTGCGATCCCGGCCATGCAAAGCGAATTAGGCCTTGGCAAATTGGAGCTTGGGTTTCTGGCTAGCATTCTGAGCCTTAGCTACGGCGCAAGTAAATTTTTAAGCGGGATTATGGGGGATAAGTCCAATCCCCGTTATTTTATGTCGGTGGGGTTGATTCTTACCGGAATTTTCAATCTCCTTTTCGGGATGTCGTCCGTTTTTTGGGCTTTTGCGGTTTTCTGGGGATTGAACGGATGGTTTCAAGGTTGGGGAGCGCCTGTCTGCGCCAAGATTTTGACCCATTGGTATTCCCAGTCTGAAAGGGCCCGTTGGTGGAGCGTTTGGAATACTTCCCACAACTTGGGCGGGGCGATCATTCCTATCGTTGTGGCGGCTTGCGCCCACTATTATGGCTGGCGGTACGCGATGTACGTACCTGGGGGGATTTGCATAGTTGCCGGGATCTTTCTGATGAACCGGTTGCGCGATACCCCTCAGTCTCTCGGATTGCCTCCGATTGAAAAATTCCGGAACGATTACCCGGCCCAAAGGCCCAATCCTGAGAAAAGCGAATTGTCAGCAAAAGAGATTCTCTGGGAATATGTCCTTTCGAACAAATTCATCTGGGTCCTCGCCCTCTCTTTTTTCTTCACTTATGTGATCCGCACTGCGGTCAATGACTGGAGCATGCTCTACCTCATCGAAATGAAACATTACACGAATTTACAGGCGGGCGTCTGCGTTTGCGGTTTCGATATCGGGGGATTTTTCGGCAGTTTAACGGCTGGATGGGCCTCGGACTTGATTTTTAAGGGGAAGCGCAATCCTGTATCGATCCTCTTCACTGTGGGGATTTTGGTGTTGATCGTTCTTTTTAAAATGCTGGTATTTCCTTGGCCGATTCTCGATGCGACTTTCCTTTTCTTCTTTGGATTCTTCATCTTCGGTCCGCAGATGCTGATCGGAATGGCAGCGGTGGAGCTTTCTCATAAAAAAGCAGCCGCTACGGCTACGGGCTTCGTCGGAAGTTTCGCCTATTTAGGCGCTGCCGCCGCGGGAGGCCCTCTCGGCGCTATCATTAAGAGTTGGGGCTGGGATACCTATCTCTCCATTTTATTTGGCTGCGGAATGCTGTGCATTCTTCTTCTTTTGCCTCTTTGGTCGGTCAAATCAAATCCCAAAGATTTGGAGCCCTTTCCCAAAAAAGACAAATCCCGCCCTCAAACAGCCTCTTGAAAACAGTTCTCTATTGGGGATATCCTCTTCCTTCGCTTCAAGAGGATTTTAAAGAAGGGAACAGCAGTCATCTTTCCTTGGGAGAATCAATTGCGCGGGAAGCCGATGAGACAGTTTTTGAGGTATAGTTCTTGGGGTAAGAAAAGGAATATATTCTAGGATGATCCCAGTGATTGCTTGAGAAGTTTCTCCTAGTTTTTCTGATAAAAAATCCATTGCTTTTTTACTTTCCGACAGTCGTACAGACTCAGTTGAAAGAAATGTGATTTCTTGAAGCTCTAGACAATTGGGTGTTCCTCCTGCCCGACCTATTGTGGGCGTGCTGCCGGAACAAGGTGTTAGCAGCCCGTCTTTCCCGATTCTTTTAAAATGTAAAATATGCCCATCGCTATTTTCATTTTCAGAGAGGCGGTCAAAAAGTGTTGTTTCTTCCGCGAAGAAAGGAGGATCCCAAGTGCTATGTCTAATTTCGATCCAATTTTGGTTGGACTCTAAGTGGCCGAAACTTTTTATTGCTGATGGACCATTTGTCTTATCTATTTTGATGGGAATTCCCTGAATCGCTCCGAAAATTTGCATCGATGCCTGATAAGTGCTTTGGGTGCCGATTTTCTTTAAGTCATGGGTCGGCACTAAAGTTGTGGATGAGGTTACGCGAGACAGGTTTTCGGGCGATGGCTTGGGGCTTGCGTTCGGCGCGGAGACCGGTTTGTTTATAGCGCTCAATAAAACCTCTCTAAAAATTACTTAAAAAATTTACTAGGAATTAAGTTTAAATTCAAGAATTGAAAATCAGCTCAAAAGAACCTAAAAATCGACTGAAACTTTTTATTTGGATAGGTTCCTGCTCAGAGACGAAAAATTTTTTCTCACGAACAAAAAAGGGGATGTTTATACTTCCCCTGATATGACCTACATTCCTCTTCACGTCCACTCTCAATTCTCGATTCTCGATTCGACCGCTTCGGTTGCCGCTTTAGCGGAAAAAGCAAAAACATTTGGCATTTCCTCGCTCGCTTTGACCGATGGAAACCTTTACGGAGCGGTTGATTTTTATAAAGCGTGCAAAGCCGCGTCGGTCAAGCCGATTTTGGGTTGCGAAATTTGGATGGCGCCCGTTTCGCGCTTGGATAAAAAGAGGATGCCGGGAGTGCCGAATGGTTTTCCGGTCGTTCTTTTAGCAAAGAATAACAAAGGGTACCAAAACCTTTGCAAGCTCTCTTCAATCGGGTTTTTGGAAGGGTTTTATTACCAGCCCCGGATCGATAAAGAGATATTGGCCCTCCACAAAGAAGGGTTGATTTGCCTTTCCGGGGGAATTCATGGCCCTATCGCTTATCAGATTTTAGAAGGGAAGGAACTGCTCCGCGAAATCGAATGGTACCAAAAGACATTTGGCGAGGATTTTTACTTCGAGATCCAGCGCCATCCTTTGGATGACGAGCGGATTCAGTCGGACCAAATGGATCGGGAAAGTTGGCTAGTCCAGAAGGCGAGGGACTTTTCTAACAATCAGCAGGCTGTCAATGCAAAGCTCATCGAATTGTCCAAACAGTTCAATATCCGGCTTGTTGCGACCAACGATGTCCACTACATCGATAGGGAAGATTGGCGCGCCCATGAAATCCTTTTAAATATTCAATCGGGAGAGCCCTGCGAAATTTGGGAGAGAGACTCGGCCGGTAACCCAAAAAATAAAGCGCCTAACCCAAAACGGGACGCGATGGCGACCCACGAGCTTTATTTCAAATCGCCGCGGGAAATGGAAGCTCTGTTTGCCGATCTTCCCGAAGCCCTGGCGGAGACAGCCCGCATCGCCGATCAATGCAAGTGCGAGCTCGATTTTAAGACGAAGCATTATCCCGTTTTCGTCCCTCCTTCTTTGGAGGGGAAAGAGTTTTCAAAAGAAGAGCGGATCCAAGCGGCTGAGAAGTTTTTACTCGACCTTTGCCAAAATGAAATGCCGGCCCGCTACACGCCTGAAAAACTGTCTAAAGTAGAAGCTATTTATCCGGGCAAAGACCCGATGCAAGTGGTCCGCGATCGTTTTGAATACGAATTCAATATCCTGACTTCCAAGGGAATGACCGATTATATGCTCATCGTCTACGATTTTATCGCGTGGGCGAAAAAACGGAATATCCCAATGGGGCCCGGGCGCGGTTCTGCGGCAGGTTCGATCATTTCTTATTTAACCGGAATTACGGATATCGAGCCGCTCCGCTTCCATTTGTTTTTTGAACGGTTCATCAATCCGGAACGGGTTTCCTACCCCGATATCGACGTCGATATCTGCATGGACAGACGCCAAGAAGTAATCGACTATGTCGTGGCAAAATACGGCAAAGAAAAAGTCGCCCAGATCATCACGTTCGGAACCATGAAAGCGAAAATGGCGATCCGCGATGTAGGCCGCGCCTTGAATGTTCCGTTATCAAAAGTAAACGAGATCGCGGCGCTCGTGCCGGAAGATCCCACGATGACTCTGGAAAAAGCGTTCCAGATCGATCCTGAGCTGGGCCGTTTGATGGAGAGCGACGAAGAGGCGAGGAGTCTTCTCGAAATGGCGAAAAAGGCGGAAGGATCCATTCGCAATACGAGCACCCATGCTGCCGGATTGATTATTTCGGCCACTCCCATTACCGACCAAATTCCGGTCTGCACCGCAAAAGATTCTGAGATGGTAGTGACTCAGTATGCAATGAAGCCGGTAGAGAGCGTTGGAATGCTCAAGATCGATTTTCTTGGGCTAAAGACGCTCACCTCCATTCAAAAATGCGCAGACCAAGTTGCCAAAAACACAGGCCGCCGGATCGACTGGGTCAACCTGCCTCTTGACGATCAAGCGACATTCGATTTGTTGAACCAGGGAAAAACGCTGGGAGTGTTCCAGCTCGAGTCGGGCGGAATGCAGGATTTAGCTAAGCAGCTTCACATCGATACGTTTGAAGAAATTATCGCGGTCGGAGCTCTTTACCGTCCCGGTCCGATGGATATGATCCCCTCATTCATTAACCGAAAGCACGGACGAGAGGCTATCGAGATCGACCATCCGCTGATGAAAGAGGTCCTCACTGAAACTTATGGGGTCATGGTCTATCAGGAACAGGTGATGCAAATCGCCCGCAATCTGGCTGACTATTCTTTAGGCGAGGGGGATGTCCTGCGCCGCGCCATGGGGAAAAAGGACAAAGAAGAGATGGCCCGTCAGCGGGAGAAATTTCTCGGCGGCTGCCAGAAAAAACAGATCGATGCAGATACGGCCGGCCGGATTTTCGATAAAATCGAAAAATTCGCCTCTTACGGTTTTAACAAGTCGCACGCAGCCGCCTACGCCTATCTTTCGTATGCGACTGCTTTTTTTAAAGCCAATTACCCCAAAGAATGGATCTCCGCGCTTTTGACTTGCGATCGGGACGATACGTCAAAATTGGCAAAATTCATTGGGGAGGCCCAATCTCTCCATCTTCCCGTCCTTCCTCCGGATGTCAACCAGGCGGGGATTGAATTTGTCGCAGCCAAGGATGGGATCCGGTTTGCGATGGCAGGAATCAAAGGAGTAGGCCAAGGGGCCGTTGAAGCGGTTATTGAAGAGAGGGAAAGGAGCGGATTTTATACCAGCCTCTACGATTTCATCCAGAGGACCGACAAAGCCCGGGTGGGGAAAAAACAAATTGAACTTTTAATTGAAGCGGGCGGTTTCGATTTCACGGGGTGGACCCGCGATGAGATGAAAGAGAGCGTCGAGGAGATGTATGAGCAGGCGTCCCGCGATCAAAAAGAGGCCTCGCTGGGCGTCCTCAATCTGTTTTCTCTGATCGAGGAACCGGAAAAACCATTTGCAACGCCGCCGCCTGTCCAGAAAAAATCAACCCCGGCTCAGCTATTCCAAAGGGAAAAGGAACTTCTCGGTTTTTATTTGACGGGCCATCCGATGGATAGCTACAAAAATGCGCTAGGCCGCCTCTCTTGCGTCCCCTTTGTCGAGTTTGAAAAATTCCCCGATGGGACTCTTTTCCGATCTGCTTTTGTCGTTGAAACGGTTCAAGTTAAAATTTCCAGCAAGAGTCAAAAAAAATTCGCTATTTTGACAATCGGCGACGGGATGGAGCGGTACGAGCTTCCCGTTTGGCCGGAGATGTTTGAAGAGAAAGGAGCGATTTTAAAAGAAAACCAGCTTCTTTATGGAATTTTGCAGCTCGAAAGAAAAGAGGGGGCGGCAATCCAGCTTTCCTGCCGATATCTCGATGACCTGGCGGCGATCGATGAAATCAGAATGAAGGTTTGCGATGATCTTTACGACAAACTGAAATCGCAGACAAAACCTGCTTGGAAAACGAAAGAGAAACAACCAAAGGCGGCGGCAAGCTTGGAAAAGACAGCTAAAGAAGAAGTGAAAAAGCTTCGGCTTCGGATCGACGCGGACCGAACCCGGCATAGCCATATTCTTTTATTAAAAGACCTTTTCCGCTCCCATCCCGGAAAGTCGGCCCTTGAAGTTTCTTTTTTTACCGGTGAAAAACGGCTCGGACTGATGACGGTCGACTCCCAATGGGGAGTGAAGCTCGACAATCCGTTCCTAGATCAACTCAAAGCGCTCTCCAGCCAACTCCACTGCACCTGGGAATCAATCTAAGAAGCTGTCTTAAAACCGGGAGGAAATGGGGATTTTGAGCTATTTTTGATGAGATTTTGAGGGTCTTCATCTTGGCATACGCTGAAGCCATAGACAAGAGGAAGACCTACAAAAGATC
>Ga0075362_10000103_pt1 | contig 23354 bp, 22 predicted proteins | sample EndMetdeltDD1762_FD_71397 | JGI IMG/M metagenome (GOLD analysis project Ga0075362, IMG submission 71397) | Populus endosphere microbial communities from Tennessee, USA - Endosphere MetaG P. deltoides DD176-2 | ecosystem: Host-associated > Plants > Roots > Endosphere | place: USA: Tennessee...
ACAGAGAAAAAAGAGGAGATAGTGCCGCGAAGCGCGGGGAATGGATAACGATCGTCTCCAGGAAGTTCGCTGCGCATAGCAGCGAGAAAACCATCTTTTTCGCCTCAGCGAAAATCGGCAACACTTAGTTCATCTTCAGGGGTGACATTTTTTCTTTATTATAAGCCAAAAGCTGTTATCTATATTAGCGAACTGGACCTCCCGCGCTTCGCGGCATTTCTCCTCTTTTTTCTCTGTGTCTCTGTGCCTCTGTGTTCTCTGTGCAATTCTCACACACATCCACCACACACACCTCTCCCACTCTAAGCCCAACCGTCCATCCTCTTCATCCGTTTATCCTGTCCCCAGGTTTAGCAAAATAGCCTGAAAGATCTAGTTTTTCCTACGCCACAGCCTCAACTCACTCCGTCTAATTTTTTATCTCGATATGGGATTGCGATGCAAATGAAGAGAAAAATAAAACAAGGAATTGCCCAGGCGGGAAGGGTCAGCACGCGGAAAGAAAAATCGAGGGCGAGCGGAGGATAGGCCGAGAGATCGAGAAGTTGGGCTGTGAAAAAATCGGTGATTTGGAAAAAAAATGAAGCTGCAAAGGGCCAAATGAGATGAAGAAGGAGAGAGAGGAGCAGGCTGAAGAGAGCGATGCTTAAGAGGGCGGGAAAGAAAAGATTGTAGAGAAGACTTAAGAGAGGGAATGAGTGGAAGTGGAATAAGAGGAGGGGGAAAATCGCTAGGTTGACGGCGAGAGTGAGGCTGAGAGATTGACGAAGCAGGGAAGTCAGGAGATAGCCGTGCTTTGCGGCAACAGTCAAGTTTTCAACTTCAAGCGGGTTTCTTTTGGGGAGCGCTTTTTGCAATTGGGCCTCGAAGATCGGGTGGAACAACAGAATCCCTAAACAGCTTAAAAAACTGAGTTGGAATCCGAGATTTGCGCTGCAAAGAGGGTCGATTAAAGTTTCGGCTCCTATGGATGCGCCGAGTAGATTGATCCCCGTCGTGTGGCGCCCCATCAGTTTGCCGCAAAGATAGAGGGTTGCTGTGAGCCAGCTTCTCAAAACGGCGGGCGATGAACCCACAAAAAGAAAATACACATTAACAGCGATGAGAAGCGCTAAGATTTTCCAACGGGAGGGTAAAATAAGCCCAAGAAAAAAAGAGCAGAATGCTATGAGGAGTCCGAAATGGAATCCCGAAATTGCCAAAAGGTGTTGCAGCCCGACTCTGCTGAATTCATAACGGAGCGAACGGTCTTCGACATCGCCTGTCAAAAGAGAACTGAGCAGCGTTGCAGTCCGAGGCGAGGGGAGTTTGATTTCCAGAAAGCGACGCAGAGCTTCTTTCGTTTGGTAGCGGCCCTCCGCCCATCGGCACGTCCCTTCGACAGGCATCCATTGTTTTGGCTTAAACCCATACTGGTAAGGCGCTCTTTGAAGCAATGTGCCGGTGAGTAAATAATCCTTGTCCGCTAGCGGACGGTTTTGAGGATTTATTGAAAGAGAACAGGGGATGCGGGTCGAGTCGAAAAAAAGAGTTCCTTTATACAAAAGCCGTTTTTGGAAAGGCGTTTGCTGGGGTTGCAAAGAAGAGATGGAAAAGTAGGCTTTGATCTCTTTTGTTGGTTCGGGCGCTGGAGAGTAAAGAAAAACGCTATACGCTGCGCTTGCTGCAACAAGAGGGAGCGATGGCCAAAAACGGAGCAAAATTTGATAGGCGCACCAAAGGGAGGGAAGGAGCCAGTTGGAAGGCGCGTCCCAAAAGAGAAAACTGCTCGTTCCAATCAAAAGATTGACCCCAACTAAAAAAGCAGGGTGGCGTCTCCAAAACTCCTGATGGCCAGAAATCATTTCTCTGGATCATTTCTTAGGAGGATGGGAAGCGAAAGGCTCTTCTGAGTACCGATAAATCAAGCGGGCTCCCCGGCGGCTTGTGAAATAGGAAGAGAGCCACTGGATCAAGACAACAATCCGGTTGCGGAAGCCGATCAAATAGAGGATGTGTATAAAGCACCACGCGAGCCATGCGATAAATCCGCTGAATTGGATTTTTCCGAACATTCCGATCGCTTTCGTTTTCCCAATTGTGGCCATCGTCCCTTTATCGAAATAAAGAAAAGGAGGACGGTCTTTTTTTAAGATCTTTTTACGGAGGATCTGGGCCACATAACGGCCTTGCTGGATCGCGACGGAGGCAAGCCCTGGGAGCGGTTTCCCTTTTTTATCCATCGCGCACGCCGCATCGCCAATCACGAAAATCTCTGGATGGCCGGGAACGGTCAAATCAGCTTCGACCATCGCCCGTCCTTGTCTGTCGAGCGGAATGTTGAGTGATTTTAAGATCGAGGACGCTTGGTTTCCGGCAGCCCAAAGCATGTTTTCTGTTGGAATGAACGAATTTTCAATCATTACCCCTTCTTTGGTGATGTTCGTTACCCGCTTGCCTGTGATTACATTCACGCCGAAATGTTCCAGATAAGTTTGCGCTTTTGCAGAAAGTTTTTCAGGATAAATGGGAAGAATGTGAGGGGAGCCTTCAACGAGATAAATTTTCGTTTTCGTCGTATCGATCCTGCGGAAGTCTTTCAGCATCGTCTCATAAGCGATCTCGGCGATGGCCCCGGCCATTTCGACTCCAGTAGGTCCTCCACCGATGATTACAAAGTTGAGATATTTTTTCGCCTCAGCGATGCTGTCGCACCTCTCGGCCATTTCAAACGACAGGAGAATCCGTTCCCGGATTTTCAAGGCGTCATTCAACGTTTTGAGTCCGGGAGCGAACTGTTCCCAGGCATCGTTGCCAAAATAAGAATGGCGGGCGCCCAAGGCGACGATCAAATACTCATAGCCGATCCGGTCGCCGTTGTTCAGCACGATCTGATGACCCTCTTTATCGATCGTATCGACCTCGCCCATCAAGACAGTGACGTTTTCATAAGGGCTGAGGATTTCTCGGATGGGAACAGCGATATCTCCGGGAGAGAGGGCTGCGCTTGCCACCTGATAGAGCAACGGCTGAAATAAGTGATGGTTCGTTTTGTCGATCAGCCAGACATCGAATTTCGATTTGCCGAGCCCCTTTGCCGCGTTGATGCCAGCAAACCCTCCGCCCAAGATCACAACTTTCGTATTCGCCATCGCCTTTTTTCTCCCGCTCTTCAGAGGGCTTAAGACACCCCATCACCCCGAACTATACTAAATTACCCATACGGCGAAAAGGAGAAAGATGAAAGATCGACTGAAGCTTGCTTTGTAGACAGCTTCTAAGACGATCGTTAGCAAGAAACTGCTTGATATAACCAGGTACAGGATGGACAGGATTAACGGATGAAGAGGATAAAAAATAGAATGGATAAAATATTATAATTTTTTCATCCTCTTCATCCGTTAATCCTGTCCATCCTGTACCTTGGTTTGTTGAAACAACTTGAAGTAGGATAGGTTCTTTTGTCTCTTATTAAATCTCATTTCTTTTATTTTTATTTTATGTCAGAGTGAAAATGCACGTGGATTTGTAGAAAAGTATGAATTCATTAATTCGACAATTTTTCACTGTGAATAAAACGGATGAGAATCCGTTCGGGCAAGTTCTTTTTCTGTCTGAAAGTCGCGAATTGAGTTGGGAAGAGGTAGAAAAAAAATGCCCTGAATTGCCTCGGGGTTGGTTCGAATTAAGCCGTCTTCCAGCAAGAGATCGGGTCGAATTCACACGTGATTTTTGGTTGGACCGGCTTCCTTATCATCCTAGCGCACATCCTCTTTTCTACGAGTTTTTCGAACAGCTCGACGATGTAGCCGTCATTTTGACGCAAACAAAAGAAGAAGAAAGTCTGTCCCCAGAATTGGTTTACAGCTTGGAAGATAACGGTTGTTTCTTTAGAGGGAAGCCTCCTTGTTCCGATGAGGATTTGCTCGAATTAAAAAACGAGATCCGGATTCCTTTGCCTCAAGATTATCTCTCCTTTGCGCGCATCCATAGCGGTTTTGGAAAATTATCTGAAATGGGGATTCTGCCTTTAGGGGAAATTGGGAGCGTTCGAAGGAGAGTTTTAGATCTGATTGTCCGGTCGGAAAAAAGGTTAGTGAATGGGATGGGAAAAAGAGTCGATCCAGGATCTCTCATCCCTTTTTACGAAGCTTTTGGTTTAGATTCGTATCAATGTTTTTATGCCGATTGGTATCCAAGCAATGAAATGGGGAATGTATATTTATCTGGAATTGATTATACAATATCAGATACGAATAAATCGGGAATTTGGGCGGATAGTCTCGCCTTTCCTACTTTTTCAGATTGGCTGGTTTATTATTTGCAGGGAATGAATGTATCTCCTTAAAGAAAATGGAAGACGATGTATTTAGTCCAGCATTTATATGAACAGCATGGAAAATATCTAGGACTCGACTTGCTTGCGGGCAAGTCGGGTTTGACGCGCCGGATCAATAAAGCGGAAGTGCACCGTCCTGGGTTGAGTCTTGCCGGTTATTTAAAGGGTTTTGCGACGGGGAGGATTCTCGTCATTGGCAAGCAAGAGATCGAGTTTTTAAAAGAAGAGCTCGACGAAAAAACCCGGACTGAACGACTCCAGTCGATTTTAACGCACACGACTCCTGCAGTCATTGTCGCCCGTGGCATCCGTCCTCCTAAAGAACTGACTGCCCTTTGCGAAAAAAATCGGATCCCTTTGTTTAGGGCCAGTTCAACTGCGACAAATCTTTGCAGCCGGATCACGTTTTTGCTTCTCGAAGAATTTTGTCCAAGTGTAACCTTGCACGGAACTTTAGTTGAGGTGTTTGGCGTAGGGGTTCTTATTCAAGGGGAATCCTCGGTAGGGAAAAGCGAAGCGGCTTTAGGTTTGATTGAAAGAGGGCACCGCCTGATTTCCGACGATGTCGTCCGCGTAAAGAAAAAAGAAGGGGCTTATCTCGTCGGCTCTGGACCGGAATTGACGCGCCACCTGATGGAAATCAGGGGGATTGGGATCATCAATGTCGCCCATCTTTATGGCGCTGTTTGCGTGCGGCCCGATAAGGGGATCGATATTGTCGTGAAACTCGAAGAGTGGGACGATCAACATTTTTACGACCGGGTTGGTCTCGATGAGAAATTCATCGATATCCTTGGAGAGAGCGTGCCCTACCATGTCCTTCCCGTGAAACCAGGCAGGGACGTCGTTTTGCTTTTGGAAACGATCGCTCTTAATCATCGTTTGAAAGATATGGGATACAATTCCGCCAAAGAGTTCAATGCCAAATTGCTTGAGGCTATTGCCCGCCGACAAAAAAAGAGGATGACCCGTGAAAATCGTGCGTAAAGTGAAAGTAAAAAATTCCCTAGGGCTCCATACCCGTCCAGCGGCGGCGATCGTGAAACTGCTGCAGCCCCGAAAATCTTCGGTCTTTTTCACTTATAAAAATGAGACCATCAATGCGCGGAGCATCATGAGCATTTTAATGCTTGCCGCCAAAAAAAACGCCTCGATCATCGTCACGGTCGAAGGGGAAGACGCAGAGGCGACGCTGCACCATTTAGAAAACGCTTTTGAGCAGGAATTCGGGGAAAAATAATGACCCAGGGCGAAGAGATCATCTTGCGCGGGCTTCCGATCAGTAAAGGGATCGGCATTGGCTTCCCTATTTTCTTTGCAAGCGTTGATGATGATATCCCCGAAATCGCCATTCCGAAAAACGAGATTGAAAACGAAATCAGCCGCTACCGGCGCGCCCTCGACTTAAGCCGTAAAGACGTGGAAAACCTCCAGCGAATGTCCCTTCACGAGGGGCCTCCGGAAATTGTCGCAATCCTTGGCACGCATCTTGAAATGATGCAGGATCCTCTTCTCACAACGGAAATTGAGGGCAGGATTCGGGAAATGCAACAGAATACAGAGTCGATTTTCCAACATTTGATTCAGGAATACAAGCAGCGTTTCAGCACTTTGCAGGACACTTACTTTCAAGAACGGGTCCGCGATATTGTCGATATTTCTAGGAGAATTTTAGGCCATTTGCGCCCCTTAGAGCGGGTCCGGATGGCGGAAATGCCCCATAATTCGATCATTTTAACCCATGAGCTCGTTCCTTCCGAAACCGTTGAGGCGAATTCCTCTTTGGTCAGCGCCTTTGTCACTGTAGCGGGAGGCATCACTTCCCACGCGGCAATCATCGCCCGGGCCAAAGGAATCCCTTATGTCGCAAATGTCGATATCAAGCTTTTAAAGAAGACGGAGCTCCACTCGATCATTGTCGATGGGTCCGAGGGAATTGTCATCGTCAATCCTACGCGGCAAACGCTTAGAAAATATCAGGAGATGAAACGAGTTCATCTCGAAGGGTACAAGCTGATTAAAAGCGCTTCTCACTTAAAAGGTGAGACGATCGATGGCTACGAAGTGCGCATCTTCGCAAATCTTGAAAATCCCAAAGAAATCGATCTCCTTTTGAAAAATGGAGCCAACGGAATCGGTCTTTTCCGTTCGGAATACCTCTTTCTCTCCCGCAGGGAGTTCCCCTCGGAAGAGGAGCAATTTGCAATCTACAAAAAAATGGTCAAAACCCTCCGGGGACGCCCTCTGGTGATCCGCGTTTTCGATATTGGCGGAGACAAGAAAATCGACCTGCTTCCCAACGCGCCGGATGCGAAGTATTTCAACGCGATTGGAAATGAACTCAATCCGGCCTTGGGCTGTAGGGCGATCCGCTTTTTGCTCCGTTTTCAAAATCTTTTGGAAACGCAACTGCGGGCGATCTTAAGGGCCAGCCACTACGGCGAGGTTCACATCCTCATCCCGATGGTTTCCGATTTGAGCGAGCTGCGCCAAGTCCGTGAAAAAGTTCAAATGATCCAAGCGGATTTGCGTCAAAAAGGGATCAAGACAGGCAACAACGTCCCGATTGGATGCATGATTGAAGTCCCTTCTAGCGCCATCATGTGCGATGCGCTTGCGCAAGAGGCCGACTTTCTTTCGATCGGGACAAACGACCTTGTCCAGTATGTGATGGCTGCCGATCGGAGCAACCCCTCGACCTCCGATCTCTACTTCTCCACCCATCCAAGCATTCTCCGCTTAATCCGGATGGTCGTCGCCTCCGCAAACCAGGCTCGCAAACCGGTCATCCTTTGCGGAGAATGCGCAGCCGATCCTTCGATGATTCCCCTCCTGATCGGTCTGGGCATCCGCGAATTTTCGGTTTCCGCCCGCCACATCCCCCTCGTTAAACACACGATCCGCAAATGGCGCATCATCGAAGCGTGCCGCTTAGCGGAAGCCGCTCTGGAATTTCCTTCCGCGCAGGAGCTCAAAGCCTATCTCGCCGCCGAAACAGCACGATAAGAGGGCTCTTGATCCAGCCAGGAAACAGGATGGACAGGATCAACGGATGAAGAGGATGGGAAATCTTAATATTGAGTTAGCTCATTTTTAAGAGGGTTCAGTAAACAGAATTTACTCTTTTTTTAATTATTACACAAAACACCCTAGACAACGCCGTTCCGGCGATCAGAACCGAACTGGCGACCTTCGCATTACGAATATGCAGGCCGGGCCCCACGCCGCCGCATCTCGCAGCAGCTGATGCAGGACAGTTTAACTTATTAAAAACAGATCTATTTTCGATCTTTGCGAAATAGTAAATTTACCGCTTCTTGGGCCAAAGGAGGGATGTTTGCGGTCACCTCTTTTTGAGGGTCAAAGCAAACGTCATGTACAACATTGAAAATTTTATCTAACTTTTGGACAACCTTCATAGAGAAATGCCCATTTAAAGCATGCCCAGTAAAATTGGATAGGAGATCGGCAATCTTCAGCTCTGGATGTTTGTCATCCATATTCGCTTTTTCTTCTACAAGAGTTTTTGAAAGTATTTTATTTGCATCAAAAACTGTTTGGTCTTTTATTTTCCTTACAGACTTCCCTAGCAAATGAATAGAATCAGGTGGCACTCGGTATAAGCCATCTTGAGCCCGGCAAAAAATAAAGTAGCTAACAAAATTTTTTAAAGATGTTAATGAAGCCTTGCTTTGGTCATCGATAATTAATTTTAATTTTTGCAAATCAAACGCAGTATGATCTTTCAAATCCTTAAGATGAAGAACGAAAAAAGACGAAATAATTTCAAGTATGCCTAAAACCTTAAAAAAATCCTGAAGGCTCAAGACTGGTTTCTTCTTTCCCATTAGATTATCTAAATGATGGCGTAATGATTCCCTGCGCTCGGTCGGTTCGGAATCAGCAAAAGCATAATGCGGAAAAACCCAATCATGCCTAAATTTCTCTGCGTCTTCCTCAGATACATGTCCAATGTCTCCTGCGTACAAAATCCCTTTCACTCTACATTCGATCATATCATCGAGAAGGCGACAGATTGCTCCTTCTCGCTTCGTTTTGAAGAATTCCCGATAATATTCAGATCCTTTCTTCAGGTTCTTATTCTTCTTTAGCCATAACCGCCTTCCCTCATGAGATAAAATAGCCCCAGTGACATTAGCAATTTCCCAACGCATCGGTGGAATTTTTTGGAATAGAAACTTTTTACTTTCGTCAACTAACCACAACATTTTTATTAACCGTAGTTTTTAAAATTAGTTATCTAATAAATATATTGATCAATGAAATAATATTTTCTAGATGACCTGGCAATCGGGCCGAAGCCGCTACTGTTTGGTGATAGCGTCCCCAATACTTTTGCAGAGCCGCTAATTCCGAAGCGTCGAATTGAATCGGGAGACGGAGCGGCGTTTTTCGATGTTCGAACACCAAGCGGATCGCTTTCGCGGTATCCGCTCTATCCAAAATTTTTTCAGAAGAAGCGAGCGTGTACAAGTCATGAAAGTCTTTCATTCGGCTATTTTCGCCGCCGCGATAAATCACTGTTTCCAGCTTCTCGGCGAAAACAAATTCCATCGGATAGCACTTCACCATTATGGACGGTTCAAAAAGCGGACCATTTGCGTTGGAAAGTAGCGAAAGTTCTTTTTCTCGGACATGGATCAAATCGCCGAACCCAAGATCAATGAAGAGGGGGAATCGGGCTTTTCCGAACCGGATCTCAATCTTTACTTGTGCGCCTGGGTATTGCATGTGAAAATGTTCCAGAGGGGCGACCGAAGGATTCTCAAAAACAAATCCATCATCGATTTTTGCGCTGGTGATTTTGTCGAATGCCTTTTGCAAAACCGAGATTTCGTTGCTGAGCCGCTGGATCGAAAAATCAAGATCCTTCGTTTCTCTTCCGATATCGATATGTCTTGCAAGCAGCGTCCCGCCCTTCAAAATGAAATGGTCATGATAGGGCGATCGGCAAAGCCGGACGAGAAAACGCTCGATGATCACGTTTTGCCAAACCTCTGCGGGGGTTACATTCCGCTCTTTAGCAATGAGAGTTAATCGTTTTTTAAACGATTGTTCAAGTGCAGAGGTCATGTTGTTAAAGCCATAATATACGGGTTAATATTGATTCTTAATGCTTTGGCATATTTTGAAAGTTTTGGCAGATCCGGCTTATGGCCGGAAGAAGATTTTAAATAGGATTGAAGCGCTTTGATCGCTATTTCATCGCTCAAGTGCCTAAACGAATCGACGACTGTTCGCTCGCGATCGAAAATTTTTACCTTGTATTTCCCTATCTTTGCGCTTGTAAGTCCGAGGCTCATATTCCGCATCCGAACGATCCGGACGTGCAGCCGTTTCGGCTTTTTATCGGTGTTAGGGACAGCAATCCAATATTCTCGCGTGATCTGATCAGTTAATCCGTAATAGGAAAGGGCTGAGATGAGACAAACGACTCCTCTCGGGATGCTCGATGCAATAAGGACGAGTTCTTCAAAATCTAGGGCTATTCCGCTGGAAGCCTCGACTACCCGATATAGGCCCCGACCGATCCTTTCAATCAGCCCCTTTTTGCAAAAATGCGCCAGCATTCGAGAGGGAATTCCCCTCAGGCGAGCATCGCTAGCTTTGAAAATGGCCTCTTTCAGAAGAGGCGCTAGGAGATTTTGATACTTAGATTCTTTCATTCTCTTATGTGTAACAGAAGGACTCGCAAAAAGTCAATGAGTGCCTTTATTACATGAAAAAATCAGAGTCAAAATAATCCAAAAAAGCGACGACCCTTACTTTGTAGACAACCCTCTAAAGCATTGCTCGACAAATACGCTTCACGCTCGTTTTTTGATGAACAAAAGTTGATTGGGCTGCAGTTAGTTACCAGGGCATGTTCCCTAATGCAGGTGGGTTCTGGCTCTCGATTTTTGAGGCGGCGTCTTCAAAAGCTCCGAGGATTAAATCTTGCAATCCGTCGATGTCATCGGGGTTGACGCACTCTTTTTTGATCGCGATTTTCTTGAGCTCTTTCGATCCATTTAAGGTGACTGTCACTAAGCCGTTTCCTGCGCTGCCTTCGACTAGAGTCGTTTCCATCTTAGTCTTGATTTGGCCGAATTGCTCTTGCATGAGCCGAGCTTGTTTTTTCATTTTGGAAAATCCGCTTCCCATTTTTTTCTCCTAATTAAGTTTAAGGCTTCCTTCCCATTCAACTGCAGCAAACCGCATGAGGGTGTCATATTCGAATGCAGGGCGGGCCGATGCAGCAGGTTTCGGTTGCGGTTTGACGCTGGCTGGCAAAGGGGGTGTTTTTTCCGGTTCTACTGGTTTGGTTGCCGCTGCGGGGCTTTTTTCAGGCGGTGGGGAATTTTTGAGCGGTTCTTTAAAAGGGTTGAAGGGCACGGGTTTTAAAAGGATCTCGACGCTCGCTTCAGGAGGGAGGGGAGCTGATGGTTTCGGCGTTGGTTCTGGAGCGGTTTTTTCCTGAATTTGAGGGGCTTCTTTGCGCAATTGCTGATTTTTCAACTCCTCTTGTTTAGAGGGGAGGGGAATGGCCGATTCATCTGGCTTCGAGGTTTTGGGATTGGCTTTTTCTTGTGTCGGAGGGATTTCTTTTTCCGGTTCCTGATGGATGGGTTGAGATAAAGGAGCTGGTTTTGGGGGTGTTGCTTCTGAGAGAGGGGGCGGTGGTTCAGCGGTGTTGTGTTTAAGCACATCTTCGAGCTGGGAGAGGCGTTTGACGAGAACCTCGACGGGGATGCGGTTTTTGCTTCGGATGATTTGCAGGAGGATCGATTCGAGAGAGATCCTTTGGAAGGCGCTTTTCTGGAACGGGGGTTCGGCTTGGATGAGAAGGTCGAGGATGTGGAGCGCTTGGGCCTGCGTATAGAGGCTCGCGGAGGCGTTGTACTTTTCTGCAGAGGAAGAGTTTCCAAGGGTGCGGACGAGGGCGATGCGGCGGTAGTGTTCGATGAGCTGTTCGAAAAAATGGGCGAGGTCTTTTCCCGATTGAAAGAGGTGGCCTACGCACTCAAAGGCGTAGGGGAGGCGGGATTCGGAAAACGCCTGGTCCAAAGAAAAAAAGAGCTCTTCGGAAACGAGGCCGAGGGATTGTCTCACGGCGCTTGCAGCGATGGTTCCTTCAGCGAAGCAAAGGATTTGATCGAGTAGCGATTCGGCGTCGCGCAAGCTGCCGTCGGAAAAGGAGGCGATGAGGTCCAGGGCCTCGTCCTCTACAACCCGGTTCAAATCGAGCGCGATTTGCCGGAGTTTCGATGCGATCCGGTCCGAGGAGATCCGGGCTAGATCGAACCGTTGGCAGCGGCTGATGATCGTGGGAAGGACTTTATGAGGTTCGGTCGTGGCGAAGAAAAATTTGGCTTTTTCGGGGGGCTCTTCAAGCGTCTTAAGAAGTGCGTTGAATGCTTCTTTTGTAAGCATATGAACTTCGTCGATGATGTAGATTTTGTATTTGCCATGGCTGGGGGCGTAACCGACCGTCTCATTGATCTGCCGTATATCGTCGATGCCTCGGTTGGACGCGCCGTCGATTTCAATGACGTCGAGCGACTGGCCGGAGGCGATTTCAAGGCAGGAAGGGCAAGCGTTGCAAGGTTCTAGATCCGTGGGCTGTAAGCAATTGAGGGCCTTGGCAAAGAGGCGGGCCAATGTTGTTTTCCCAACGCCGCGCGATCCGCAAAAAAGATAGGCGTGGGCCACCTTATCGAAGCGGATGGCGTTCTTCAGGGTCGTAACAGCCGCGTCTTGGCCTACCACGTCGCGAAAGGTTTGAGGGCGGTATTTCCGGGCGATCACTTGGTATTTTTTTTTCATAAACCCTGGCTTTCAGTTACTTAAGGTTCTAAAGTCTCAGCAATGGAATTATACAAGGTTTTTCGTTTTACAGCATGTAAATCTGAAATTGGCCGATTTGGTACAATCCAATCATGGATCAAAATCGGGATCGAATCCGGCAGGGATGGCAAGAGTGGCTTGTCTCAAATAACCGGGGCTGGCGTCTGATCGTCGGGTTTGTCTGCGTTGTTTTCCTCGCGCTCTTCCTTCATTTTAGGGAAGTGCGCTTAGAGGTGCTTGAATTAAACACTTCCGCAAGCCGTTACATCGTAGCTCAGATCGATTTCGAATTTCCCGATTACGAGACTACGATTGTCTTGAAGCAGCAAGCGATGCAAGATGTCGGACAGATCTATCAAATCGAAGACCGGCAAATCAGAGACGCTCGATATGCCCTCGAAGAGGATTTGATCCACAACAAGAATTGGAGGGCCTCCGCACCTTCGAGCACCTTTGAAGAAATGTACAAAGCTGCGGATGAGTTAGAAACCCTCCTTCTGGAGGCCCGGTTTACCGATCCACGGACGATCCAAAAAATCAAAGAATTAAACCTTCCCGAAGGTTCCTACTTTGAGTTTATTTCCGGAAATTCAGGCCCGGTCCGTCTTCCCCCTGAGTTTTGGGACCGGATTTTGCAACAGATCGCCCAAAGCGACGCTTTTCACAAAGAGGCGATCGCCTACATCGTCGGGGCCTTCCAATCGAATGAATGGGACCTCATTGAAGACACGGCCCTCGAACACTCCCTTCGGGCTCAGGTGAGTCGGACGATCCCTGAAAAATTCACCAAAGTGCAGGCAGGCACCCGGATCATCAATCAAGGGGAGGTTGTCACATCGCGCCATTTAATGATGATGCAAGCGATGAAACAGGCGATTTCCGACAGCCGGAAAATGTGGGATCCTTTAACCCTCATCGCAAGCTTTTTCCTTTCGATCATTTTTGTGACGATCAGCGCCCTTTATTTCCGGATCAGCCAGCCCAATTTTATCCGTTCGCTCCAGCAAATTTCCCTCTTCGTCTGCATTGTCTTGCTGACCCTCTTGTTCGCTAAGGTTACAGAGTACATCCTTTTGAAAGGCACTTCAGGAGTGATTGAGGCGATCCGCTATCCGATCGTCGCTCCCTTCGCAACCATTTTAATCTGTATTCTTCTGTCCCCCCGCACCGCGCTTTTTGCCGCGACGTTCCTCTCTATTATCTTATCGGTCAGCCTGGCCGTGGACCACAGCCGGTTTCTCATTCTGAATCTCGTGACCTCGATTGTCGTGATCATCGCAAGCCAGGGCTTGCGGAAGCGGAAGGAAGTTTTTATCGTCTCAATCAAATCTTGGTTAAGCGCGATCCCCGTCCTTTTTGCGTTTGCTTTTAGCGAGGGGCATCTGGCCAGCATTTCTCTTTTTACCGATATTGCGGCGACATTTGCCTTCCTGATTGCCACTGCGATCCTCGTTGTTGGAATTCTCCCTGCCCTCGAATCGCTTTTCGGCGTTCTGACGGATATGACGCTGATGGAATACATGGATCCAAGCAGTGAATTGCTCCGCCGGTTTGCAATGGAAGTTCCAGGCACCTACCAACATAGCCTTGTCCTCGGCAATCTCGCAGAAACTTGCGCCCAAGCCATCGGAGCCAACGGTCTTTTTTGCCGGGCGGCGACCCTTTATCATGATATTGGGAAAATGAACAATCCCCAGTTTTATACTGAGAACCAACAAGGCGCCGTCAATATCCATCAACTTTTGACTCCTCTCGAATCGGCCCAAGTGATCATTTCTCATGTGACAGATGGAGAGGCGATTGGAAAAAGATACCGGCTGCCCCGAGCCTTCCTCGATATCATCCGGGAGCATCACGGGACAACGCTGGTCTATTATTTTTACCGAAAGCAACTCGAACTGAAAGGGGGCAGGACTGAAGAGGTAGACGAACGGCAGTTCCGTTACCCCGGACCGAAACCGAAGACGAAAGAATCGGCGATCATCATGATTTGCGATACTGTGGAGGCGGCCTCCCGCGCTATGGAAGAGATCAGCGATAAAGCGCTCGCTGAGATGGTGGACCGCCTCGTCATGGAAAAAGCCGAAGATGGGCAGTTTGAAGATTGCCAGCTCACTTTTGAAGAATTGGGCCGCGTCAAAAAAACGCTCATTAAAACGCTTCTGCTCTCTCACCATGTTCGCGTCAAATATCCAAAAAAGGACCGAGAGAAAGACCGAGAGAAAGATAGGGGACATGACAAAGGACATGCTTGAAAAAGCCACTTTCGCAGCCGGTTGTTTTTGGGGCGTTGAAGCGGCGTTCCGGAAAATAAAGGGAGTGAAGGAAGTTCAGTCCGGTTACACGGGCGGCCGTGTTAAGAGCCCCACCTACGAGCAAGTTTGTACGGGAAGTACTGGCCATGCGGAGGCGATTGAAATCCTCTTCGATCCCAAAGAAGTTTCCTACGAAAAACTCCTAGATGTCTTTTGGCAAATGCACGATCCCACCACCTACCATCGGCAAGGCCCCGACGTGGGCTCGCAGTATCGCTCCGCCATTTTTACCCATTCCGCCCACCAGGCCGAGCTGGCTGAAAAATCAAAAAAAATCTATACAAAACGATTTTCCAAGCCCATCGTCACTGAAATCGTTCCTGCAGGCCCCTTTTACCGAGCCGAAGAGTACCACCAACGCTACCATGAAAAACATGGCGGAAGTTGTTCTTTTTAATTATTATTTATTGTATAATATTATCATTATTATAAAAACATTATTTAGTAATTAAAGAAAGGTTTTTAAAATGTCATCAATTAATTCTGCTAATTCTCTTGCGGTTGCCCCTCCCGGCCCACCGCCAAATAGCGTCGTCGACGCATCTTATTCTGAATCTTTTTTCATTCGCGTCCCTTGCAATGTTCAGAATTGCTCACAAGATGGAGTTCATTCTGAACCTTTGGAAGGAGCTGAGCTTCTTTCGCCAGAAACTGTGTCGAATGCAGTTCAGAGCGTAATCGTTCCAATTTCAAATTCAGAGAATCCAAATCCAGAGAATTTGCCACCCATGAACCGAGTCTATGGACCCAGATATCCAAATCTTCCCTTAGAAAATCAATTAGACGACTGTTCTTGTTTGATTGAAAACAGGCGGCCGACCCTGATTCTAACCTGTTGCGTGGCTTGGTCCATCTTGCTTGTCGGAAGCGGTACGCTGGGCTATTATTTCTTGCGGACATGATTTTCAAAAGATGCGATGAGCGTTTTTAAGCGGGCATCGCATTTGAGTACGCTCTCTTCCATATTTTCAGAATTTTTTTCGATGACTTCGGCATAGATTTTCATTTTAGGTTCAGTTCCCGAGGGACGGATCACCAGTTTGCTGCCATCGGCAAACCAGAATCGGAGGACGTCGGCGGAGGGAAGGGAAAGGGATGTTTTTAACCCGGTCGATCCTTCCATGGACTGACCTGCGAGGTAATCTTCGACGTTCACGATTCGGGTGTCTGCAAGAGACGCCGGGGGCTGTTCTCTGAGCCGAAGCATGAGGGATTGCATCTGGTCCAGGCCCTCCTGGCTGTCGCTGAAGGCGATGTTCTTTAAAGTTTCTCGATGGATTCCAAACTTGCGGTAAATTTGATGGAGACGGTCAACGAGGGTCATGCCTTCTTTTTTGGCTGTAGCCGCCGCATCTGCGATGAGACAGGCCGCCGCCGCCGCATCTTTATCGCGAACTGAGGTTCCCATCAAATACCCATAGGATTCTTCCGCGCCGAACAGGAAACGGCGAGAGGTGTTTTCAAGATGCCGGATTTGTTCTCCGATGTATTTAAAGCCTGTCAGGACATCGATACAAAGCGCGCCGTACGATTCGGCGATTTTTTTGAACAATTCGGTTGTGACGATAGTTTTGATCGCAACTTCACGAGAAGAGACAGATTGGGTTGAGCAAAGATGATGAAGGCAAACGCAGGCGATCTGGTTTCCTGTGAGGAGGACGGGTTTCCCTTGATGTAAAATTGCTAGGCCGATCCGGTCTGCGTCAGGATCGGTTGCAATTAAGAGATCCCCCTGTTCTTGAACGAGTTGTTCCGCGCCCATTTCAAAGGCTTTGGCCTCTTCTGGATTGGAAGATGGCGCAAAGGGGAAATTGCCATCGAGAGGGCGCTGTTTTTCTACAAAGGTCAGTTGATCGTGGCCCCATTCTTTCAAAGCGCTTGGAATAAAACGGATTCCCGTTCCGTGCAAATTCGTGTAGAGGATCTTCAAAGGAGGTGTTTGGGTAAGCGGCTTAAGAGATCTCAACACTGCCAGGTAGGCTGCATCCAATTCGCTGCCCACCTCTTCAAAAGATCCTCCCGTTTTGACTTGGTCCGGGTTTTGAATTCTCTCCACCTCTTCCAAAATCCCTGCGTCATGGGGAGGGACGATCTGGCCCCCATCATTCCAATAAACCTTGTAGCCATTGTATTGGGGGGGATTGTGCGAGGCGGTGATCATGACGCCTGCGCTGCATTGGAAATGGCGGCAAGCGAAAGAAACGAGAGGAGTGGGACAAACTTCTTTCGAGACCAGGGCTCGGATCCCATTTGCAGCCAGTACGCGAGCTGTTTCTTCAGCGAACTCTCGCGACCGGTGGCGAACGTCGTACCCGATAAATACGGAAGGTTTTTTTGGGGACTGTTTCAATAAGTAATTGGCAAGGCCTTGCGTTGCTCTTCGGACCGTATATTCGTTCATCCGGTTGGTGCCGATTCCCATTACGCCGCGCATCCCTCCCGTGCCAAAGGAAAGGTCTTTAAAAAACGCATCGGAGAGCGCTTGCGGATTCGATTCGAGCAGCTCTCGAATCGCTTGTTTAGTCAATGGATCGTAGGGACCCTTTAGCCAAGCCTGGATCTTCTTTTCAATTTGAGGCGCTAAATTTTCTTTCCTCATTTAAATACGGGCTCGAATGATTCGAAATCCTGCAAGGATAAAGTCGAGTCGAATCGAAGCGACAGGGGTTTGTTTTATGTTGGATGGGAAAGAGTTTCTTGTCCCTTCTAAATCTTCTTGATCGATCCATTGAGCCGCTTTTTCTATGCACTCTTTACAATGCCCATAGGCTGTCTTGGTTTTTTGGGAAGTGTTCTGCACAGACGCCGACACAGAATCTGCTTTTAAAAAAAAGCTGGATGCGACGGTTTGCTGGTCATCAATCAGATGAATGGACATAGGCTCTCCTGTGGAAAGAACAGAATTTCTTTTCCTATCAATTTTTTCAAACGAAAAAAACTTGAGGGACGGTACACTCCCGAGTCAAAGAACCTATCCGAATAAAAAATTTCAGTCGATTTTTCGGTTCTTTTGAGCCGATTTTGGATTCAAGGAGGAGAGAACGATGCGTGTGTTTGTGACGGGTGCTTCTGGGTATATTGGAAATGCTGTGGCGAGGGCTTTCCGCTTCAATGGCCACGATGTTTGGGGATTGGTGCGATCGGACGAGGCGGCTCTCCGGCTTCGACGAGAGGAAATTCGTCCCGTCTCGGGGACGATGGAAAACACGGCCTCTTTCCAGCGAACTCTCACTGAAGCGGATGTTTGGGTTCATTGCGCTTTCGATTCTTCTGAGGATGGAGTGAAAAAAGATGCCGCTGCAATCGATTCTTTTCTTCAAGCGGCGGCTCAAAGTTCTTTTCCCAAAACAGCTATTTACACCTCGGGCGTTTGGATTTATGGAAATACGAAAGAAAAAACAGCGGACGAAATGACTCCCGTGCATCCCATTGCAAAAGTGCGTTGGCGTCCGCAACATGAAGAGCGCTTTTTAAAAGCAGAGAATCAGGCGATCCGCCCGATTGTCATCCGTCCTGGCTGCATATATGGCGGCAAAGGAAGCTTGACGGCGCTTTGGTTTGAATCTGCAGTGAAGGGAGAATTAGCGGTCATTGGGAAAGGGGATTATCGTTGGGCGATGGTCCACGTCAATGATCTTGCCCGCCTTTATGTAAAGGCGGCTGAAAAGGAGTGCAGTGGCCTCATTTTAAATGGGATTGACTCGTCTCGAAACACGGTTGGAGAGATGATGGAAGCGATCCGGAAATTGGGGATTTGCAAAACCGTTGCCCATCTTAGCGAAGAAGAGGCTGAGCGGAAGTATGGGGCTTTGAAAGAGGCGTTCAGCCTTGACCAGCAAGTAAGCAGCGCCCGCGCGGAGCGGCTTTTAGGCTGGAGTCCCCGCCATCAGGGGTTCATCCACAACGTCAGCGAATATTATGAAGCTTGGAGGGCCTTGAACGCATTCTAATAAAAAGTTTTAGCGATTTTCAATTCGAAATCAGGGGACCATGCCTCTTGTCCATGATGACTTTTCTGCAAGATTTTGCGGAAAAGTCGAGACTTTTTCGCAATTCGTTGCAGAAAAGTCAGGATTCAAGCGTGAAATTTTGGTCTAACAGGTTGTCCAGGTAGGTCATGCATTCTTTTTGGATATGCAGGGAGGGGACGAGAGGGGCGTCCGGATGGTTGATCCCTTCGCACCGTTTTCCCGCCTCTTCCCAATCAGAGGAATCCCGGAGGTTATGGATCCACCAGGGGAAGGTGCGGCATTGAGTCGGCCTGGATTCATAGACGGAGCATTGGTTGTTTTTTAAGAAAATGCAATCGTAGGAACCGGGCCTGTCGAGTAGGGCGTATTGATCTTCTAATTGGCGGGTGTATTTTTTCGCGAATTCTTGCTCGGACAGTCCAAAATGGGCAGAGAGGCGTTGTAAATCTTCCAAAGAGAGGTAAACATAGCCGGGAGATCCGGTGCAGCATTGTCCGCAGCCTGTGCATTTAAAGCGGAGGCCCTCGTCAAACCACGGTTCGTCTTTTGTTATTTGCGAGTCCATCTGATTTCTTCGGTTCGTTTTTTCGTCCATTTCCCATCCCATCGGTAAGCGTCGACTTGACAGCCGTCCTGTTGAAGATGGATCAGGTTCCAAGATCCATTTTTCCCTTCCGCGCAGCTTCCGCTATCTAAAATCAAAGGAAGGCGGTTGCCTTGAAGGTCGGCGATCGTGTGGCGATGCGTGTGGCCGTGGAGATAAATCCGGATTCGCGGATGCCGTTTCAGGAGTTGCTGCAAGGCGTCTCCTCGGACCAGATTGCGCCTTGTCTCGTCATTGGGAAAAAAAGGATAGTGATTGAAGAGGAGGATCGGTTCATTTTCTGGAATCAGGCCAAGGATCTCTTCAACATATGCTTCTTGTTTTTCGGAAAACAGTCCCTGGGATGAATAGAGGTTCGTTGCGCGCGTCGTGTCGAGGGCGAGAACCCAATATCTTGAATCGGAAGGTCCAAATGGATGAACTTCAACGCCATGTTGTTTTAGATTGAAAAACTCAACCGGGTGGGTAATCTCTTTTCTTTGGTTTGTAAAGTAGCGGTAAAAGTGGTCTTCCCGATCGCTCCGGTAGGTGTAGCAGTCGTGGTTGCCGGGAATCGCGATCCAGGGCATGGAGAGCTTTTTGGTGAAGCGAGCCCCTTTTTCAAATTCCTCGAAAAGCGAGGTTGTTGAAATGTCCCCCCCTATGAGGACCAGGTCTACGCCTAATTCTTTAAAAAATGTAGGCAGGGGTTCGATCTGGGCTTCAGAAAAATGACCTTTTCTTGTCAAAATCCAATTTAAATTACCTAGAATCCGTTTCGAAAAGAGACGGAAAGGGTTCCAAGTAATATGGGTGAAATGAAAATCGGAAATCTGGGCAATACGCAAAAAAACCTGGGGGCTGACTCGAGTCATTATAGCTTTATAAAAGGCTTACTTTCTATGACTTTTTCCGGCCTTTCCGAGGAGTTTTTTTCTTAGTGGGCCGGGCATGCTTCGGAGCGGCGTTATTCCGATCAAAAACAGGCACTCTTTTCTTCATTTTCTTATTTCTTTCTTCCGGACTCAGCTTCGAGGGGGTTTTAGAACGGGTCGCGTTCCTCATTTTGATCTTCGCTTTTTTCTTCAATTGCCGGGCTGTCGGTTTTTGAGGAGGGATATCGGGCATCTCGTAGGCTCCCTCTTCCATTTCTTCCCGATGGAGAGAGCGGATCACACGGCGATTCAATTTTTTGAGGTGGTGAGGCAGATCTTTCATAAAAAACTCCCTGTAATCAATATACTATCAAATGAGCGATTTAATATTATTTAATTATTTAAAACGCTGTTCTTTAGTTTTTTAATTATATTGTTGGTTGGTATTAATATCTTCCAATGTTTTCTAATCCACCTAGGCAGCCAATGGGGGAGGGTTGCGACTGTCCCCGGAAGCCATCCCGGGCGCCAAAGACGCATATAGCGCTCATCCTCAGCGATGATTAAATGGGGAATCCCAAGACAAGAGGCTAAATGTCCTGGGCCTGAATCGTTGCCGATGAAAAACCCCGATTCATAAATGAAGGAGGCCAAATCTCCAAGAGAAGGAAATTGGGGAGAGAAAACAGGCTCGAAACCCATCTTCCGCAGTTGCTTGGCCAACTTTTCGAATTTCGAAAGAGGCCAATTTCGATGAAAAGCGCTGCTCGAAGGGTGGATGACCACTCGGGTTTTATAGAGGCGGTGGACCCATCCCTCTGGAGGCTGCAGCCCATTTTCTTTTCCCGCAGCAAACCCAAACAATTTTTCCAAGCTTTTCGCCACGTTATCGGCCATCGTCCGGTCGGGATCGCAGACAAAATCAAATCCCTCTTTTAGAAACCCATGTTTTTTAACCGAATGGCTTCCATAAAACCGATAAATGGGAAGCGGCAGCTTGCAAATTTCCTTAGCCTTTTTACTATTATCGTGCTGTAAAAAAATCGCATCAAAGGAGCTAAATGTTTCTAAAAGTCTGCTCTCGTCCGGTTGATCCGCAAAGGCAAACCCCTCAAACCAGTTTCCAAACGTCTTTAAGTGGTTGCTGAAGGTCGTGACGGAAAAACCTTGGCCTTGCAACTGACAAGAGGCGATTTGGAGAATCAGGGCATCGCCGAACCCTTGGGCAGCGACAACAGCAATTTTTTTCATTGATAGACCTCTTTCGAAATTCCATTCGGTTGTTTAAATCGCGCTTTTTGGCAGTTTTTTGTCCTTGCTCGTCGTCTACCCTTTGGGTATGGCTTCCTCGCTCGGCGCAAAAACCTGCAGAAAAATCATCGATTTCTCCAACCAAAGCGAATTTCGAAAGAGGTCTAATAGTATTTTGGCTGAAAGAGCAGCACTTTTCCAGACAAAGGAGACAGTTCGAGGAGAAAAGAGGCCGATTCAAACGGTTTTTCTTCAAAATGGCCTGACATTAAATCAATGGCGGTTGTGTTTCTAAAGGGGGCCATCTCAATCCATTCTTTGGCGGCAGTCCTTCCGAAATTGATCGCCTGGATTTGCAAGAACCCCGTTCCGTGCATCCGGTGAATCAATAAAAGAACCGCTCTGTTTTTTGCAGGCAGAACCTGGATGAGTTCCCCTTTTTCAAGGGCATGGTCGCGCCGCACTTGGAGCATCTGTTTCATCCGAAGCGCAAACGAACGGCAGTTTTTAAACTGGTTGGGGAGGCAAGAGTAGAGCGTATCGGAATTCGGTCCCATTAAATCCAAACAAGGCGTTTGATGGGGCAGCGCGCCCAGCAAGTCGGCTGTGGAGAATGAAAAAGCCCCTGGCTGCATTGAATAAAAGAAAGCGAGGAGAAGATGGGCCTGCGCGATTTGCGCGGCTGATTTTTCAAAGTCTTGAACGCCCAGTGCGGAGGCGCAATATCCCGTCCAAGTAGAAAGAGGGATTCTTTCCCCTCCTACCTTCGCAAGATCTTCCCGTAAAAGCCGATTTTTTAACGCATCCCCGGTCATTTGTTCGTCATAATAAATAAACTTTTTCTTCGAAGAGGAAATCCATTCGGACCATTCGCATGCATTCCGGTCGAACGGCTGCAAAACATGGACCAGCCGTTTTGATTCGATTCCCTCTTCGATTAAAAGACGATAAATCAAACGAAGCGCCTCCGCATCCTCCGCAATCAATGCATGCAAAAGCGCTCCTTGCGTCAACGAATCGAAAGCCAGATCGGCCGGCGACTCTTTCACCGAGGCCAACCCTTTTGCCGTCTGCCCTGCGCTGAATCCGCCCAATTTTCGGACCCAAAGGGCGAGCGTTTCCTTCGCGTTGTCTCCTATTTCTGCATCCAATTCAAAAATCTTTGCCTTAAGCCGATAAAAAGAATCAAGGATATCAGCAGATGCCAAACGGACCCCTGTGAACGAAGGATCGAGCCAGTCGATGGTAGGGTCTGTCCGATTCTCTTTTCGATAAATCCAACGCCTTAAAACTCCATCGACGCCCGCAATTTTCGCCGTCGCGTTCCATTGACTTGTCTTTACGTAAGGATCTTTCCCCTCGGGGACATATCCTTTCCGATTCAATTCTTGCAACTTCAGCCAAGGGATATTCGCCATTGCATGGCCGGTTGCGATTTTCGGCAGCCATTTCCAATCCGCCTCTGGAATTTCAATCATTTGATAAAGGCCGGGATACTCTCCGTAGTTTTTCAAAGCCAAATAGAAATCGGCCGCCATGCCCGTGTTCGATCCGATCGACTCGCCAATCAACAAAATCCCTTTCCGCTCCGCATTCAGCGCAATGCGCTTCCACTCCGCCTCCGTTCCCCAGCGTGGATCCAGCCCAAGGCCTGTCCGATAAGCCCCGCCCTTTTTCAGCCCCTTCAAATCGACCGCTTGAATCCCAATCTCCCTCAAATAATCCCAAAGCTCCTCGGAACCGAGCTCCTGAAAAACAGACCTGCCTTCCGAAACGGCTACCTCATGCAAATCGATACTCAACCAAATGGATGCCGCATCCAGACACGCGTCCGTCTGACGCACGCGAGAAGGAGAGGGCGCTTTCGCCACCTCGAGCTGATAACGCTTAGCGATGAGGTCCGCTTCAAAGAGCATCGACTGTGAGACGAGCGGCTCTTCAGCGAGAAGAGTACAGGCAGAGAACAAAATCCAGGGGGCGTATTTTAAAAGCATGCTTCTTTTGATTAGCGAGAAAAAACGCGCCTGTCAAGAGGAAAGAGGGGAAGAGAAGGAAGGAGAGAGAGGAAAAAAAGGGGAGGGAGGAGTGTGTGGAGAGGCGGTTGGGTTTGGGAGCTGAGAGGTGTGTGTAGTGGATGTGTGTGAGAATTGCAGAGAAAAGGAAGGAGAGAGAGAAAAAAAAGGGGGAGGGAGG
>Ga0075362_10000104_pt1 | contig 23319 bp, 21 predicted proteins | sample EndMetdeltDD1762_FD_71397 | JGI IMG/M metagenome (GOLD analysis project Ga0075362, IMG submission 71397) | Populus endosphere microbial communities from Tennessee, USA - Endosphere MetaG P. deltoides DD176-2 | ecosystem: Host-associated > Plants > Roots > Endosphere | place: USA: Tennessee...
CCCGCGCAAGGTGCGCCGGGACGCTTCCGCGCGGCTCGGCGGCGCGAAATAGTCGCGCGGCTCCAGCATCGTCTCGAAGTGTGCGATCAGGCCTTCCAGTTCCTCCTGCGGGGCAGGAGGCAACAGGTCCTCGGCGGTCGGTTGTTCAAGACCAACGTGCTTGGACCATTCATAGGCGCACAGGATCACTGCCTGCGCCAGATTGAGCGAGGCGAATTCGGGATTGATCGGCACCGTGATGATGGCGCGGGCGAGCGCCACGTCGTCAGTTTCCAGCCCAGAGCGCTCCGCCCCAAAGACAATGGCGGAGCGGCCAGGCGCACGGTGAATTTCCCTCGCTGCGGCCTCTGGTGTCAGCACCGGCTTGGTCACGCCGCGCTTGCGCACGGTGGTGGCATAGACATGGGCGCAATCAGCGACGGCTTCTGCCAGCGTATCGAAGACTTGTGCATTCTGCAGCACGACATTCGCCCCGGCCGCGGCAGGCCCGGCGCTGGGGTTGGGCCAGCCGTCACGCGGTGCGACCAGGCGAATTTCGGTAAGCCCGAAATTGAGCATCGCGCGCGCGGCCTTGCCAATGTTCTCGCCAAGTTGCGGACGCACTAGGACGATGACAGGCTGGCTTTCGCGGGGGGCGACTGCACCAGTTGCGGAATTTGCCTTGCTGCCGACCCGCGATACGGGCGCCCGCGTGGCCAGTTGCGCCGCCAGCGCCACGTCGCCAGCAATCAGCGCCTCGCGCTTGGCGCGTGACCAGCCCTTCAGCCGGCGTTCGGCAGCAAAGGCACTATCGCGGTCAGCAAAGGGAGCGGACCAGGCCAGCTCTACTGGCAGTCGTTTGGCAGTATATTCATCGAGCGTTCCGTCCCGGTGCTGCGACAGGGCAAGCTCGAGATCGTCGGTGTGTCCGACATAGTACGAGTTGTCGGCGCAGCGGAGCATGTAGGTGAGGAAAGGCTTCATTGGGCTTTGATCCCGAACTCGCTTCGCTCGAAAGTCCCTCGACTGCAATTGGGAGGAACAAGGGTGAGGACCTTAACCTTGCCCCGCATCGCGGACCGTGCTGGCAAATTCCTCGAAGTCCCTGGCTTCGCTGAAGTCGCGGTACACCGAGGCGAAGCGGATGTAGGCCACTGAGTCCAGCTGGCGAAGCCCGTCCATCACCATCTCGCCGATCGCCTTGCTGGGCACTTCGCTCTCCCCCAGGGTTTCGATCTGGCGCTGGATTCCTGAGACGAGCTGATCGAGCCGTTCCTGCGAAACGCCCCGCTTGCGGCAGGCCAGTGCGACCGACTGGTCGATTTTCGCCCGGTCGAAAGACTCCCGCGTATCATCGCTTTTTACCACGGTGACTTCGCGCAATTGCACGCGTTCGAAAGTGGTGAACCGCGCGCCGCAGCTTTCGCACTGGCGGCGGCGGCGGATCGCGGTGTTGTCCTCGGTGGGGCGCGAATCCTTTACCTGGCTGTCGTCATGGGCACAGAACGGGCATCTCATTCAAAAAGGGCCTCCGCCTTTGGGCAAGTCCTACATCCCCTCATAGATCGGGAAGCGGACACACAGTTCTGACACGCGGGCGGCGACCGAGGCTTCGATCTGCGCGTCGCCTTCCTCGCCGTTCTTGCGCAGCCCTTCCACCACTTCGGCAATAAGCCCGCCAATCTGGGTGAATTCCGCCACGCCAAAGCCGCGCGTCGTGCCTGCAGGCGTTCCGAGCCGAATGCCCGATGTGACGAAAGGCGAGCGGGTGTCGTTCGGAATTCCGTTCTTGTTGCAAGTGATCGAGGCGCGGTCGAGGCCTTTTTCGGCCGCCTTGCCCGTAGTGTCCTTGGGAGTCAGGTCGACCAGCATCAGGTGGTTGTCCGTGCCGCCTGACACGATGTTGAGACCGGCATCCTGTAGCGAGGCGGCGAGCGCCTTGGCATTGGCCTTTACCGCTGCGGCATAGGCCTTGAATTCCGGCGTCATCGCTTCTGCAAAGGCGACTGCCTTGGCGGCGATCACATGCATCAGCGGGCCGCCCTGCAGGCCGGGGAAGATCGCCGAGTTGATCTTCTTGGCGATCGCTTCGTCATTGCTGAGAATGATGCCCGAACGGGGCCCGCGCAGGCTCTTGTGCGTGGTGGTGGTGGTGACATGGGCATGGGGGACGGGCGAGGGGTGTACGCCGCCCGCGACCAGACCGGAAAAGTGGCTCATGTCGGCCAGCAGGTATGCGCCAACTTCGTCGGCGATCTCGCGGAAGCGGGCAAAATCCCACTCGCGCGAATAGGCGGTGGCGCCGCAGATGATCAGCTTGGGCTTGCTCTCGCGCGCCAGCCGCGCGACTTCGTCCATATCGATCAGGTGATCATCGGGGCGCACCGTGTAGGCGACCGGGTTGAACCACTTGCCGCTCATGTTGACCGGCGAACCGTGCGTCAGGTGGCCGCCCGCGTTGAGATCGAGCCCCATGAAAGTGTCGCCCGGCTGCAGCAGCGCAAGGAACACCGCCTGGTTCATCTGGCTGCCCGAATTGGGCTGCACATTGGCAAAATTGCAGCCGAACAGGGCCTTGGCGCGCTCGATCGCCAGCGTTTCGATCTCGTCGACATATTCGCAGCCGCCGTAATAACGCTTGCCCGGATAACCTTCGGCATACTTGTTGGTCAGGATCGAGCCGGCGGCTTCGAGCACGGCCTTCGAACAGATGTTTTCCGAAGCAATCAGCTCGATCTTGTCGCGCTGGCGGCCGAGTTCCTTGCCGATCCAGCCGGCGATCTCGGGATCGGCCTTGGCGAGGGACTGCGTGAAGAATCCGGAAGGGGTAACGGCGGTCATAAGGCGTCCTGTTCAGCAGGTAGGATTGGATAGCTTCTCGACGCGGCCAGCATGGCGGCCGCCGCCGAAAGGCGTGGAGAGAAAGGCATCGAGGCAGGCCTTGGCCATATCGATTCCAGTCAGCCGCGCGCCAAGCGCGATGCAGTTGGCATCGTTGTGCTCGCGCGCGAGGGCGGCGGAAAGCGGTTCGGTGACCAGCGCGCAGCGGCAAGCGGGGCTGCGGTTTACCGCGATGGAAATACCGATGCCGCTGCCGCACAGCACCACCCCGCGCTCCGCCGTGCCATCGGCAACGACCTGCGCGAGCTTGTAGCCATAGTCGGGATAGTCCACCCGGTCGGCCGTCTCGGGACCAAGGTCAGCAACTTCGTGACCCAGCGAGATCAGGTACTCGCGCAGCTCTGCCTTCAGCTCGACGGCGGCATGATCGGAGGCGATTGCGATTCTCATGGGACGAACTTCATTGGCAGGCGGCCCTTTGCTTCGATGCGGTTCCAGGGTGCCCAGACGAGCGGCAAGCAGGGTTCGCGCTCCACGGCGGTACTCCGCCTGTCTCGTCAGTTACGCGAACGAGGCGCTCATAGCGGCGCTATGTGCGAGTCGCAAGCTTGGCTTGGACCTTACCGCGCTGGGCGGCGGACAAGAGCAAGATTCTGCGCGCGACATCTGCACGCCGCCGTATCGCGCTTACTGATCGAGGAACGACCGCATCTTCCGCGACCGGCTCGGGTGCTTGAGCTTGCGCAGCGCCTTGGCTTCAATCTGGCGAATACGTTCGCGAGTCACGCTGAACTGCTGGCCGACTTCTTCCAGCGTGTGATCGGTATTCATGCCGATGCCGAAGCGCATGCGCAGGACGCGTTCCTCGCGCGGGGTGAGGGAGGCGAGCACGCGGGTGACGGTTTCCTTGAGGTTCGCCTGAATCGCGGCATCCACCGGGATGATCGCGTTCTTGTCCTCGATGAAATCGCCCAGGTGGCTGTCTTCCTCGTCGCCGATTGGCGTTTCGAGGGAGATCGGCTCCTTGGCGATCTTCATCACCTTGCGCACTTTTTCGAGCGGCATCGACAGGCGCTCGGCCATTTCCTCGGGCGTGGGCTCGCGGCCTTGCTCGTGGAGGAACTGGCGGCTGGTGCGCACCAGCTTGTTGATCGTCTCGATCATGTGCACCGGAATGCGGATGGTTCTTGCTTGATCCGCAATGCTGCGGGTAATCGCCTGCCGGATCCACCAGGTGGCATAGGTGCTGAATTTATAGCCGCGGCGGTATTCGAACTTGTCGACCGCCTTCATCAGGCCGATGTTGCCTTCCTGGATAAGATCAAGAAATTGCAGGCCGCGGTTGGTGTATTTCTTGGCGATGGAAATCACCAGGCGCAGGTTGGCCTCGACCATTTCCTTCTTGGCGATGCGCGCCTCGCGCTCGCCCTTCTGCACCATGTTGACGATGCGGCGGAATTCGGGAAGCGACATGCCCGTGGCCGAGGCAATGTCGGCGATTTCGGCGCGGATGCGCTCGACGGCGTCGGCCTCGTTCTCGGCAAAAGCCGCCCACTTCTTGTCCTTGGTGGACTGCGCGACGAGCCAGCCATCGTCGAGCTCGTGGCCGACGTAACTGTCAAGGAAGTCCTTGCGGTTGACTTTGTGGCGTTCGGCCAGCCGCAGCATCTGCCCGCCCAGCGCGGTCAGGCGGCGGTTGAAGGCATAGAGGTTGTCGACCAGATATTCGATCTTGGTCGCATGAAACTGCACGCTTTCAACTTGCGCGGTGAGTTCCTCGCGCAGCGCGTGATACTGCTTTTCCTTGGCCGCCGGGAAATCGTTGCCAATCCCCATGGCTTCCAGCCGCGCGGCCTGGATCTTCTCGAACTTCTTGAACAGCTGCGTAATGTTGGCGAACTTTTCGAGCGCTTCCGGCTTCAGCTGCGCTTCCATCTGGGCGAGGCTGAGCGTGTTGTCCTCTTCCTCGTCGTCCACCGGTCGCATGCGGCGTTCGATCTGGTCGTCGTCGTCGTCGCTGGCAGCAGGCTCTTCCTCGACGTCCTCTTCTTCCTTGTAGCTCGGCCCGGCGATCTTTTCGCTGATCTCGCCATCGACTTCGCCCTCAGCATCATCGGCCATGGCTTCGGGGGCGGGCTCCTTGGAAAGCATGGCGTCGAGATCGAGGATCTCGCGCAGTTGCATTTCTTCGGCATTCAGGGCTTCGGACCACTGGATAATGGCATGGAAAGTGATCGGGCTCTCGCACAGCCCCAGGATCATCGTGTCGCGGCCAGCCTCTATGCGCTTGGCAATGGCGATTTCGCCTTCACGGCTGAGCAGCTCCACCGCGCCCATCTCGCGCAAGTACATGCGCACCGGGTCATCGGTGCGCTCGACGGTTTCCTTCTTCTTTTCCAGCGCGGGCTTTTCCGACATGCCGTCGGCTTCGTCGATCTCGTCGACTTCCTTCTCGTCGGGATCGACTGCGTCCTCGTCGCTCTCGACAATGTTGACGCCCATTTCGGAGAGCGCGGACATGATGTCCTCGATCTGCTCCGAAGACATCTGGTCTTGCGGCAGAGCCTCGTTCAGCTCGTCGATCGTTATCGTGCCACGGCGCTTGGCGCGGGCAATCAGCTTCTTGATCGAGGCCTCGTTAAGGTCGATCAGCGGCGAATCGCTGCCATCGGCGGTATCGCCGGTCATGTCGTCGCTGGGTTCGATGTCCATCATGGCTTTGTCGTTCTCGCTGTCTGTCACCGGGCGGCGATGAAGCTGGATTATACTTATTTGGCCGCCCTGTGCCCTAAGGCGGCCCGTATTTCCAGCTTTCTCTGCCCTATATGCTGTTGGCAACCGTGCCCGGATCGCCCGGGGCTTGTGAAATCTCGCGCAGCCGCTCGGCTAGGCTGGCCTTGCGGGCGCGCAGCCGCGCCTGCTCATCCAGATCAAACCGCTCGGTTGCCTCGGCTATCGCAGCGTCGAGCGCTGGTTCTTCGGTCAGCATGGCCACTGCGGCCGCGAGCGCCTCGCAAGCTTTGGCTGCATCAGCTTCGTCCTTCAGAAAAGGCCATGGCATGCGTGCATAGTCGGCGGGCGATGGAGCCGTGAGGCTGCGTGTCTCGAATATGGTGACAAGCGCTGCGTATTCAAGCGGCTGACTGCCTTCGCTGGCATCGATCAGTGCATCGAATCGCGGATCGAGGTCCGGCAAGCGGACGAGGGCATCGGCGTGCCGGGAAATCTGGTCGGGATGACGCATCAGTCCGACAATTACAGCCAGCGCCAACGCCGCACGCGCACCTCCTCCCGCTGACTGGCGCAGCCGCTGCACTGCCGCCGGTGATGAGCGCGCCGGGGGAGGGGGACGGCCGCCCGGCCGCCATTCCTTGCGGGGGGCCTGCCATTGCTGCGCCTCACGCCGGGGAAATGCGAAAGCAGAAAACCGCTCCGTCAACTCGCGGCGATAGAGCGACTGAATGTCGCGGTCGGCAATTGTCTCGACATGCGCCAGCAGCCGCGCCTTGAGGCCGGCCTTGTCTTCGGGCGTCTCTAGCGGCGCGGCATCGCGTTCGTGCGACCACAGACAGTCCACCAGCGTCACGGCATCGGCAATTACGCGCTCGATCGCCTGCGGCCCCTCGCGCTTCACCAGATCGTCCGGATCCATGCCGGCAGGCAGCCGCACGATCCTGAGGCTGTGCGCCGGGCGCAGCATCGGCAGCGCGCGGGTGACGGCGCGCATCGCGGCGCGCTGGCCGGCGGCGTCGCCATCGAAGCAGAGTACCGGTGTCTCGACCAAGCGCCACAGCAATTCCAGCTGCCGTTCGGTCAGTGCCGTTCCCAAAGGCGCGACGGCATCCTCAATCCCCGCCGCAGCCAGCGCGATGGCGTCCATGTAGCCTTCGACGACAATCAGCCGCCCGGTCTGGCGCGAGGCAGGGCCAGCGCGGTGGAGGTTGTAGAGCGTGCGGCCTTTGTCGAACAGCGGCGTGTCGGGCGAGTTGAGGTACTTTGGAGCGTCGGTCTTGCCTGCGTCGAGGATCCGGCCGCCAAATGCGATCGCCCGCCCGCGCGCGTCTTCGATGGGTAGCATCAGACGGCCGCGAAACCGGTCGTAGGGCTCTTTTTCATCTACGGCGATACGCAAGCCAGCCTCGATCAGCATGGCCTCGGGAAAGCGGGAAAGCGCCGCTTTCAGGCCCTGCCGACCTTCGGGCGCATAACCGAAGCCGAACCGCTCGATGGTGCGATCATTGAACCCGCGCGTGGCGAGATAGGCACGCGCTCTCGCGCCTTCATCAGAGGCCAGCCGCTCCACGAACCAGGCCTGCGCGGCCGCCATCACATCGTGCAGACTGTCACGCTGCTGCGCCACCGCCGCCGCGCGCGGATCGGGCGCGGGGACTTCGATCCCTGCCTCGCTCGCCAGTTCCTTCACGGCATCCATGAAAGAGAGGCCACGCTGGTCGGTCAGCCAGCGAATCGCATCGCCATGCGCGCCGCAGCCAAAGCAATGGTAGAAGCCCTTGGCATCGTTGACCGTGAAGCTGGGCGATTTCTCGTTGTGAAACGGGCAACATGCCTTGAACTCATGCCCAGCCTTGGTCAGCCGCGTCGTGCGCCCGATCACGCTGGACAGCGTGATCCGGGAGCGCAATTCGTCCAGCCATTGGGGGGTGAGAGTCATGTCAGGCCGCCAGATTCACGCCAGCGCCGCTTTCACCAGCCCGCTGGCCTTACCCATGTCGAGCTGGCTTCCGTGCCTGGCCTTGAGCGCGGCCACGACTTTGCCCATGTCCTTCATGCCAGCCGCACCCGTCTCGGCAATGATTCCGGCGATGGCGGTATTCACTTCGTCCTCGCCCATCTGCTGCGGCATGAATTCCTCGATCACCGCCAGTTCGGCCTTTTCCGCGTCCGCCAGTTCCTGACGGCCGCCCTGTTCATACATGGTAATCGATTCGCGGCGCTGTTTTGCCATCTTCTGCAGCACGTCGACCACCAGCACATCGTCGTCAGGCACATTTGCGGCGGTACGCAGCTCGATATCCTTGTCCTTCAGCTTGGCGAGAATCAGGCGCACCGCGCCGAGGCGCGTCTTGTCGCCGCTTTTCATCGCTGCCACTTGCGCGGCCTTGATCGAGTCTCGAAGCATTTTTGGTGATTTCCCGTGGTTTGAACTTTGCCGGCGGCAAACTAACGGGGAAATCCGCAGATTCATAGCGCGGCGCGGCGCAGGCGGGGTTGACGCTGCACGCCCCCGGGTCTAGCGGCCACCCCTTAGCACCATCGCCAGAATCCAGCTTACGGAGCGCCACCCATGGCCGACCCCGCCACTTCGCACGCGTCCCCTCCAAAGGGCGCGACGGGAGTCCTTGTGCTCGCCGATGGCACGGTCGTCTGGGGCCACGGTTTCGGCGCCACGGGCAGCGCGGTGGGCGAAGTGTGCTTCAACACGGCGATGACCGGCTATCAGGAAGTGATGACCGATCCGAGCTACGCCGCGCAGATCGTCACTTTCACTTTTCCCCACATCGGCAATGTCGGCGTGAATGACGAGGATCTGGAAAGCCATGTCGATGGCGCGGTGGGCTGCGTGGTGCGTGAGAGCATCACTGACCCCAGCAATTTCCGTTCGCGCGGCCGCTTCGAGGACTGGCTGGCGAGCAAAGGCAAGATCGGGCTGGCCGGCGTCGATACCCGCGCGCTGACGCGCCGCATCCGCATGTCGGGCGCGCCCAATGCCGTGATTGCCCACGATCCCGCAGGCAAATTCGACATTCCCGCGCTGGTCGCCCGCGCTAAGGATTGGCCCGGGCTGGAAGGCATGGACCTGGCGCGCGTCGTCTCGCGGCAAAGTGACGAGCAATGGGAAGGCGGCATCTGGGCGCTGGGCAAAGGCTATGCCCGCAGCCCGCGCGATGAGCGGCCGCATGTCGTCGCCATGGATTTCGGTGCCAAGGACAATATTTTCCGCAGCCTGGTGAAAGCGGGCGCGAGGGTGACTGTGGTGCCCGCGCAGACTTCGCTCGAGGCCATTCTCGCGCTTCAGCCCGCGGGCGTGTTCCTGTCCAACGGCCCTGGCGATCCCGCTGCCACGGGCGCCTATGCCGTGCCGGTGATCCAGAAGCTGCTCGAACGCGATGTGCCGATTTTCGGCATCTGCCTTGGCCACCAGATGCTCGGTCTGGCAGCGGGCGCATCGACCACCAAGATGCACCAGGGCCACCGTGGCGCCAACCACCCGGTGAAGCGCCTGGAAGATGGCGTGGTTGAGATCACCTCGATGAACCACGGCTTTGCGGTGGATAACACCGCGCTGCCGGACAGCGTGGTGGAAACTCACGTTTCGCTGTTCGACGGATCCAACTGCGGCATTGCGGTCAAAGGCAAGAAGGCCTTCGGGGTGCAATATCATCCTGAGGCATCGCCAGGGCCGATGGATTCGTTTTACCTGTTCGAGAAATTCATTGGATCGCTGAGCTAATGCCCAAACGCACTGACATCTCCTCGATCCTCGTCATCGGCGCTGGCCCGATCATCATCGGCCAGGCCTGCGAGTTCGACTATTCCGGCACCCAGGCAATCAAGGCGCTGAAGGAGGAGGGCTACCGCGTCGTCCTCGTCAACTCCAATCCGGCGACGATCATGACCGATCCCGAGTTCGCCGATGCCACTTACATCGAGCCGATCACGCCCGAGATCGTCGCCAAGATCATCGAGAAAGAGCGCCCTGACGCAGTGCTGCCCACAATGGGCGGCCAAACTGCATTGAATACCGCGCTCGCCCTTTTCAACGATGGCACGCTCGAAAAGTACGGCGTCAAGATGATCGGTGCCGATGCCGATGCCATCGACAAGGCGGAAGACCGCCAGCGGTTCCGCGAAGCGATGGACAAGATCGGGCTCGAAAGCGCGCGCTCGGGCGTGGCGCACACGGTCGAGGAAGCCTTTGCCATTCTGGAGCGCACAGGTCTGCCTTCGATCATCCGTCCCAGTTTCACGCTTGGCGGCACCGGCGGCGGCGTGGCCTACAACAAGGCTGAGTTCGAGATGATCGTGCGCTCGGGCCTCGATGCATCGCCCACCACAGAAGTTCTGATCGAAGAGAGCCTGCTGGGGTGGAAAGAGTATGAAATGGAAGTCGTGCGTGACCGGCACGACAACTGCATCATCATCTGTTCGATCGAGAACGTCGATCCAATGGGAGTGCACACCGGCGATTCGATCACTGTCGCCCCGGCGCTGACGCTGACTGACAAGGAATACCAGATCATGCGCAATGCATCGATCGCGGTATTGCGGGAAATCGGCGTTGAAACAGGTGGTTCGAACGTACAGTTCGCAGTCAATCCGAAAGATGGGCGGCTGATCGTCATTGAAATGAACCCGCGCGTTTCGCGCTCGTCGGCGCTGGCGTCGAAAGCCACCGGCTTCCCCATCGCCCGCGTCGCTGCGAAACTTGCGGTCGGATACACGCTCGACGAGATCACCAACGAAATCACCGGCGCGACGCCCGCGAGCTTCGAGCCGACTATCGACTACGTCGTCACCAAGATCCCGCGCTTTGCTTTCGAGAAGTTCAAGGGCAGCGAGCCGCTGCTTTCAACCGCAATGAAGTCTGTCGGCGAAGTCATGGCCATTGGCCGGAATTTCAAGGAGAGCATGCAAAAGGCACTGCGCGGCCTTGAAACCGGACTCGACGGATTCAACCGCGTAGTCGAGCTTGAAGGCAAGGGGCGCGACGAGATCACTGCCGCACTATCGCGCCAGACGCCGGACCGGTTGCTGGTGGTCGCACAGGCTTTCCGCGAAGGCTTCTCCATCGATGATGTCCAGGCAATCACCCATTTCGACCCGTGGTTCCTGCGGCACATTCATGAAATCATCGCTGAAGAAGCGCAGATCACGGCCAATGGCCTGCCGGGCGATGCGGCAGGTCTCAGGCGGCTGAAAGCCATGGGCTTCTCCGACAAGCGGCTGGCAACGCTGGCCGTGCGTTCGGTCGGGGTGGCGAAAGGACTGGGCGAGACCCAGGCGCGCCGTTCGGGCCTGCTGCACGATGCCATGCGCGCCATGGCCGGCGCGACCAGCGAGGATGAAGTGCGTGCGCTGCGCCGCAAGCTCGGCGTCCATCCAGTCTTCAAGCGCATCGACAGCTGCGCCGCCGAATTCGAAGCTGTCACGCCTTATATGTATTCGACTTACGAGGGCCCCAGTTTCGGCGACCCCGAATGCGAGGCTGCTCCGTCGGGCGCGCGCAAGATCGTTATTCTCGGCGGCGGTCCCAACCGCATCGGCCAGGGCATCGAATTCGACTATTGCTGCGTCCACGCCTGCTTTGCGCTCGGTACCGAAAACGGGGGGGCGGGCTATGAGACGATCATGATCAACTGCAACCCGGAAACGGTGAGCACGGATTATGATACGTCCGACCGGCTCTATTTCGAGCCGCTGACAGCCGAGGACGTGCTGGAAATCCTGCGCGTCGAACAATCGACGGGCGAACTTGTCGGCGTGATCGTGCAGTTCGGCGGGCAGACGCCGCTGAAGCTCGCCCAGGCGCTGGAAGACGAAGGCATTCCCATCCTGGGCACGTCGCCCGACGCCATCGATCTTGCCGAAGACCGTGAGCGTTTTGCCGCGCTGGTCGAAAAGCTGGGCCTGAAGCAGCCGGAAAACGGCATTGCTCGCAGCCGCGACGAAGCCGTCGCTGTCGCCACGCGCATTGGCTATCCCGTCCTGATCCGTCCGTCCTATGTGCTCGGCGGGCGCGCGATGGAAATCGTCGACAGCGAAGCACAACTGGATGACTACATTGCCACGGCCGTGAAGGTGTCGGGCGATAGTCCGGTGCTGATTGACCAATATCTGCGCGATGCCATCGAATGTGATGTCGATGCCTTGTGCGACGGAGACCAGGTGGTCGTCGCGGGGGTGATGCAGCATATCGAGGAAGCAGGCATTCACTCAGGCGACAGCGCCTGCACTCTGCCGCCCTACAATCTTCCGGCCAGCATCATTGCCGAGATGGAGCGTCAGGCGGCATTGCTGGCGCGCGGCCTCAACGTTCGCGGGCTGATGAACATTCAGTTCGCCGTGCAGGATGGGCCGCAGGGCCAGCAGGTCTACCTGATCGAAGTCAATCCGCGCGCCAGCCGCACTGTGCCGTTTGTCGCCAAGGCAATCGGTCAGCCAGTTGCCAAGATCGCCGCGCGGGTGATGGCGGGAGAGAAGCTGGCGACGTTCCCGCCTTTCAAGCGCGATTTGCCCTATATGGCCGTGAAGGAAGCAGTTTTCCCCTTCGCCCGTTTTCCCGGCGTCGATCCGGTGCTGTCGCCGGAAATGAAGTCGACCGGCGAAGTGATGGGAATCGATACCACTTTTGCCATGGCATTTGCCAAGAGCCAGATTGGCGCGGGAACGCTGCTGCCGCTTTCCGGCCTGGTCTTCGTATCAGTCAAGGACAGTGACAAGCCCGTCATCCTGCCGGCGATCAAGCAGCTCGTCGATCTGGGCTTCTCGATCATCGCCACGGGCGGCACCCAGCGCTACCTCGCCGATGCCGGACTGCCGGTGGAGCGCGTCAACAAGGTTGCCGAAGGCCGCCGTCACATCGTTGACCGGATTGTCGACGGCGAATTGGCGCTGATCATCAACACCACCGAGGGTTGGCAGAGCCTTAAGGATTCGCAATCGATCCGCGCGTCGGCGCTGAAAGGGAAAGTGCCCTATTTCACGACGGCGGCAGCATCGGTCGCAGCCGCGCAAGCCATCGAAGCGCTTGGGTCTGCGAACCTTGAAGTCCGCTCGTTACAGTCCTATTATGGTGACTAGTCGCGTTTTCCCACATCGCTGACCGGGCGATACCTTTTCCCAGCGGGAAAGGGGCAGGGCAATAGTCGCTCTTCGGGCGACGCATGGAGGAATAACAGGGATGGCAAGTGTCGAAAAGCTGCCGATGCTCGCGGATGGCTATGAACGCCTGACAGCGGAGCTGAAGGCGCTGCGCGAGGAGCGGCCCAAGATCGTCGAAGCGATCGAGGAAGCGCGCGCGCATGGCGACCTGTCGGAAAATGCCGAGTATCACGCTGCCAAGGAACGCCAAGGGCAGGTTGAAGCCAGCATCGGCGATCTGGAAGACCGCGTCAGCCGGGCCCAGATCATCGATCCGTCAACGCTTTCGGGAGACAAGATCGTCTTCGGCGCAACCGTGACGCTGCTTGATGATGACGACAAGCCCGTGCGTTACCAGATTGTCGGACCTTACGAAGCGGACGCCAAGGTGGGCCGCATCAGCTACGCCTCGCCGCTCGGCAAGGCCCTGATCGGCCGCAAGGTTGATGAAGAAGTCGAAGTGACGGTGCCTTCGGGCGATCGCTGCTATCTGGTGCAGAAGATCGAATTCATCTGATGCACGCGCGGCGGAGCGTCAAAGCTCCGCCGCTGCTTCCAATGCCCTGAGATAGCTTTGCGCGCCAAAGCCCGCGATAATGCCTTTCGCCACCGGGCTGATATGGCTGTGGTGGCGGAATGCCTCGCGCGCGTGGGGGTTGGACAGGTGCACTTCGATCACCGGCACCGAGATCGACTTTATCGCGTCGTGGATCGCGACGCTGGTGTGCGTATAGGCCCCGGCATTCAGGATTACTGCAGCAGCGCCTCTGCTCTGCGCTTCATGGAGCCAGTCGACGAGATGGCCTTCGTGGTTTGACTGGCGGAGATCGATTTCCATGCCCAGCTCCTGCGCGCGGTCGTCCAGCATGGCGGCAATGTCATCCAGCGTGTCGCTGCCATAGATGGCCGGCTCGCGCGTGCCGAGCAGATTGAGATTGGGTCCATTGAGAACATAGACCAGCTTCTTGGCCATGGCGCACTCCAGCGACGAAGGTGATGTGCCCGCCATAAACCATGATGGGCCTCAGGCAAGCACCGGCGCAGCGGCGCACGAAATTGTGGAATCAACCCTCGGGCGTTGGGCCATTTTGAACGTCAGCCTGCCTGCTGTCGGCCATCGGCGTCGAACCGTCATGTTCGTCACCGTCACGCGGGGCATCGGCGGGCTGGCGGTCGTTTTCTTCAATCCGGATTTTTTCGAGGGCTTCCTCGGCGGCCTGCTGTGCTGCCACCGCTTTCTTGGCGGCGGCTTCGGCCCGCAGGACCCGATCTTCCAGCAATTCGTCTTCGGTGCGCAGGTTGCAGCCGCCAAGCGTCAGCAACGCAGATGCGGCTAGCAGCGCGTAAGTTGACTGGCGAATAAGGTTCATGCGGCAACTGGGCAAAGATATTCTCCATCGAGCAGGTGCGCCCGGTGTGCCGAAATCATAACTGGAAATCCCTTAGCGACGGTTAATTCCGCCTTGTCGTCAGCGGTCAGTGCCTGTGACTTTGCCCCACTGCCGCGCGGCCGTGTAACCAAGATAGCCTGCGCCAAACAGGCTATAGAGCGGTTCGGGCAGGGCTGCGAGATAGGTGCCTGCGCCGCGCGCGATGGCGTCGGCCAGCGACGGTGAAAAGCCTGCCAGCGCGCCGATCGGCAGCGCGGCGAGGATCATCGCATATATCACGTAGAGAAAGGTCGGGCGTGCACGCGATACAAAGCGGTCATTCGAACCCGTCTCGGCGGTGAGTGGTTCGAGCGGTGATGAGGAGTCGCTGGACATCGAATTTAATCCTTTAGGTTATGCAGAAATAGAAAAATATCCAATTTAGCACATGTAGGAAAGGCTGCGCACCCTTGCCGACGGGCTCGACGGCGGTTACCGGAGCGCGCAATCGCGCAGGGACGGAGCCGGATATGCCGATGGATGCCGCAGAGATCATTCGCCGCTACTACGGTGCGTTCAACCGTCGGGACGATGCGGCGATGCTGGCGCTGCTGGCGGACGATGTGCTTCATGAACCCAGCCAGGGCAGTCCGCGCAAGGGCAAGGCGCTGTTCGGCGAATTCCTATCTCACATGCATGGCTGCTATCGTGAGCGGGTGATCGACCCAGTGATCATGGCGACGCCCGATGGCGCGCGCGCTTCGGCTGAATTCGCGTTGGAAGGCACTTACATCGCCAGCGATGATGGGCTGCCGGCAGCGCGAGGACAGACCTATTCCTTGCGTGTCGGGGCGTTTTTCGAACTGGCGGATGGACTGATCCTGCGCGTCAGCAACCATTACAATCTGGGCGCCTGGATCCGGCAGGTCGAAAATGGCTGAGGCGCAGGTCGAAAATGGCTGAGGCCGGGGTTGCGATAGGGCGCGCCGCGCGGGACAAGCAGACCCTGCGCGCTTTGGCTCAGCTGCGGATTGCCGTGTTTCGCGACTGGCCTTACATCTATGACGGCAGCCTTGGATATGAGGAAGGCTATCTCGCTGAATTCCTGGCCGACCGCGATGCTGTCCTGATTGTCGCCAGTGTGGCGGGAGAGCCGGTCGGCATGGCCACGGCCTCACGGCTTGCCGGGCAACCGGACGAATTCGTCGCGCCGCTTGCCGCCAGCGGCCTGCCAGTCGATCGCACATTCTATTTCGGCGAATCCGTGCTGCTTCCTGCCTGGCGGGGGCAGGGGATTGGCCATGCCTTCTTCGACCATCGCGAGGCGGCGGCGCGCGCTGGGGCGGCGACACATGCCGTATTCTGCGCGGTGCTGCGCGAAGCAGGGCATCCACTTGCCCCGGAAAGCCCGCGCGATCTTGCGCCGTTCTGGCGCCATCGCGGCTATGCGCCATTGCCGGGTGTCACCGCGCCGATGGAATGGAAAGACCGCGATCAGAGCGCCGGCACGGCCCACACCATGCAATTCTGGGTGCGATCCCTGTGACGTGCCTGACAATCGCCGCCGCGCAATATCCGATCGAGCTGCTGACCTCGTTTTCGGCATGGGCGGAAAAGATGGAGCGATGGGTGGCCGAAGCTGCCCAGGCGGGGGCGGACTTGCTGGTGTTCCCCGAATATGCCGCAATGGAACTGGCGGGAGCGGATGCCGGCAAAGCCGGCGATCTGGCCGCATCGCTAGAACAGGTGATTGCTCTGGGCGAAGATTACGATGCTGTCTGCCGCGACCTGGCCATGCGCCACAAGCTCCTGCTCCTTGCTGGCAGCAGGCCGTGCCGCGACGAGGCAGGGCGGATAGTCAACCGGGCTTTTCTTCATGGGCCGCAAGGCACCTGCGGCTGGCAGGACAAGATCGTGATGACCCGCTTTGAGCGAGAGATCTGGGGCATCAGCGGCGGCGAGCGTGTCGCGCCCGTAGCCACGCATCTCGGGCCAGTCGGGATAGCCATCTGCTATGACATCGAATTCCCTCTGATCGCGAGGGGGCTGGCCCAAGCCGGCGCCAGAATCGTGCTGGTGCCCTCGGCAACCGACTCGATGCAGGGTTACTGGCGCGTGCGGCTGGGCGCGCAGGCGCGGGCGCTGGAAAACCAGTGCTTCACCGTTCAGGCACCGACACAGGGCATGGCCCCCTGGCTGCCCGCACTCGATGAGAACCACGGTGCGGCGGGGATTTTCTGTCCGCCCGACTGCGATGCCCCTGACGATGGCGTCGTGGCACTGGGCCAGGCGGGAGAGCCAGGCTGGACATTGGCCAGCATCGATCTTGATGACGTGGATCGCTGGCGCCGTGAGGGCGCTGTGCGCAACTTCGATCACTGGCAAGAACAGCATGTGCCGGGCAGCGCCCGATGATCCGCGCCGCACTCGCTCGCCTGAACATCGACGGCTATATTCTGGCGCTGCTGGCAATGGTTGTGCTGGCCACTCTGGTTCCGGCGCGCGGAGGCATGGCAGCTGCGGTTTCGTACCTTGCCGATGCGGGTATCGTGCTGCTGTTTTTCCTTCACGGCGCGCGGCTATCGCGCGAAGCCATTCGCGATGGCGCGCGGCACTGGCGGTTGCATGCGGCCACGGGGGCAGTGACGTACATCGCCTTTCCCTTGCTCGGTTTCGCACTGGCGCAGCTGCCGGGTCTCGATCCCGCGCTGGCAACGGGCCTGCTCTATCTCAGCCTGCTGCCTTCGACAGTGCAGAGCGCCATAGCGTTCACGGCAATGGCACGCGGCAATGTCGCGGCGGCGGTCTGCAGCGCGGCGTTTTCCAACCTTGCCGGGATATTCCTGACACCGCTGCTGGTGGCGCTGCTGATTTCGGGCCGCACCGGGGGCCTATCCGGCCACGCGATTGGCGGTATCGTCGGGCAACTGCTGCTGCCGTTTCTGGCCGGGCATTTGCTCAGGGGCTGGATCGGCGGTTGGATTGCAAGGCAGAAGCATCTCACCACGACGGTCGATCGCGGGGCAATACTTTTGGTGGTCTACGCCTCATTCAGCGCGGCAGTCGTCGAAGGGCTGTGGCGAAAAGTTTCCTGGAGCGACCTTTGCCTGTTGATCGGGCTTTCGTCTTTGCTCTTGGCACTCGTCTTGTGGTTCACTGCCTGGCTCGGGCGCCGGCTGGGCTTTTCACGGGAGGATCGCATCGTGCTGCAATTCTGCGGATCGAAGAAAAGCCTGGCGACCGGCGTGCCGATGGCTGGCGTGCTGTTTCCGGCCAGCCAGCTGGGTGCGATCCTGCTGCCGGTCATGATCTTCCACCAGATCCAGCTGATGGTCTGCGCGGTGCTGGCACGGCGCTATGGCGCAGAGCGGAGTTGACCTAGGCTTCCACGGCTTTGGGTTGCATGCGCAGATAGGGCACGAACAGTATGGTCGCGGCGACGAGCGCAGCCAGCAGATAGAAGATTGCGTCGTAGCTTCCCGTAATGTCGAAAATCCGGCCGAATGCAGGCGGCGCATTGAGCGAAAGCGCAAGCATCACGATCGACATCATGCCATAGACCCGGCCGATGACGCGCTGTCCGAAGATGCGGGGCACCAGCATGCTCTGCAAAGGCGAGGAAAGGCTGGCGAACATGGCAATCAGGCTGATACCGACCGCAATCACCCAGAAGCCTGAATCCGCCATTGTCATGCACAGCAATCCCGCCACAAAGCCGACAATCAGAATGGCGACCATGACTCGCGGGGCGAGGCGATCGGACACTGCCGCGAAAACGATTTTGGCCGAAAGGCTTGCCGCAGAGAATATCGACATCAGCAGCGCGGCGCGCGCGGGCTTTATGCCCACGTCGATGGCCAGCGGCACAAGGTTGGTCAGCAGGCCCTTCATGCCGGCGATGCACAGCCCGAAAATTATGCCAAGCATCCAGAATGTGGGATCCGTCAACACGCTGCGGACGCTGACTGGCACGGCCGCCTGTTCCGCGCGTGATTTTTCGCTCGGCTGGCTGGCACCGTCGGGAAACATGCCGCACTTGGCCGGATCTTCGACCACCATGGCAATGCCGACTACGGCAATCACGCCCAACAATCCGGCAAATATCCGCAAGGCGATGCGCCATTGATAGTTGTCCAGCAGCCACTGGATGATCGGGGGCAGGCAGATGCTGATAACCGACATACCGACCATCGCCATGCCAATCGCCCGCCCGCGTCGCTCGACGAACCAGCGGGACAGCAGCACCGTGATGGCAATCGGCCCAAGGAGCACATTCACTGGCGCCAGAATCAGACCGTAGACGACCAGCACCTGGTATATCGATGTGGTCATTGTCAGCGAAACAAGCCCCAGGCTCGCGCAGAACATGCCCAGGATCATCAGGCGCCGCACTGGCATTCGGTCAATCAGATTGCCGAGGATCGGTGAGATGATCGCAGTGACAATCGACATCACCGTGATCGACAGCATCAGCATCATTCGGCTCGGCTTGAATTCCTGCGCCAGCGGTACGGCAAAGATGCCATAACTGGTGGTGAGAATCCCCATCACGCCCAGCAGCATCGAGCTCGCGATTATCTGCCTGCTCGAGACCGCAGTGAATCCGGAAACCGCCAATTCATCCTCCCGTTGAACTTAATCCGGTCACCATGACACCTTGCACCTGCAATGGAACCACGTTTCATCAGGCCGAAGCAATTGCTGCCGCTTCCTGCGCGGCGGCGGCCAATTGGTTGAATCTTGGAAAAAATGGTCGGGACGAGAGGATTCGAACCTCCGACCCCCACACCCCCAGTGTGATGCGCTACCAGGCTGCGCTACGTCCCGACCCGGGAGAACCCGCGCAAGCGGGCTCAGAGACGGCGGCCTATAGGCTGGCTGCGCTCCAAGTCAACCGGGCATGCCATCGCCGTGGCGAGCAATGCGCCCAGGCGGCCATGGCGCGCGTTGCTATGGCGAGGTATTGCTGCTAACCGCCCGCCAATCCTGACTTGACCGCAATTCTACCTTCCTGAAAGTCGCAAAGAACCCATGTCCAGCTCGCTCCTCATGCTCCTTGCACCCGCTGCTGCGGCCGATGCGCCTCCCGCCTGGCTTCAGTTCATGCCGCTTGTCGCAATGGTGGTGATTTTCTGGTTCCTGATCCTGCGCCCGCAGATGCAGCGCCAGAAATCACAAGCCGCCAAAATTGCCGCCATCAAGAAAGGCGATCAGGTCGTCACGGGTGGCGGACTGGTCGGCAAGGTGGTCAAAGTCGATGACAATTACGCCGAAGTGGAGCTGGGTCCGAACGTGCGTGTCAAGGCTGTGAAGACCACGATTGCCGATGTCATCTCGCCGCTCACCGGCAAGCCGGCAAACGATTGAGCCGATTGGCAGGAACAGGCACGAAATGCTCGATTTTCCCCGCTGGAAGCAAGCCTGGTATTGGCTGCTGACACTGATCGCCGTTGTGGCGGCGATGCCGTCGCTGTTTGCTCTCAACAACGTGCGCTGGCCGGATTTCCTGCCCGCGCCGATGGTCAATTTGGGCCTCGATCTTGCGGGTGGCAGCCACATCCTGCTTGAGGCGGATACCGCGCAAGTCGCACGACAGCGCCTTGAAACCATGGAAGAAAGCGTCCGTGCGCGCATGCGGCTGGCCGACCCGGTCATTCGCATCAGCGACATTTCGACCAAGGACGGAAGGCTCAGCTTTCTGGTCGAGGATCCGACCAAAGTCGACGCAGCACGCGAACAACTGCTGCCGCTGACCAGCGGGGCAGGGCTGACCGGCCAGCGCGACTGGGACATCCAGGTGCAGGATGGCACGCGCTTCGTGCTCACGCCGACCCAGGCGGGCATTGATCTTGCCGTAACGCAGGCCATGGAAACCGCCACGGAAGTGGTGCGCAAGCGCATCGACGCGCTGGGCACGCGCGAGCCGACGATTATCCGCTCGGGCGATCAGCGCATCGTGGTGCAGGTGCCGGGCCTCAAGGACCCGCAGGCGCTCAAGAGCCTGTTGGGCCAGACGGCAAAGCTCGAATTCAAGCTGGTCGATACCACGGCCTCGCCGACCGACATTGCCCAGGGCATTGCCCCTCCCGGCAGCCAGATCGTTCCTTATGCCGATCCGGGCAAGAGCGGGGTTCCCGCCATTGCCGTCAAGCGGCTGGGCGGGATCAAGGGCGATCAGCTGACCAACGCCCAGCAGAGCTATCAGCAGCAGAACAACGAGCCGGTGGTGTCGATCACGTTTGACAGCCAGGGCGGCGCGAAATTCGCCAAGCTGACGAGCGAAAACGTCAACCGGCCCTTCGCCATTATCCTCGATGGCAAGGTGCTCTCCGCGCCCAACATCAACGAACCGATCCTGGGCGGCAATGCCCAGATTTCCGGCGGCTTCACGGTGGAATCGGCCAACCAGCTCGCCATCGCGCTGCGTTCGGGCGCTCTGCCGGTGGATCTGAAGGTCGTCGAAGAGCGGTCGGTGGGACCGGACCTTGGCGCCGACTCGATCCGCAAGGGCATGATCGCCATGCTGGTCGGCACGATCGCGCTGATGACATTCATCATCATCACTTATGGCCGCTTCGGGATTTATGCCTGCATCGCGCTGGTGATCAACGTGCTGATGATTCTCGGTGTCATGGCCATCATAAACACGACGCTGACGTTGCCTGGTATTGCCGGCTTTGTGCTGACCATCGGCGCGGCCGTGGATGCGAACGTGCTGATCAATGAGCGAATTCGCGAGGAGCGTGCACGGGGCCGCCGCGTGGTCCAGGCGCTCGAGATGGGATACAAGGAAGCCAGCCGCGCGATTTTCGACGCCAATATCACCAACGTCATTGCCGCAACGCTCATGTTCGTCTTCGGCTCCGGCCCGATCCGCGGATTTGCGGTGGTGCTGATGATCGGCATTGTCACTTCGGTTTTCACTGCCGTGACGCTGACCCGGATGTGGGTTGCCAACTGGGTGCGCAAGGCGCGGCCCGCCGAGCTCGAGATCTGAGGGACAGGCCATGAAACTTCTCAAACTTGTCCCGGACAACACCAACATTCGCTTCCTGCGCTGGAGAGTGCCGTTTTACGCCATCAGCCTGCTATTGATGGCCGCTTCGATTACGCTGGTTTTCACGCGCGGCCTCAATCTGGGCGTCGATTTCATCGGCGGGCAGATGATCCGTGTAACTTTCGAGAAGTCGGCGAACGCTCCCGTGGCCGAGCTTCGCGAGACTGTCGGCAATCTGGGCTATGGTGAACCTACTATCCAGACTTTCGGCAAGCCGAACCAAGTTTCCATACGCCTGAAACTGCCGGAAGGCTCGGAAAAGGATCCGGGTCTGGCCGAGGCAATGGCCACCAAGATCACTCAGAATATCAAGGCCACGCATGCCGATGCGCGGATTGACGGCGTCGATTCGGTGTCCGGCAAGGTGTCGGGTGAGTTGTTCCGCACGGGCATGCAGGCGCTGCTGGCCGCAATGGTGGCCATCTCGATTTATATCTGGGTGCGCTTCGAATGGCAATTCGGCGTCGGCGCATTGTTCAGCCTGTTGCACGATGTCACCCTGACGCTTGGCATGTTCGCGCTGACTCAGATGGAGTTCGATCTCAACATCGTTGCGGCGCTGCTGACGCTGATAGGTTACTCGCTGAACGATACGATCGTGGTTTATGACCGGATCCGCGAGAACATGAAAAAGTTCCGCCGGATGCCGATTCCGGAGCTGCTCGATCTCTCGGTCAACGAAACGCTTTCGCGTACGTTGGTTACTTCGCTGTCGATGCTGATCACACTGCTAGCCTTGCTGCTGTTCGGGCCGGAAGTGATCTTCGGCTTCACCGCGGCGATCACGCTGGGCATTTTCGTCGGCACCTACAGCTCGGTCTACATGGCCGCGCCGATCCTGATCTGGCTGAAAGTCACGCCGAAGAGCTTCGTGCCGGTCGAGACCGAAATGGACCGGCAGGAAAAGCTGGCGCGCGAGCAAGGGTAACGGCTTCTGGTCTTCCCCATTTTTACGCAGTGCAAACGGGGAGGAGCTAGGCTCTGGCAATTCGCCGATAATGCGCGGCCAGCTGCGCGGCGTTCTCGTCCCAGCTGAAGCGCGCGGCATTGGCGGCGACTTCGGCTTGTGACTTTCCTTCAGCAAGCACCTCGCGCACTGCCGCCGCAATCGACTGCACATCGCGCGCCGCCAACCGGCCGGCGCTGGTATCCGCCACAACTTCCCGCGCGCCGCCGACGTCGCTGATGACCAGCGGCGTGCCGCAGGCGAGCGCCTCGATCCAGGCATTGGCCAGGCCCTCTCGCTCGGAAGGCAGAACGAAAACATCGGCTGCGCTGAGCCAGCGGGCCATGGCATCCGGTTTGAGGCTGCCAAGCAAGTGAACCCGGTCAGCCAGGCCGAGATCAGCCGCCTGGCGAACAAGCGCATCGTGCAAGGGCCCGCCGCCGGCATTTGCCAAATGCGCCCTCGGCAGATGCGCCAGCGCCGCAATGGCGATGTCGTGCCCTTTGAGCGGAATAAGATTGCCTACAGCGATCAGCAGAGGAGCGTCTGCGGGGATGGCAAGGCCAGCACTGGCGACAAGCGAAGCGCGGGTTTCCGCGCGGGGCAGGGGGTGAAAACGCGCGTGATCCAGTCCGGTGTAATGCACCGCGATCTTGCTGTCCGCCATGCCCAATGCTGCCATATCGGCCTTCAGCGCGGCCGATACGCTGAGCAGCCCAGCTGCCTGTCCAGCCGCAGTCAGCATCGCCTTGCGTGCAAATCCTTTGCCGCCCCATAAATGAATGTCCGAACCGCGCGCCTTGATCGAAAGAGGCAGGCCGAGCGTCTCTGCAATCCGCGCTGCTGCTGGGCCGTCAGGGTAGAAAAACTGCGCATCGATAAGATCGAATGGCCGCTCCGCGTGGAGCCGCCGCGCCAGAGGCATAACCGTGCGCGCAATCAGGCTGGGGTTCCATCGCGGCCCGATCCGGGGCAGCCAAGGGTAGCGCGGATAGTGGACTTCCACGCCCCAGTCCTGCGTCTGTGGCGGCAGATCGCGCTCTGCCCGGCTGTTGATAAGTCTGTCGAAAGGCTGTGGAGCAATCGCGATGGGATGGACCACCACCATTTCCACTTCGCCCCGTTTCGCCAGCGCTTCTGCCTGGCGGGCCACAAATAGGCCAAAGCCCGGCCGCGCGGGGCTGGGAAACAGCGTCGAGATAGAAAGGACGCGCATATTTCAATACTTCTTCGTCATTGCGAGC
>Ga0075362_10000106_pt1 | contig 23234 bp, 19 predicted proteins | sample EndMetdeltDD1762_FD_71397 | JGI IMG/M metagenome (GOLD analysis project Ga0075362, IMG submission 71397) | Populus endosphere microbial communities from Tennessee, USA - Endosphere MetaG P. deltoides DD176-2 | ecosystem: Host-associated > Plants > Roots > Endosphere | place: USA: Tennessee...
GCGCAAGACGGACAAGTATCAGCTGACCTACAAGACGTCCTATGCGCTGCAGCCGCGGTAGCTGACAGGAATCCACTCACAACGTGTTGGCCGTTCCTTGGGAGTTGTGAAGTTGCGAAGTTGAGGCCGGTCTCCTACCGCCGATCCTTCTCCCGCGTCACCTGCCGCATCGCCTTGGCGCCGATCTTCCCGATCCGCTTCGTCTCGAGGCGGCCGCGCTCGTCCTGTTTCTGCGCCTGGTACTCCTGCTCGTGCTGGAGCTTGCGATAGCTCTCGAGGCGCGCCTCCGGCAGCAGGCCGGCGGCGACCGCGGCGACGACGGCGCAGCCCGGCTCACCCGCGTGGCGGCAGTCGCGGAAGCGGCAGCCCTCGGCGATCGACTCGATGTCGGCGAAAGCGCCGGCGACCGGCTCGGCGACGTCCCAGAGCTGGAGCTCGCGCATGCCCGGGGTGTCGATGAGGATCCCGCCGCCGGGCACGACCAGCAGCTGGCGCCCGGTCGTCGTGTGGCGGCCGCGGCTGTCGGATTCGCGCACGTCGTGCGTGCGCAGGCGCGCTTCGCCGAGCAGCGCGTTGGCGATCGACGACTTGCCGACGCCCGACATCCCGAGCAGCGCCGCGGTCCGCCCGCGCGCCAGGTACGCGCGGACGCGGTCCATCGCGTCGTGCCGCGTCGCCGAAATCGCGTGGACGGGCACGCCCTGCGCCAGATCCTCGACCTCGCGCACCATCGCCTCGGCGTCTTCGACGAGGTCCGCCTTGTTCAGCAGGATCACCGGCGACGCGCCGCTCTCCCAGGCGGTCACCAGGTAGCGTTCGATCCGCCGCGGGTTGAAGTCGCCGTCGAGGCCGGAGACGAGGAACACGACGTCGATGTTGGCCGCGACGACCTGCTCCTCGGTGACGTCGCCGGCGGCGCGCCGCGAGAACCGCGACACGCGCGGCAGGACGGCGTGAATGCGGGCGTCGCCGCCGCCGGCCGGTGTCTCGAGCAGCACCCAGTCGCCGACGGCCGGAAAATCCGCGCGTCCGGTCGCGGCATGACGGAGCCGTCCGGCGACGCGCGCCAGGCGCTCCCCGCTGGCGCTGAGCACGCGGTAGATGTGCGTGTGCTCGAGCGCGACGCGCGCCGGTTCCAGGCCAGGCTTGTCGCCAGCCGGATCGAGCGGTGCGCGGGCCGCGTCGAATGCCGCGGCGAAATGCGCGTTCCAGCCGAGATCGTCGAGGGTGAGCGGATCCACGTGCAGGGACATCCTACTCCCCTCGCCCATCGCCGGGTCTGAAGACCCGGCCTGCGGGATGAAGACCCGGCCTGCGAAGGACACACGTAGGCCGGACCTTCAGGTCCGGCACGTCCTCCCGGCGCCTACACCCTCAGCCAGCTGCGGAGGACTTCCGCCACGCTCCAGGCCTGCGCGACGCAGCCGCGCGGGAGGAACGGCGAGTCGGCGTCGAAGACCTCGCTGATCTGCCCGACGCACGCCTCGTCGAGATGCCGGTCGAACGCCGACAGCAGGTCGCGCAGCTCCTGCCGGTCCGTGTCCGGGAGCTTGAGCGCCGCGTCCACGTACGGCCCGATCAGCCATGCCCAGACCGTGCCCTGGTGGTAGGCGGCGTCGCGCGCGCGCAGGTCGCCGTAGTAGCGCGCCTTGTAGTCGGGCTCTCCCGGGGCAAGCGATCGCAGACCGCACGGCGTCAGCAGCCGCTCGCGAACGACGCGCATCACCGGCTCCCACCGGCCGCGATCGAGAATCGGGTGCGGCAGCGAGACCGCCAGGACCTGGTTCGGACGGCACGACGGATCGTCGCCGTGCTCGCCGTCGACGACGTCGTAGAGATGGCCGCCCTGCTCGTACCAGAAACGGCGGTTGAACGACTCGTGGGCGCGCCGCGCATGCTCCGCCAGATCGAGTCCCTCCGCCCCGCCGTACTGGCCCGTCCACCCCTGCGCGAGGCAGAGCGCGTTGTACCAGAGCGCGTTCAGCTCCACCGCCTTGCCGCGCCGCGGCGTCACCACCCAGTCGCCGACCTTCGCGTCCATCCACGTGAGCTGGTAGCCGTCCGCCCCCTGGGTGAACAATCCGTCGGCGGGATCGATGCGGATGCCGAACCGCGTGCCGGCGAGATGGTGCCTGATGATGTCGAGCAGCACCGGCAGCAGCTTGCGCAGCGTCTCGTCGTCGCCCGTCGCAATCGTGTAGCGCTCGACGGCGTGGAAGAACCACAGCGACGCGTCCGCGGTGTGGTACAGCCCTTCGCGCTGCCCGTCGGGAAACATGTTGGGGATCAGGCCGTCGCGCACGTAGTGCGCGAACGTGCGGAGGATGTAGCCCGCCTCGCGGAAGCGATGCGTGCAGAGCGTCAGCCCTTCGAGGCTGATCATCGTGTCGCGGCCCCAGTCGGTGAACCAGTGATAGCCGGCGATGACCGTCCGGACTTCGTCGCCCTGCGCCTTCGCGCGCGCGGCTTCTTCCACGCGGCCCGCAGGCTTGATGATGAACTGCTCCGCCGCCAGCACCAGCTCGCTCGCAAACGTGTCCTCGGCGGGCACGCCCGAGATCGCCAGCAGCCGCCGGCGCCGGTCGCGCTCCGCCCCGTCGGCCTCCGGCGGCGCGAGCGCGACGACGGTGTCCCAGGGCTCGGCCGACGCGACGAGCGAGACGCTCTGGCCGACGGCGGCGTCGGCGCGGAAGTAGCCGGGGCTCCACAGCGATCCGATCCACTCGTAGCCGCGGTCCTCCTCCATCTTGTAGGGAACCGAGCTGATGCCTTTCTCGTCGAGCGTCAGCGCCGCGCGCTCGCCGAACAGCATCATGCGCAGCACCGGCAGGTCCGGGCCCGCCGACAGCTCGTAGCGGCCGCCCGTCGCGGCGATCGTGTAGGCCTGGGCGAGGGTCTGATCCACCCGCATCTCGTAGCCGCGGTACTGCACCGACGGGCGCAGGTTGAAGCGGACCGTCCCCTGACCTTCCAGGACGGTATAGGTGAGGTGCACCGTGTTCTGCGAGTGCGGCATCAGGATCCGCTTCTCGATCGTGAAGCCGTCGATCCGGTAGATCCAGACGGGAAGGCCCAGCTCGAGGCGGAACTCGACGAGATGCTCGCGGCGATCGGCGGCATTCGGTCCGGCGACTTCGTCTTCGTCGCCGAGCCAGATGACTCCCCGCCCGGGCAGGCGCACGCGTTCGAGCAGGTGGTTCAGCATGACCAGCCGCCCGCGCGGCGCCGGCAGCGACGCCACCAGCAGTCCGTGATAGCGGCGTGTCATCACGCCCGCCACGGTGCCCGCGGCGTAGCCGCCGAGACCGTTGGTCACCAGCCACTCGCGGCGCGGCGGCCGCTCGCCGGCGCTGACGGTGTCGTCCACGCGGTCGCGCGGGTGATCGATGCGTCGAACGAGATCCATCACAGCGAGTCCTGTCGGGGTTCCGGTACGAAGAACAGCGCGCAGCCGCCCGGAATCGTCCACGGCGCGTCGGGCTTCAGCGGCGGTGTGCCCTGTCCGCCGTACTCGGGTGACTCGCTGCTCCACCGGAGGCGCCAGCGGTGGCCGTACGGCGGCGCGATCAGCGGCTCGCGCGCGGGCGTGAAATCGAGATCGCAGCCGAGATTGACGACGAGCAGCCGATCGCCGCGGTCCGCATCGATGTAGCGCAGCAGGAACGCGTCGTCGCCGAGCACGGCGCCCTCCGGCCGGTAGCGCCCTGCGCGCGCGAGCACGGCGTCGCTCCGCCGGATGGCGAGCAGGTCCACGTGCAGCGCGTAGGCTTCGCGATGCGACTCGCGCTCGGTGAAATCCAGCTTGCACGTCTCGAACGTGCGCTCGTCCCCCGGGTCCGCCAGCGACTGCACGACGCGCTCGTCGCTCAGGCTCGGAAACTGCGAGAGGAACTCGACGCGCCCCTTCCGCACGGCGCCCCCGAGATCGCCGCCGTGGTCGGCGAAGAAGAGGAACGGCCGCGACGACGCGAATTCCTGTCCCTGGAAGAGCATCGGCGTCGACGGCCCGAGCAGCAGCCAGGCCGTCATCGCGCGATACTGCGCGGGACCCGACAACTGGTGCATCCGCCGCCCGAAAGCGGAATTGGCGACCTGATCGTGGTTCTCGAGATAGCTGATGAATGCCTGCGGCAGGAGATCGAGCGCCGGCGTGCCACGGCGCTTGTCCTGCCACGTGTACCACTGTCCCTGGTACAGATAGCCCCACCGCGCCGCAGACATCAGCTCCTGGGCCGACCCGGTGTAATCGCGATAGTAGGCTTCGCGCCGCCCGGTGAGCGCGACCGCCGCCGCATGATGCGCGTCGTCGTTCCACAGCGCATCTGCGCCGAATCCCCGCTGGGACTGCGGCCGCACGATCCATGTCTCCTGCGGCTCGTTCTCCGCCGTGATCAGGATCGGCCTTGCCCCGGCCGCGGCACGCGCGGCGCTGACGAACGACGCGATGACGTGCGTCGCCGACGCGTCCTTGACGTCCTGCGTGGCGTCGAGCCTCAGGCCGTCGAAGTGGTATTCGTCGATCCAGTAGCCCGCGTTCTGCACGAAGTACTCGCGCGCCTGCGGCGGACCCTCGAAGTTGATCGCGCGTCCCCAGTCGTTCGTGTACTTGTCGGTGAAGTACTCCGGAGAGAATTCCGCCAGGTAGTTGCCGTCCGGGCCGAGATGGTTGTAGACGACGTCGAGGATGACGCCGAGTCCCGCCGCGTGCGCGCGATCGACGAACGCGCGCAGATCGTCGGGCGTGCCGTACATGTGCGCGGGCGCGTAGAGATCGACGCCGTCGTAGCCCCAGCCGAACCGTCCGGGAAAGTCGCCGATCGGCATCATCTCGACGATGGTGATCCCGATCCGCGCGAGCTCGTCGAGCTGTTCGGCCGCGGCGCGCCACGTCCCTTCGCGCGTGAACGTGCCGACGTGCAACTCGTAGACGACCTGCCCCTCGTTCGTCAGGCCCTTCCAGCGGGCGTCGGTCCAGGCAAAGGCCCGCGGGTCGACGTAGGCCGACGGCTCGTGCGGACCGCCGGGCTGCCAGCGCGACGCCGGATCGGGCCGCAGGCGGTCGCCATCGAGCCTGAACCAGTAGCGCCCGCCCGGACGCGCGTCCGGATCGAAGATCCGGAAATGGCCGTCGGGCTCGCGCGTCATCGGCCGCACGCGCTCACCCGCGCCGTCCCCGGGAATCACGAGATCGACCGTCCCGCATGCCGGCGCCCAGACCCGTACGTCCGCGCCTCCGCCATCCTGCATCTCCGCGCCGACGGTCAGTCGGCGCGCTACCGCTGTGTTGTGCATCAGTGTCGCTTCCAGCTACCAGCTACCAGCTTCCGGCTATCGGCTTCCGGCTATCGGCTTCCAGCTGTCGGCTTCCGGCCATTGGCTTCCAGCTTTTCCAGCGGCGAGGAACCTATCGCCAACTGCGAGCGGTCCTGCCTGCCAGGTTCGCGATCTCGGCGGCCAGTACGGACGGCTCGACGGGCTTCGGCAGATCGCGCTTCACGGCCGCCAGCATCTGTCCCACCGGGTCGTCGGTTCGCGCGAGCGAAGTCAGCGCGAGCGCCGGAATCCGTCCGCCGCGATCCGCTTCGAGCGAGAGTACCTTCCCGACCAGGGCGTAGGCGTCGCGTCCTGGCGATGCCGTGTCGCTGACGAGCACATCGGGCCGCCACGCCTCGAGCGCTTCCAGCGCCTCGTCCACAGAGCCGGCCGCGCGGACCGACGCGCCGCGTCCGCGCAGGACGACGCTGAGCAGCTCGCGCGCGTCGCGATCGCGATCGACCAGGAGTACGCGAACGCCGTCGAGCAGCGCCTCGGGGCCTGGCCGCTCGATCGGACGCGCCGGCGGCGGCTCGGCCTGATCTTCCGGGTGCATCGGGAGCCGCACCGTGAAGACCGCCCCGCCGCCGGGATCGTTGCTGACCCGGATATCCCCGCCATGGCGCTCGACCAGCTCGCGTACGAGCGACAATCCGACGCCGAGTCCGCCCGCGCCGCGCGTGGGCGAGGAATCGGCCTGCGTGAAGCGATCGAAGATGTGCGGGAGGAAATCGCTCGCCACGCCCGGTCCCGTGTCGCGGACCGTGACGCAGACCATGTCGTTGGTTTCGAGCGTGACGTAGACGTCGCCGCCGCGCGGCGTGAACTTGATGGCGTTGGCGAGCAGATGCCACACGACCTGCCGCAGCCGGTTGGCGTCGCCCCGGACGGACGGCTGCCCGGGCGCCTGACTGACGTGAACCGTGACGTCCTTCGCCAGCGCCGCGGTGCGCACCTGCGACAGCGCGTCGTCGACGACCGGCTTCAGCGGCAGGATTGCGGTGTCGAGCCTGAGGCGTCCCGTGAGCGCGCTCGACACGTCGAGCAGGTCGGCGGTGAGCTGCGCCTGCAGCCGCACGTTCCGCTCGATCGCCTCGAGGCCGCGCGCGCTGGTGCGATCGTCGAGCTTCCCGGAGCGCACGAGGTGCAGCCACCCGAGGCACGCGTTCAGCGGCGTGCGCAGCTCGTGCGAGATGGTGCCGAGGAACTCGTCCTTCGTCCGGCTCGCCGCTTCCGCTTCGCGGCGCGCGGCCTCGGCGTCTCCGGCGGCGTCCTCGGCGACGCGGCGGGACAGGCGCAGCTCCGTCACGAGCGCCGTCAGCAGCAGGCCCTCCATGACGAACAGCGCGAGGTGCATGTGCACGGCCACGTTCGATCCGAGGGACACCCCCGTCGCGGCGAGCAGCGCCCCGACCACGGTCACCGCGAGCGCGCTGATCGTTCCCGCGAACCACGCGGCGCCGAGCACCGTGATGCTCATGAGCAGGAACAGACCGCCTTCGTCGACGACGGCGGGCGACGTGCGCGACGCGAGATAGGCGATCGTGACCGCCGTCAGCGCCACGAAGTGGCGCACCGGGACGGGGATGGCGGGAAACGGATACGGGCCGGCGGGTCTCATGTCGGCGGACGCTCCCGGGCGGCGACGAGGGGTTCGGCGGCCTCCGCGACCGCTTCGGCGAGCGTGGACGCGGCCGGCTGCACCGCCGCGCCAATCACCTCGTCGATGAGGCCGTACTCCTTCGCCTTCCAGGCGTCGAGATAGAAATCCACCCGGCGCGTGTCGCGGATGATCTGCTTCAGCGGCCGCCCCGAGCGCGCCGACATGATCTGGTAGATCTGGCCCTGCATCTGCTTGAGGCGATCGAGATGCTGCGCCGCGGCGGTGGTCGACTGCCAGCCGGCCCACTTCGCCGGCTCGTGAATCATGATCCACGAGTGGGGAAAGGAGAACCGCTTCCCCGGGCTGGCCGCCTGCAGCACGACGGATCCCATCGAGTACGCCATCCCCTGCACGATGATCGAGATCTCGATGCCGCTGTCCACGATCTCCTGGATGGCGTCGTGCAGCGCCAGCCCGTCGGTCACGTTGCCGCCGGCGCTGTTGATGTAGAGCTTGATCGGGCGCTGGCTGCCGTGGGCGAGCTCACGCAGGCGTTCGATCGTCGCTCTGGCGGAGTCCTTTTCGATGTCGCCGATGAGGTAGACGTCGCGCAGACGCTCCGACTGCTGCTCTTTCTTGAGCAGATCCCTGACTGCGTCCACCAGGTCGGCCAGCAGATCGTCGTCGATCGCACTCATGCATGACGGGCTATTTCATGCTGCGTGCCGACTCCATGGACCGACTATGGACGAGCTGGATGCGCGGATCGGTTCGCCACCGGCACGACGAACTTCTCGGCGGTGAGCGTCTCGGAGAAGCTCACCACCTTCACGTCGACGAGACCCGCGTCCTGACCGGCGCGCATCATCTCGGCCTCGGTCAGATCCTTCGATCCCTTCGGCCGCAGCGTCCACAGCACGCCCGCGGCTTTCATGCGCGGCACGAGCGGCGGGAGCCGCCGCAGATCCTCGCGCCGGCGAAACAGCGCGAAGACGAAATCCGCCTGCGCCGCGCCCGACGTCCTGATTTTCGCCCCCGCGCCCCGCAGTTCCTTCATGAAGACGGCATCGTCCTCGATGCCCAGGAGCAGCACGTCGGCGTCCTTCTTTATGCCGAGCTTTTCCACACGCGAGCGCGTGCTGACGAATTCTTCTCTCTTCCGCTTCTTCATTTGGCGACGTGGGCCTGCAGCCCGCCGATGTACGCGTCCATGGTCGCGTGATGGCCGAACACGAATCGCGACATGAACCGGAAGATGACGTTGTAGACCTCGCCGTCCTCGGTGATCGTCAGATCCGATCCGCCGGGCGCGGGCACAATCCGGTAGGTCCACGTGCCACCGAACGGGAGCTCGGTGCTGTCGATGCGGGCGACGAGCAGCGACGGCGGCTCCATCCGCTCGAAGCGCATGGGAATCCTGTTGCCGTCGGCGTCTTCGATCCAGGCAGGCATGCCGCCCTTGTCGGGCAGCCGCTCGAGGCTCTTCAGTCCCGCGCGCCATGACGCGTACCGCGACACGTCAGCAATGAGCGCATACAGCGCCTCGGGCGGCAGGGCGACGCGCGCCGTCCGCGAGGCCGTGTGCTGCTTCGGCAGCATCGCGCCGACGATGGCGACTACGAGCGCCAGTAGTACGACGGCGGCGACGATGTAGATGATCCAGCGCATCTTCTCCTCTCCTCGCGTTCCGCCTGAAGGCGGAAGCCACAGACACACACGTGTGGTTTCCGCCTTCAGGCGGAAGTCCCTTTCAGGCGGAATCGCGTTCGCGACCCGCGACCCGCTCTCCTCCCGACATCTCCTGTCCCGCGTGGGCGAGGAGCCCGAGTCCTTCGATCGCGTGCGCGCGCTCCTCGTCGGTCAGCCGTCCGACCAGCGCCTCGACGCGCGAGGCGTCGAGCACCGACGTCGCCTCGCGGACGCGAACGCCGGCGGTCGTCAGGCGCACGTGCACGCGGCGTCGGTCCTTGGCGTCCTTCAGGCGGACGACGTAGCCCTTGCGCTCGAGGCGATCGACGGCGATCGACATCGTCGCGGGGGTGACGCCCATGTGGCCGGCGAGCGCCATGACGGTCGTCGGCTCGAGCTCGTCGAGGTGATCGAGGATGCTCGCCTGGTGCCGGCTGAGGAGCCGCTGCGACTGCGGATCGCGCACGTGGCGCGTGTGGCAGGCGAAGTAGATCCGGGGATAGAGGGTCATCACCGCGGTCATGGCCTCGCCGATCGTGGCCTTTTTCATTTGCTTAGTCAAAACAATATATTTTCACGTAAGTTATTGCAAACCCACAGGCTGGTCCTCTCGTCCAATTGTCCGATTTCACGCGGTTGCATTGCGGAGGCCGACTGACCGGATGTGGGACGCCAGCATTCCACGAGCGGTCACGATCGAGGAGGGGGCCTTTCAGCGGATCGACCGGAACATCAAGATTTGCCAGCACTTTCACGGATCAGTCCGCTGGCACTGCCTTTTGCTTAGCACCTGATATGGTTGATATCGCCCGTCCGTCGCAGGCCAAGAAAAAGCGGGTTCGCCGCATCATCTATGGCGCCCTTGCCGTCATCGTCGTCGGCGGCATTTCGCTCGGCGTCTCCAAGCTCAAGCCGGCCGCGCCCACCGTGGATCGCGCGGTCGTCTGGATCGACTCGGTCAAGCGCGGTCCGATGCTCCGGCAGGTGCGCGGGTCCGGCACGCTGGTCCCCGAGGACATCCGGTGGATCACGCAGCAGACGCAAGGCCGCGTCGAGCGCATCGTTCTCCGCCCGGGCGCGCAGGTCACGCCCGACTCGGTGATCCTCGAATTGTCGAACCCGGATCTCGAGAACTCGGTCCGCGACGCCGAGCTCGCCTACAAGTCGTCGCAGGCGGCGTTCACGAATCGCAAGGCGCAGCTCGACAGCGATCTCCTCCAGCAGGAAGCGAACGTCGCCAACATCGAAACGCAGTACACGCAGGCCAAGCTGGATCTCGAGGCGAACGAAGAGCTCCTGAAGAGCGGCCTCGTCTCCGAACTGCAGGTGAAGCAGAAACGCGGGCTCTCGGCGGATCTCAAGAATCGTCTCGACGTCGAGAATCGCCGGCTCAAGATCACGCGTGAGGGGATCATGTCCCAGCTCGCGCCGCAGGAAGCGGACGTCAATTCGAAGCGGGCGACCTGGGAACTGCGCCGCCGGCAGCTCGAAGATCTGAAGGTCAAGGCCGGCATGTCCGGCACGCTGACGGCCGTGCCGGTCGAGCGCGGCCAGCAGGTCGGGCCCGGGGTCAACCTGGCGCGCGTCGCGAACCCGACCAACCTGAAGGCCGAGCTGCGCATCGCGGAAACCCAGACCAAGGACATCCGCATCGGCCAGTACGCCGAGGTCGACACACGCAACGGAATCGTCAAGGGCCACGTCTCACGCATGGATCCCTCCTCGACCGGCGGCACGGTGGGGGTGGACGTGATCATGGACGGCCCGCTGCCTCCGGGGTCGCGGCCCGACCTGAGCGTCGACGGCACGATCCAGCTGGAGAAGCTGGACAACATCGTGTTCGTCGGCCGTCCGGCCTTCGGTCAGGAGAACAGCACGGTCACGATCTTCAAGGTGCAGCCGAGCGGCGAGGCGCTGGCGACCAAGGTGAAGCTTGGCCGCGCGTCGGTGAACACCATCGAGATCATCGAAGGGCTGAACCCGGGCGACCAGGTGATTCTGTCCGACATGTCTCAGTACGATGCATTCGATCGTGTCCAGATAAAGGGCTAGGCGCGGCCCCGAGCGCCCACTAAAAGGAGCCGAAATGAACACGTCCGCACAACCGCTCATTCACCTCGACGGCGTTACCAAGGTGTTCTTCACCGACGAGGTCGAGACGCATGCCCTCGCCGGCATTCATCTCGAGATCAAGAGCGGTGAGTACATCGCCATTGCCGGCCCCTCGGGCTGCGGCAAGTCGACGCTGCTCTCGATCCTCGGGCTGCTCGACTCCCCGACCGAAGGGCGCTACGTCCTGAACGGCAAGGAAGTGGCGGACCTGCCGCTCTCCGAGCGCGCGCGCGTGCGCAACCGCGAGATCGGGTTCATCTTTCAGAGCTTCAACCTCATCGGCGACCTCAACGTCTACGAGAACGTCGAGCTGCCGCTCACCTACCGCGGCATGAAGTCCACCGAGCGCAAGGAGCGCGTGATGGCGGCGCTCGAGAAGGTCGGCATGGCGCACCGCGCCAAGCACCTCCCCTCGCAGCTCTCGGGCGGTCAGCAGCAGCGCGTCGCGGTCGCCCGCGCGGTCGCCGGGTCGCCGTCGATCCTGCTCGCGGACGAGCCCACCGGCAACCTCGACTCGAAGAACGGCGAGGCCGTCATGGAGCTGCTCCGCGAGCTGCACCGTGAAGGCGCGACGATCTGCATGGTCACCCACGATCCGCGCTACGCGCGGCACGCCGACCGCTCCATCCACCTGTTCGACGGCCGCGTCGTCGAGGAAGACGGCAACAAGGGCGCCGAGAAGGAACTGGAAGAGAGCGGGTTCGACATCGCGCACTAACCCAGGACGTCCGGAGGCCGTGCCGCCATGTTTTTCAAGGATGTGAGATACGGCCTCCGGATGCTCGCCAGGAGCCCCGGCTTCAGCACCGTCGCGGTGCTGTCGCTGGCGCTCGGCATCGGCGCCAACACCGCCATCTTCAGTCTCGTCAACGCCGTGCTCCTGCGGCCGCTGCCGGTCGAGGACCCGCAGCGGCTGGTGAGCGTCTCCACGACCGATCAGCGGAACCCGGGCAACCTGCCGCTGTCGCACCTCAATTTCAAGGACCTGCGCGCGCAGAGCTCGGTCTTCACCGACATGGCCGCGATCACCTTCAACCAGGTGAACTACAGCAGCGGGAACGACTCCGAGCAGATTCCCGTGGAAGTGGTCACGTCCAACTACTTCAGCCTGCTCGGCGTGCAGCCGGCGCTCGGCCGCGCGTTCCTGCCGGACGAGGACGCCGCCGCGGCGCCCGTCGCGGTGATCAGCGACGGCTTCTGGCGGCGCAGCCTCGGCGCCGATCCGCGGATCGTCGGCAGGACCCTCACGTTCAACCGCGTTGCCTACACCGTGGTCGGCGTCGCCCCTCGGCATTTCTCGGGCACGTTCCTCGGCGGCGGCCCCTCGGCGTGGCTGCCGATAGCCCAGGCGCGCGTGCCGCAGACGGCGTGGTGGGACACGCGCCGCGGGCTGTTCCTCTTCGCGATCGGCCGCCTCAAGCCCGGCGTCACCGAAAAGCAGGCGGAGGCGAACCTGAAGACGGTGTTCGCCAATCTCGAGCAGGCCTTTCCGGTGGACAACAAGGGACGCAGTGCCTCGGCGGTGCCGCTGCTCGCCGCGCGGCTCGATCCGAACGGCCGCGGCGGCAACGAGATCACGCGCCTCTCGTCGCTCCTGATGATCGTCGTCGGCATCGTGCTGCTGATCGCCTGCGGCAACATCGCGAACCTGCTGCTGGCGCGCGCGTCGAAGCGCCGGCGCGAGGTGGCGATCCGGCTCGCGATGGGCGCCCGGCGCTCGACGCTGATCGCGCAGCTGCTGACCGAGAGCATCATGCTGTCGATCGTCGGCGGCGCCGCCGGCCTGCTGGTCGCCTACTGGTGCCTCGCCGCCGTAGTCACGGCTGAACTTCCTCTGCCCTTCCCCGCCGAGCAGGCGCTGACGCTCGACCCGCGCGTGCTGGCGTTCACCGCGGCGCTGTCGCTGCTGACGGGCGTCCTCTTCGGGCTCGCGCCGGCCCTCCAGGCCTCGAAGGCCGACGTCGTGCCGGTGCTGAAGAACGAGCTGGTGCCGTCGGCCGCCGGGCGCGGGCTCAAGGGATTCTTCTCGCTGCGCCAGGCGCTCGTCGTCGTACAGATTGCGCTCTCGGTCGTCTCGCTCATCGCAAGCGGCCTCTTCCTGCGCGACCTCCGGCATGCGCAGACGATCGACCCCGGGTTCGTGACGGCCGGCGTCCTCGTGGCGAACTTCGACCTCAATCGCGAGGGCTACACGCCGGAGCGTGGTGCCGTCTTCCACGATCGCGTGATCGAGCGCCTGCGCGGCGTGCCGGGTGTGCAGAGCGCCGCCATCGCGCAGAATCCCCCGCTCGCGGGCGGCCTGCTGCGCAGCGTCCTCATGGAAGGGGCCGATACGACGACGAAGGACCGGGTCCTCGTCCAGGTGAACGCGGTCAGCCTCGGGTATTTCCAGACGATGGGCATTCCGCTGCTGCGCGGACGCGACTTCACGACCGCCGACACCGCCATGTCGCCGACGGTCGTCGTCGTCAACGAGACGATGGCGCAGCAGTTCTGGAAGGGTGAGGATCCGATCGGCAAGCGGTTCAAGTTCTTCGGGGATCCGGAATACACCACCGTCGTCGGCGTCGCGCGCGACAGCAAGTACAACGGCGTCGCCGAGGAGCCGCTGCCGTTCATCTACCAGGCGATGAAGCAGGACTACTCGCCGGGCGGCGCGATTCACGTCCGCGCGTCCGGTGACGCCGGGGCGCTGACTACGGCCGTCCGCCGGGCGATCCGGGACATCGATCCGACGCTCTCGACGTTCGACGTGCGGACGCTCGAGGAGCAGGTCAATCAGTCGCTGCAGCAGCAGCGGATGAACGTGATCCTCCTCACCACGTTCGGCGGCCTCGCGCTGCTGCTCGCCGCCATCGGACTCTACGGCGTGGCCAGCTATTCCGTCGCGCAGCGCACGCGCGAGATCGGCGTCCGCATGGCGCTCGGCGCACAGCCCTCGTCCGTCCTCGGGCTGGTGCTCGGCAACGGCCTGATCCTCGTCGGGATCGGCCTGGCCGTCGGTCTCGCGGCGGCGCTCGCGCTGGCCGGGACGATGCAGACGCTGGTGGTCGGCGTGAACCCGCGCGACCCGGTGACCTTCATCGTCACGCCGGCGATCCTGGGATCGATCGCGCTCCTGGCCACCTACATTCCCGCGCGCCGCGCGACGCGCATCGATCCGTTGCTCGCGTTGAGAACGGACTAGACCACCCCGTCACCCGATCACGAAATGACCCGATGCTCATCACCGATCATCTGAAAGACCAGCGCGACGAACGCCATGCCGCACGGCAGGGCGAGCCGCGCGTGCTCATAGCCGACGACCAGTCCGACGTGCTCGAGGCGCTGCGCCTGCTCCTCAAGGCCGAGGGCTTCGTGCTCGAGACGGCGTCCTCTCCAGCCGGCGTGCTCGCCGCCGTCGAGGCGCGCGAGTTCGACGTCGCCCTCATCGACCTCAATTACACGCGCGACACGACGTCGGGCGAAGAAGGCCTGAACCTGCTGTCGCGGATTCAGGGCATCGATCCGACCCTCCCCGTCGTCGTCATGACGGCCTGGGGCAGCGTCGAAGTCGCCGTCGAGGCGATGCGGCGCGGCGCGCGGGACTTCATCCAGAAGCCGTGGGACAACGCGCGGCTGCTGGCGATCGTCCGCACGCAGATCGAGCTGAGCCAGGCGCTCCGCAAGGGACAGCGGCTCGAGGCCGAGAACTCGCTGCTGCGCGGCGAGGGGATGCCGAAGCTGATCGCCGAGTCGGCGTCGATGCAGAACGTGCTCCAGGTGATCGGGCGCGTGGGCCCGTCGGACGCCAACGTCCTGATCCTGGGCGAGAACGGCACGGGCAAGGGCGTCATCGCCAAGGCGCTGCACGCCGTGTCCAGCCGCGCGTCGCGGCCGATGGTGATCGTGAACTCCGGCGGCGTCTCGGAAGGCGTCTTCGAGAGCGAGCTCTTCGGCCACGTGCGCGGCGCGTTCACCGACGCCAAGAGCGACCGCGTCGGCCGTTTCGAGCTGGCCGACCTGGGAACGCTCTTTCTCGACGAAATCGCCAACGTGCCGCTCAGCCAGCAGGCCAAGCTGCTGCGCGTCATCGAGACCGGCGAATTCGAGCGGCTCGGATCGTCGCGCACCCGGCGCGTGGACACGCGAATCATCTCGGCCACCAACGCGAACCTGACCGACGAAGTGGCGGCGGGCCGGTTCCGCCAGGACCTGCTGTTCCGGCTCAACACGATCGAGATCCGGCTGCCTCCGCTCCGCGATCGGCGCGAGGATCTGCCGCTGCTCGCCCAGCACTTCCTCCGCCAGCACGCGCAGCGGTATCGCAAGCGGCTCACCGGCTTCGAGACCGGCGCCATGCAGATGCTCCTCGAGCACTCGTGGCCCGGGAACGTGCGCGAGCTCGATCACTCCGTCGAGCGGGCCGTGCTGATGGCGCAGGGGCCGCAGGTGAAGCCCACGGATCTGGGCCTGCGCGCCGCCAAGGACGGCGGCGGCCGGCTCGAGGACATGAGCCTCGAGGACGTCGAGTGCTTCCTCATCAAGAAGGCGATGACCCGCTACGACGGCAACGTCAGCCAGGCCGCGAAGGCGCTCGGCTTGAGCCGCTCCGCCCTCTACCGGCGCCTTCAACGCTACGGGCTCTAGCTGCGCTTCGCGCGTCAATGTCGAATGCCGAATGCTGAATGCCGAAGCGTCAATGACGAATGGGGGAATGTCGAAGCCGAATGCCGAATGCTAGACTCTGGCATCCGGCATTTCTTCAACATTCGGCCATTCGTCACTGACGCTTTCGGCATTTAGCATTCGGCATTCAGCATTGACATGGCGACAGCGAAACCCAGGGAGCCACGGCTAAGCCACGACAGGCGAATCCTGTTGATGGCGTTCGCCTCGGCGCTCCCGGGCGCGCTCATCTCGCTCATCTTCCTCTGGACCGGCGACTACACCCCGAAGGTGCAGTGGACGCTGACGGTGGTGATCGTCACCTTCTGCCTCGGATTTGCGTTCGCCCTCCGCGAGCGCGTGGTCCTGCCGCTCCAGACGCTGTCGAACCTGCTCGCCGCGCTCGGCGAAGGCGACTTCTCGATCCGCGCGCGCGGCGCCCGTGGAGGGGACCCGCTCGGCGAGGTGATGATCGAGGTCAACACCCTGGTCGAGACGCTCCGCCACCAGCGCCTCGACGCCCTCGAGGCGACGACGCTCCTGCGGAAGGTCATGGCGGAGATCGACGTCGCCGTCTACACGTTCGACGACGGCCGGAAGCTCACGTTCGTCAACCGCGCCGGCTCGCAGCTGATCGGCCAGGTGTCCGAGCGCATGCTGGGCCGCAGGGCCGAAGAGCTGGGGCTCGAGGACTGTCTCGACGGCGAAGCCCCGCGCGTCATCAACACGGCCTTCCCCGGCGGCGTCGGGCGATGGGAGATCCGGCGCAGCTCGTTCCGGCAGGGCGGCCTGCCGCACGAGCTGCTCGTGCTGTCGGACCTCAGCCAGCCGCTGCGCGAAGAAGAACGGCAGGCGTTCCAGCGTCTCATCCGCGTCATCGGCCACGAGATGAACAACTCGCTCGCGCCGATCAAGTCGATCGCCGGCAGTCTCGGGACGATCGTCTCGCGCGATCCGCCGCCCGCCGACTGGCGTGACGACGTGCAGCGCGGGCTCGCGGTGATCGAGTCGCGGTCGGAGGCGCTCAGCCGGTTCATGAGCGCGTACGCGAGGCTGGCGAAGCTGCCGCCGCCGAAGCTGGCGCCGCTCGACATCGCCGCGGTCGTCGATCGCGTCGTCACCCTCGAGAAGGGGCACAACATCCAGGTCGTCGGCGGACCGAAACTGTCGATCCAGGGCGACGGCGATCAGCTCGAACAGCTCCTCATCAATCTGTTGCGCAACGCGATGGACGCCGTCCGGGAGACGAGCGGCATGGTCCGGGTCGGCTGGCAGCGGCTCCCCGGCTCGTCGCCGCCGTCGGTGGAGCTCTGGGTCGAAGACGAAGGTCCGGGCCTTTCGAACACCGGCAACCTGTTCGTGCCGTTCTTCACGACGAAGCCCGGCGGCTCCGGCATCGGGCTCGTGCTGTGCCGGCAGATCGCCGAAGCGCACAGCGGCAGCCTGATGCTGGAGAACCGCGACGATCGCTCCGGCTGCCGCGCGACCCTGCGCCTCCCGCTCCAGCCCGCGATACCCTCGCGCCTCGAAATCGCGGGATAATCCTGGATCTTGTAGTTTCCGCCTTCAGGCGGAACGAAACCTCATGACCGATCTCAACAAGCCGATTCTTCCGGGAACCGCCGCCACCGACTACGAGCGCTATCTCCGCACCGAAGACCTGCTCGCGCTGCAGAAGGAGCCCGGCGAGGCCGTCCACCACGACGAGCATCTGTTCCAGGCGGTGCACCAGACCTCCGAGCTCTGGCTCAAGCTCGCCTGCCAGGAGATCGAGCTGGCGGCAACGCTGGTGGCGGATGAACGCGCCGCGGCGGCCGTCCGCCTCGTCAGGCGCGCCAACGAGATCATGTCGCTCCTGACGGCGCAGCTGTACATGCTCGAACACATGAACCCGGTGGACTACGCCGTCGTCCGCACGGCGCTCGGCCACGGCGCCGGCTTCGACTCGCCCGGGTTCCGCCGTGTCCACAAGTCGTCGCCGGCGCTCGGCGACGCGTTCGCCGCGCTGCTCCAGCGGCGCGGGCTGACGCTGCACGATCTGTATCAGGCCTCGTCCGACCACGAGGATCTCTATCAGCTGGCCGAGTCGCTCATGACGTGGGACGAACGCAACATCATGTGGCGCTACCAGCACCTGAAGACCGTCGAGCGGATCATCGGCGGCCACGTGATCGGCACGCAGGGCACGCCGGTCGAGGTCCTCGGCCGCCGGATCGACGTGCGGTTCTTCCCCGAGCTGTGGGCCGTGCGCGACGAGATCACGCGGCGCTCGCCGCTCGGCGCCGACGGACACGGGGCGCGTTGACGGTCATGTGGCAGCGGCTGTTTGACGATCCGATCAGCTGGAAGCTGGTCCTGTCGGCGGTGGTCCCGACCGCGCTCCTCGCCTTCGCCGCCGCCTGGCTGGCGCGCGCCTTGATGCACCGCGCGATGCGCGGTCTCCTTCGCGACACGGTCATCCCGACCAACTCGATCGTCCGCACGCCGCTGCGGCTCGTCGCCATGACGATCTTCGGCCTCGTCTTCCTGGCTCTGATCTTCCCCGCGTTCGAAATCCTCGGCCTGCACCCACGGGCTGGTGTCCACCTTCCCACGCTGAGCACGTGGACGTTCGGCCCCGGCCTGCGCATCGTCCTGATCACGGCCGTCGCCTACGCGCTCATCCGGACGGTCGCGCTTGCCGTCCAGCGGTTCGAGCACGACGTCAACTTCGGCACCGGTCTGGACGCGCTCGAGCGCGCCAAGCGCGCCCGTACGCTCGGCGGCATCCTGACGAGCGTCACGACGGTCATCGTGCTCCTGATCGCCGCGCTGACGATCCTGCGCGAGTTGAACGTCGACATCACGCCCGCCATCACCGGCGCCGGCATCGTCGGCGTCGCCCTGGGTTTCGGCGCGCAGAGCCTGGTCAAGGATCTGATCGGCGGGTTCTTCCTGATCCTCGAGAATCAGGTTCGCGTCGGAGACGTCGTCGCCATCAACGGCACGGGCGGGCTCGTCGAGGAGATCAACCTCCGCACGACGGTGCTGCGCGACGAGGAAGGCACGGTCCACATCTTCCCCAACGGCTCGATCATCACGCTCGCCAACCGCAGCATGCAGTTCAGCTTCTACGTCGTGAACCTGCCGCTCGCCTACGGCGAGGACGTCGACGCGGTCGTGGAGGTGATGAAGGAGATTGGCGGGAAGATGCAGAAGGAAGACGCGTACCAGCCCTTCATCCTCGCGCCGCTGGAGGTGATCGGCGTCGACGCGTTCGAGCACGACGCGCTCCGGGTCAAGGTGCGCATCAAGACGGCGCCCCTCAAGCAGTGGTTCGTCGGCCGCGAGTTCCGCCGGAGGCTCAACGTCGCGCTCCAGAAGCGCGGCGTGCAGATGTGGTCGCCCCAGCGCACGATCGATCTCTCGCGGGCGGCGAACCCGCCGGCGCAGAAGCCCTCGTCGAGATAGACAGGCGGCTACGCGAGCGGCAGGTCGCTCCCGGCGCGCGTCTGCTCGTCGTGCAGCGCCAGGATCCGCGCGACGTCAGAGTCGACCCAGCCCGAGCCGATGGTCTCGATGAACCGGCAGGTCGCTTTCGAGGCGGCGGCGTGCTCGTACTTCTCCAGCCACTCGTCGAACGCCTGCTGCTCCGCCCCCTCCTCGCGTGGAAAGTCGCCGGGCGGAGGCTTCTGTCCGACCCGCCAGGGCTTCGGCGTCAGGCGGGCGCGAAAGCTGTCCTGCACCTTGCAAAGCTGCACGAACGCCGGATCCGCGCCGACCGCGCGCATCGCCGACTCCGCTTCGCTCGATCCCGGCGTGAACACGCGATCGGTCGCCAGCAGCCGGAAACCGGCGGCGGTGCGGTAGAGGCGAACCGTCCCGATGCCCGCCGACGCCACCGCCTTCCGCACCTGATCCAGCGACATGTCGTCCTGCCTGCCGCGGAACAGGCGGCCCAGCGCGCCCGCGTCCGCCTGCGGCGCGTCCACGTCGATGAACATCGTCCGCGCGGCGTTGAGGACAACGCTGCCGTAGGCGTTGCGCGTGAGCAGCGCCTCCACATCGCCCCGGCGGCCCTCGATCTCGCGCAGGATCTGCTCACGCACCGGACGGGAGCCGTAGCCGTAGCCCTTCGGGAGATCGAGGCCCTGCCACACCCGGTGCTCGATGTTCTGGAAACGCTCGCGCGCGTTGGCGTCGGCGTCGCGTTCGCTCGACTCGGACCAGCCCCACGCGAACAGGCGCAGCCGGGCGCCGTCGGGCTTCCTGACCTCGCCTTCGAACCGCCGCCAGAATCTCGGGATGTGCATTCAGCAGCGGCAGCGATTCGCCGCCGTCAGTAGCCCGTCGAGGCCGCCGCGGCCGTCTTCTGCCCTTTGGATTCCTGGACGATCTTGACCCCGGCGCTGGCGCCGATGCGCGTGGCGCCGGCGGCGATCATCGCCTTGACCCCTTCGTAGTCGCGGACGCCGCCGGACGCCTTCACCCCCATCTGGTCGCCGACGATGCGGCGCATGAGGGCGATGTCGGCGGCGGTGGCGCCGCCCGACGCGAATCCCGTGGACGTCTTCACGAAGTCGGCGCCGGCCGCCTTCGACAGCGTGCACGCCGTCACCTTCTCATCGTCGGTCAGCAGCGACGTCTCGATGATCACCTTGCTGACGCGTCCGGCCTCGCGGCAGGCCTGCACGACGCCGGCGATGTCGCGCTCGACGATTTCGAGGTCGCCCGACTTCAGGGCGCCGACGTTGATGACCATGTCGAGCTCCGCCGCGCCGTCGAAGATCGCGCGCCGCGTCTCGTAGTGCTTGACGTCGGCCGTCGTCGCGCCGAGCGGGAACCCGACGACGGTGCAGACGCCGACGCCGCTGCCGCGCAGGAGCTGGGCGCAGAGTCCGACCCACGTGGGATTCACGCAGACCGTCGCGAAGTGGAACTCCGCCGCTTCGCGGCAGAGCTTCTCGATGTCCTTGCGCGTCGCGTCGGGCTTGAGCAGGGTGTGATCGATCATGCCGGCGACCGTGCCGGCGGATCCCCCGCTCGCGTGCAGCCCGATGCGCGACGCGCCCGCGTCGATCACGCCGCGCAGGCGATCCGGGCAGCAGTCGTAGAGGACGGCGTGGCAGCTGCACTGCGCCGGCGAGGGGACCGCGCGCCGCTGCGCCGACACCACTTCTTCGGTGATGATCTCGACGAGCCGCTGGAGGTCCTGAGGGTTCAGCATGCGCCCGAGGTCCGAAGTCCGAGGTCCGACGTCCGAGGTCCGAGGTCGGACGTCCGAGGTCCGAGGTCCGACGTCCGAGGTCCGAGGTTCGAGGTCCGACGTCCGAGGGCCGACGTCCGAGGTCCGAAGTCCGGCGTCCGAGGTCCGAGGTGCATCAGAACGAGTCTTCCAGGCGGCGCACCTTGACGAGCCGGCGGATATAGCGTGCCTCGGTCATGGGGGTGCTCAGCCACACGTCGATGATACGCAACGCCGCGTCCGGTTGCAGCAGCGACGAGCCCAGCGTCAGCACGTTCGCTCCGTTGTGCTGGCGTGAGTATCGCGCGATCGTTTCGTCGGTCACCATGACGGCGCGGATGCCACGCACCTTGTTGGCGGCGATGGCGGACCCGATCCCGGCGCCGTCGATCGCGATGCCGGCATCGGCCTCGCCGCGCGCGACCGCCTTCGCGACCGACGCGGCCGTGTCCGGATAGTCCACCGAATCGACGCCGTCGACGCCGAGGTCGTTCACCTCGACAGCCTTCGCCCGCAGGTGCTGCACGATCGCTTTCTTCAGGGCCCCGCCGGTGTGGTCGCTGGCGATCGCCACCCGGCGGACGTCCGCCTTCGGCGCCAGATCGGCCGGGAGCGCCGGATCCAGCGAACCAGACGGCACGACCGTGATCCGGCGCTCACGAAGCGTGTCCGCCGCAAGCGGCGTGACGTGACCGCCCTTCGCGAGCTCGACCGTCGCGCCCCGCTCGATCGTCCGAGCGTCAGCCTCGGTAATGATCTGAAAGACTTTCCCCATTCACCCGTTCAGCACGTTTAGCACCTTCAGCACCTTTAGCACCTTCAGCACCTCGCACGTCTGGCCTCGGCCCTCGACCCACCTGTCACTGCCGCAAAATCGCAATGTACGGCAGGTTGCGGTACTTCTCCGCGTAGTCCAGGCCGTAGCCGACGACGAAGTGATCCTCGATCGTGAAGCCGATGTACTCGACCTGCACCTCCACCTTCCGGCGGGACGGCTTGCTCAGGAGGCAGGCGGTCTTCAGCGTCTTGGGCGCCCGTGCCTTGAGCAGATCCTGGAGGTAGTGCAGCGTCAGCCCGGTGTCCACGATGTCCTCGACGAGGATCACGTGGCGGCCTTCGACGTTGCTGTCGAGATCCTTCAGCACGCGCACCTGGCCGGACGAGGTCGTGCCCTTGCCGTAACTCGACACGGCCATGAAATCCATGGTGACGCGGTCGCTCATGGCGCGGACGAGGTCCGCCATGAACATGAACCCGCCCTTCAGGACGGCGACGAGGTGGACGCCTTCGTTGGACGGATAGTCGCGCTCGATCTCGCCCGCGAGCGAGCGGATACGCGCGTGGATGTCGGCTTCGGTGATGAGTGTGCTGGTAGTGGACATGAGCTACTTGACCGCTGCGCGGACCTTGTCGGCCGTGGCGCGCGCGTCGGCGAGCACCTGCCGCGAATCGAGGGTGAGCACCTTCCGGTCGCGCATCAGGACGCGCCCGTTGACGATCGTCGTCCGGACGTCGTCGCCCCGCGTCACGTAGACGAGGTGCGAGACCGGATCGTAGAGCGGCGTCTGCCGCGCGGAGGCCATCGAGACGATCAGCAGGTCGGCGCGCTTCCCCGGCTCGAGCGATCCGATGGACTTCTCCATCCCGAGGACGCGGGCGCCGTCGATCGTCGCCATCTCGAGCGCCGCCGGCGCCGGAATCGCGCGCGGGTCGCCGCTCATCAGCTTGTGCAGGAAGGCCGCCTGGCGCATCGCCTCGAACATGTCGAGATCGTTGTTGCTGGCCGCTCCGTCGGTCCCCAGCCCCACGGCCACGCCCGCCTTGCGCATCGCCTCGACCGGCGCCGTGCCGCTCGCCAGCTTCATGTTGCTTTCGGGATTGTGCGACACGCCGACGTGACGCTTCGCGAGCACGGCGATGTCGTCGGGCGTCACGTGGACGCCGTGCGCGGCGATCGTGCGCGGGCCGAAGAAACCCAGGGACTCGAGGAACGCCGTCGGGGTCGTCTTGTACTTCTCCTGCGCGGTCTTCACTTCGTCGGCCGTCTCGGCCAGGTGGATCAGGACGGGAAGGCCGAGACGATCGGCGAGGGCGCGCGACGCCTTCAGGGTGTCGGCGTCCAGCGTGTACATCGCGTGCGGCGCGACGGCCGGCGTGATCAGATCGTCGTTGGCGAATTCGCGCGCGAAGCGCTCGGTGCGCGCCAGCGACTCGGCCGGCGTCTTCGCGTCGGGGACCGGGAACTGGATGATCGTCTCGCCGAGCACGCCGCGCAGCCCGGCGGCCTTCGTCGCGCGCCCGATCTCCTCCTCGAAGTAGTACATGTCCGCGTAGGTCGTCGTGCCGGACTCGATCATCTCGAGCGCGGCCAGCCGTGTCCCGACCCGTACGAACTCCGGCGAGACAGTCTTGGCTTCAGCCGGGAAGATGTACTTCTGGAGCCACTCCATCAACGCGAGATCGTCGGCGAGCCCGCGGAAGAGCACCATCGGCGCGTGCGTGTGGGTGTTGATCAATCCTGGCATCACGACGCTGCCGGCCGCGTCGATCGTCTCGCGACCCCGGTAGGCCGCGGCGATCGCCTCCGCCGGGCCGACCGCGACGATGTCGCGGCCGTCGATGGCGACCGATCCCCGCGCGATCACC
>Ga0075362_10000109_pt1 | contig 22879 bp, 14 predicted proteins | sample EndMetdeltDD1762_FD_71397 | JGI IMG/M metagenome (GOLD analysis project Ga0075362, IMG submission 71397) | Populus endosphere microbial communities from Tennessee, USA - Endosphere MetaG P. deltoides DD176-2 | ecosystem: Host-associated > Plants > Roots > Endosphere | place: USA: Tennessee...
GGAACGAGGCCGGCGGCCACCGTCGGCTGGTACGGCGCGATTTGCGACGCCGCCACACGCAGGATGCCCGCCGCCAGCGCCGCACCGAGCGCGCCGCTCGCGAGCGCGAGCGACGAGTGTTCGAGCAGCAGCAGCTTCGCGATCGTCCAGCGCGCCGCGCCGAGCGCGCGCCGCACCGAGAGCTCGTGCGCACGCTCGAGCCCCCGCGCCATCAGCAGGCACGCGACGTTGACGCAGGCGATCAGCAGCACCAGGAACGCCGGGCCCAGCGTCCCCGCGTAGGCGGAGACGGCGCGCGTGTGCGTGTCCTGCGCGATCGGGATCGCGCGCAGCGTCCAGGGCGCTCCGCCGCGCGACCGCGCCGACAGCTCCGCCTGCGCCGCCGGCCATTCCACACCGTCGCGCAGCCGCGCGTAGACGTTGACGATGGACGGCATGTCGCGGCCGGGACGGAGCAGCGGGATCCACAGATCGGCCGAGACGCCGGCGAACGGATAGTGGAATTCCGGCGGCATCACGCCGACGACGGCCCGCTCGACCCCGTCGACCATGAGCGTTGCGCCGGCGAGCCGGCCGTCGGGGAACTCCCGGCGCCACAGCGCGTCGCCCAGCACGACGACCGGCGCCTCCGTGATGTCGGCCGCCGTGAAGACGCGGCCGGCCGTGGGGGGCACCGCCATCGCCGCGAAGAACCCTGGCGACGCGTACCCGGCGATGACGGGGCGCGCTCCCGCGCCCGTGCCGACGAGCGCGTCTTCGTCGGCGTAGGCTCCCATGGCCTGGAAGGCCGTGGCGCTGGTCAGCCGGGCGTCCACCTCGGTGAGCGCGATTCGGCCGCGCTCCACCCCCAGCGTTTCGTTGGCGGCATAGAGGCGGCCGACCTGCTCGAGCGCCGGGACTCCCGGCAGGTCCACGAGCAGCACGCGGGCGACCGAGTACAGCGCCGTGGTCGTGCCGATCCCGGCCGCCAGCGTCAGCACCGCGACGGCGCTCGCGCGCCATCTGCCGAGACCGCGTGTGGCAGATCTGAGCTCGGAGAACATCTTTGTTATGGCCGGCGGCTGATTCGTCGGAACTGGTAGGGGGATCGCATCTATCATGCCGCTTCGCGAGCGCGGCGATCGGCGATCAGCGATCCAGCCAGGCGCGGACGGCGTCCCAGTTCATCGAGTCGATGAGCGCCCGGTTGATCACGCACCCGCCTCTGTGGGTCTCCGCTTTCGACCCGGGCGTCAGGCAGCGGGTGAACGCATCGATCATCAGGACCTGCGGCGCCGATCGCGGCAGCTTCGGGTCGAAGTAATCCCAGTTGGGTGTGACGAGCGCGCGGCACGAGGCGGGCGCGCCGTCTTTCTTGCGGAACTGTTCCGGCAGCCGCGCGGCGCTCTGGTTGTAGCAGGAAGGCGCCTTGCGATCCTCGGGAGACAACCCCGCGACGATGCGCTCGATTTCCTTGAAGTCGCGTTCGGCGTCGCGGACGCCTTTCTCTTCCGGCCCGCCCGGCGCCAGCTGCGCCTTCTTCGCGGCCTCGATCTGCGCGTCCGCCTTTTCCATGTTGGCGACGAAGTCGGAGCCCTTCGGCATCGACGCGGCGCTCTTCTGCCAGTCGGCGCGCCGCGTCGCCCGTTTCTCCGGCGTCTGCCACTCGGCGAAGTCCGCCACCTCCTTCGCGTAGTGGTCGCGCCGTTGCTCGAACGACGCGCGCCGCTCGTCGAGGATCGGCTGCAGCGCGTCGCCGATCGCGAAGGGAATCCACAGCGGCTTCGGGTTGTTCTTCACGACCAACACGTCGCCGATGCGGGCGAGGCCGGCGACCGGCGCACCGGTGGCCGGTTCGACGAATGCCTCCAGCTGCGTCGAGCCCCACCCTTGCGGTCTGGACGTGCCGTACATGTGGCCGCCGATCTGGTTGATGACGAATGCGAGCGTCTCGGTTTCGCCTCCCTTGAGATCTTCGTTGACCAGGCGTCCGTTGCGCGTGAATTCGATCAGGGGGAACGCGCCGAATCCGACGTTGCCCGCCAGAGGCACCGCGCGGCCGGCTGGCTGTCCGGGAGCAGGACTCTGGTAGCTGTCGAGAGAGCCCCACGCCTGGGCTGCGAATCCGATGGGAGTCGACACGGCCGGCGCGGCCTTGATGATGGCCGCCAGCTCCTGTTGCCGTTTGTCGAACGCCTGCACTTCCGCTGGCGTGGCCCCGCGCTGCTGCCGCGCGGTCGCGATGGCTGTGAAGGACCACGGGCGCCACGGTCCCGTTTCGGTGGGCCGGTAGCGCACCTGCGCGAGGGCCGTGACGGAGAGGAGCACCGAAACAGCGCAGGCGAGGATCGGCGCCTCAGACTGCCGCATAGTGCCCCTCTTCGACTTGCCGCAGAGCGGCCAGCCGATCGAACGACTTCGGATCCAGCACGATGCGCTGCCGCCGTGCGTCCGGGTCTGGAACGGGAATCGCCGAGAGCAGCGCCTTCGTGTAGGGATGCTGCGGCGACGAGAACAGCTTGGCCGTCTCGCCCATTTCGACGATGCGTCCCAGGTACATCACGGCGACGCGGGAGCAGATGTGCTCGACCAGCCGCAGGTCGTGCGCGATGAACAGATACGTCAGCTTCAGCTGCTGCTGCAGATCCATCAGCAGGTTGACGACCTGCGCCTGGACCGACACGTCGAGGGCCGACACGGGCTCGTCGGCGATGACCAGCGACGGGTTGAGCGCGAGCGCCCGCGCGAGGCCGATGCGCTGCCGCTGGCCGCCGCTGAACTCGTGCGGGTAGCGCCGGAGCTGGTCCGGGTTCAGGCCGACCAGCGCGAAGAGCTCCGCGACGCGCGCGCGCCGTTCGACCTTCGACCCGAGCCCGTGGATCACGAGCGGTTCCTCGACGATGTCGCCCACGCGCATGCGCGGGTTGAGCGAGGAGTAGGGATCCTGGAAGACGATCTGCATCTCGCGCCGCGCGCGCCGCAGCTCGGCGCGCGGCATGGCCAGCACGTCGCGCCCGTCGAACAGCACCTCGCCCGATGTCGGCTCGATCAGGCGCAGGATGCACCGGCCCGTCGTCGTCTTCCCGCTGCCCGACTCGCCGACGAGACCGAACGTCTCGCCCCGCTCGATCGCGAAGCTCACGTCGTCCACCGCGCGCACGCCGGGCGCCTTGCCGAACAGTCCGCGCCGGCGGGTGAACTCCTTCACGAGATGGCGAACTTCGAGCAGCGCCATTACTTGCGCTCCTCCGGCATCGTGGCTGGATCCACTGCGGGTGAGTACAAGTAGCAACGGGCCACGTGCGCGGGGGCCGTGCCGACGTCCGAGGTCCGACGTCCGACGTCCGTTGCCGGAAGGCTTGCCTCCGGATGCTTCAACCCTTCCGGAGATCGGACCTCGGACCTCGGGCCTCGGTCGTCGGACTTCGGGCCTCGGACCTCGGACGTCGGGCCTCGGTCGTCGGCCCGGACGTCGATCAGCGTCAGTCCCGGCACCGCCTTGTCGCACGGCTCCAAGCGGCTGGCGCACCTGGGGGCGAAGAGGCAGCCGGGCGGAAGGCTGCTGAGCGGCGGCACCGTTCCCGGGATCGCCTGGAGGCGGCCGCCGTGCGCGCCGCCGGGGATCGAGCCGAGCAGTCCGCGTGTGTACGGATGCCGCGGGTCGCGGAACAGCTCGCGCACCGGCGCTTCCTCCACGATGCGCCCGGCGTACATGACGGCGACGCGGTCGGCCATCTCGGCGACGACGCCGAGATCGTGGGTGATCAGCAGCAGGGCGAGACTGAAGCGCTGCTGCAGGCCGCGGAGCAGATCGAGAATCTGCGCCTGGATCGTGACGTCCAGCGCCGTCGTCGGCTCGTCGGCGATGACGAGCGCGGGATTGCAGGCGAGCGCGAGCGCGATGAGCGCGCGCTGGCGCAGGCCTCCGGACAACTGGTGCGGATAGTCGCGGACGCGCCGTGAAGCGTCCGGGATGCTGACGGCGTCGAGCAGCTCGACGGCGCGTTCGCGCGCGGCGCGGCCGCGCGCGATCCCGTGCACCGCGAGCGTCTCCTCGATCTGATTGCCGATCGTGAACACCGGGTTGAGCGCCGTCATCGGCTCCTGGAACACGAGCGCGATGCCGGCGCCGCGAACCTTCTGCATCTCGCGCTCGCCGAGCGTCAGCAGGTCCCGTCCCTGGAACGCGATCCGTCCCGCCGCGATCCTGCCCGGCGGCTGCACGAGCCGGAGGATCGACAGCGCCGTCACCGACTTGCCGCTGCCGGACTCGCCGACGAGGCACAGCGTCTCTCCCGCGCCGACGTGGAAGCTGACGTCCGAGACGGCGGGAGCGGAAAGACCTCCCGGGAGGTCGAACACGGTCGTCAGATGCTCGACGGTGAGTAGTGCCGAGGGCCGAGGTCCGAGGTCCGAGGTCCGGTCCGAGGTCCGATCTCCGGGTGTGGACAGGCGTTCGGAACGTACGTCAGGCGTCACTGATCACCCCGAAACGGCCGTCGGACTTCGGTCATCGGGCGTCGGCATCCCGGTGCTCGCCGAAGACGGCGCGCATCGCGTCGGAGATCTCGCCGACCGTCGCGTGCGCTTCGACGGCGCGGAGGATGGGCGGGACGAGGTTGTCGCGGCCCCGGGCGGCGGTGGTGACCGCGTCCATCGCGGCGCGCCACGCCGAGGCGTCGCGCGCGGCGCGTCCTTCCCGCACCCGCGCCACCTGCCGCGCCTCGATCTCCGGGTCGATCCGCAGCGTCTCGAGCCCGCGGCGTCCGCCGTCGGGCGACGGCCGACCGTCGGGCGACGGCCGACCGTCGGGCGACGGCCCGCCGTCGCCGCGCGGGCCGTCCTCGAACCGGTTCACGCCGACGACCACGCGCTCGCCCGCGTCGATCCGCTGCTGCGCCACGTAGGCGGCGTCCTGGATCTCGCGCTGGATGAACCCGGCTTCGATCGCCGCCAGCGTGCCGCCCAGCGCGTCGATCCGCTCGAGCAGCGCCGACGCCTCGCGCTCGATCCGGTCCGTCCGCGCCTCGATCTCGGCCGACCCGCCGACCGGATCGACCGTGTTGGCGACGCCGCTCTCGGAGGCGATGATCTGCTGCGTGCGAAGGGCAATGCGCGCCGACTCTTCGGTCGGCAGCGCCAGCGCCTCGTCGCGGCCGTTGCAGTGCAGCGACTGCGTGCCGCCGAGCACCGCCGCCAGCGCCTGGATGGCCACGCGGACGATGTTGTTGTCGGGCTGCTGCGCGGTGAGCGTGCTGCCCGCCGTCTGCGTGTGGAAGCGGAGCTGCTGCGCGCGCGGCGCCTCCGCGTGGAAGCGGTCGCGCATGAGACGCGCCCACAGCCGCCGCGCCGCGCGGTACTTGGCGATCTCCTCGATGAAGTCGTTGTGGGCGTTGAAGAAGAACGACAGCCGCTGCCCGACGCGGTCGACGTCGAGGCCGGCGTCGATCGCCGCCTGCACGTAGGCGATCGCGTTGGCGAACGTGAACGCCACTTCCTGCACCGCGGTCGATCCGGCTTCGCGGATGTGATAGCCGCTGATGGAGATCGTGTTCCAGTTGGGCAGCTCGCGATCGCAATAGGCGAAGACGTCGGTGACGATGCGGAGGGAGGGGCGCGGTGGATAGATGTAGGTGCCGCGCGCGACGTACTCCTTGAGGATGTCGTTCTGGATCGTGCCCGACAGGACCGCGGGATCGACGCCGCGCTTGCGGGCGACGGCGATGTAGAGCGCGAGCAGGATGATGGCGGTCGAGTTGATCGTCATCGACGTGGACACGCGGTCCAGCGGGATGCCCGCGAACAGCTCGTCCATATCGGCGAGCGAATCGATGGCGACGCCGACCCGGCCGACTTCGCCCTGCGCCAGCGGGTGGTCGGAGTCGTACCCCATCTGGGTCGGCAGGTCGAACGCGACGCTCAGGCCGCTGACGCCCTGGCTCAGGAGGTAGTGATACCGCCGGTTGGACTCGGCCGCCGTCCCGAACCCCGCGTACTGCCGCATCGTCCAGAGCCGGCCGCGGTACATCGTCGGCTGGATGCCGCGCGTAAATGGGAACAATCCGGGGAGTTCATCCATTGACACGTTCGAACCATGAGTTTACAATGTTCCCTAGTTTCCCACGCTCCAAACCCTTCATATGATTAACTTTGGCGCCCGAGGTCCATCGCCACTCCCCCACGGCGGTCGCCTTCGGCGTGGTCCCGGGTTTCCCAGCTCCGGCGGCCGGCCTAGCGTTGAGGAGGTCTCGAATGGATGACGTCGTGAATCGAATGGCCAAAGAGCTGTCCGACGCCATTGCTGCCGCGGTGGGTGAGGATGCCCGTGTCGAGGCGTGCCGCGAGAAGGCGCGTGCCGCCGGATTCGAAATGCGCGTGTCCCTCGAGGCAGTGATCGGCTTCGTGAGCCGGACGCAGGCGGGCACGGTCGCCCGGCCGGCCCTTCCCGCGCCGGCGCCGAAAGCCGCGGCCGCGGCCACCGCCGCCGTGCCGGTGCAGCAGCCGCAGCGCCGTCAGTTCGAGATCAGCGCCAACGATCGCCGCTTCCTCCGCTCGCTGCGCATCGCCGCCGACGAAACGCAGGAAAAGGAAGTCGAATAGCGCGCGATCGCTCGTGAACGAAGAGGCCGCCTCTCGGGGCGGCCTTTTTTGTGCGCGGTTCAGGGATACGCCGGCAGCGCGGTATACCCGGCGCCTCCCCAGTTCCTGGCGATAACCTGACTGTACTGACTGCTCGACGTGAGAATCAGCCAGCCTCCCGTTGACGATACGTAGAGCGCGAGATCGGTGCGGCCATCGCCGTCGTAGTCGCCGGCGACCGGGACGTAGCCGCTGCCGCCCCACCCGACCGCGATCGTAATCGCATACGAGCTGCTCGATGTGCGGATGTTCCACATGCCGGTCGATGAGTTGTAGGTGGCGAAGTCCGCCTTGCGGTCGCCATCGAAATCGCCAGGTACCGCTACGACGCTGCCGCCGCCGACGTTCTGCGCGATCGCGACGGTGTAGTTGCTGCTCGAGGTGAGCACAGACCAGTCGCCGGTCGCCGCGCGATAGCAGGCGGGATCGGCACGGCCGTCGCCGTCGTAGTCCGCGGGCACCGGCATATCGCCCGTGCCGCCCAACACAATGGTCATGCTGGACGTGTAGTTGCTCGCGGACGTCAGGATCAGCCACGAGCCGGTTGCCGTCCGATAGACCCCGAAGTCGGTGCGGCCGTCGCCGTCATAGTCGCGCGCCACCGGCTCGTAGCCGATGCCGCCCCAACTCGCCGCGATCACGGCAGTGAAACCGCTGCTCGACGTGAGCGCCGACCAGCTGCCGCTCGCGGCGTGGTAGTAGGCGGGATCCCGCCGCCCGTCGCCGTCGTAGTCGCCGGGTGCCGGGGTATAGCCCGTCCCGCCCCATCCGCGATTGCTGGCGCTCCCGTACTCACTGGCCGACGTCAGGGTGAGCCACATGCCGGTCGTCGTCTCGTAGACGGTCAAGTCGCTGCGCAGATCGCTGTCGTGATCGCCGCCCCGTGTCTGATCGTTCGGCGTGCCGAGCACGGCGGCGCTGACGGGATTCTCGCCGGGCGTCCCGAACGAGGCGGTGGTCGTCGTCGTGTAGTTCGCGTCCGACTTCAACACGTACCACGTCGAATGGTGGCGATTGAACAGACCGAGATCGGTCTTGCCGTCGCCGTCGTAGTCGCCGGGCACGGGCAGATAGCCGGTTCCGCCCCAACCGCGCGTGAACCCGCTCGTGAACGTCGTCGAGGACACGAGCGCCGACCACACGCCGGACTGCAGATCGTAGACCGCGATGTCGCTGATGTCGTCGCCGTCGTAATCGCCCGGCACCGGCCTCCACCCGGGGCCGCCGAAGTTCGTGTTCAGTGCGGTCAGGAAATTCCCGGACGACTGCAGCACGCTCCACCCGCCGGTGGACGGACGATAGACCGTGCAGTCGGCGAGGCCGTCGCCGTCGAAGTCTCCCGGCACCGGCAGGTATCCGGCGCCGCCCCAGCTCACGTTGATGTGGCTGACGTAATTGGTCGAAGAGAGCAGCACCGACCACACGCCAGTCGCGCGGTTGTACACGGCCGGGTCTGCTCTCTGATCGCCATCGTAGTCGGCGGCTACCGGCAGGTAACCGGCGCCGCCCCAGCTCGGGATGTCGATCGTCGTCGTGAAGCCGCTGCTCGACGTCAGGATCGTCCACTGCCCGGTGGAGTCGCGATAGAGACCGAGGTCCATCCGGCCGTCGCCGTCGTAGTCGGCCGGCACCGGCGTGTAACCGGGCCCGCCCCAGGTCACGATCGTCGGCGGCAGCGTGTATCCGCCGACCGAGCCGAGGATGCGCCATTGTCCGGTGGCGGCGTCGTAGACCGGCATGTCGGCGCGGCTGTCGCCGTCGAAGTCGGGGGAGACCCTGAGGAAGACGCGCTCGACGTATTCGGCGACGGATCCGACGATGGTGCCGCCACCGTAGTAGCCGCGCAGTCGGAGGTACACGTTCTGATTGACAGGCAGGCTGCTGCCCATCATCAACCATCCACCCGACGTGCGCTCGCCGGCGCCGAGAACGCTGTACGACACGCCGTCGAGCGACTGCTCGAACGTCACGCGGCTCAAGTCCGGCATGCCGCCGCCACGCAGCCACACTTTGACGCTTCCCGAGCCACCGGCCAGCAGGATGCTCTCACTGCTCGGCGTGGTATTGGCGATCCGGCCGAGACGGTTGCGGACGGTGGTGCCCGTTCCCCCGCCTCCCAGATGGGTAAACCCTCCGCCGACGACCAGCTTGCCATCCGGCAGCAGCTCCACCGCGCTGACAAAGTCGTCTGCGCCGGGGTCGAAGGTCATGTCCACCGAGCCGTCCGGATTGAGGCGGCCAATATGGTTCCGTATCGTCACTCCGTAGCCGCCACCACCGAGCCGCGTGAAGTTGCCGGCGACGATGATCTTTCCGTCCGTCTGCAGGGCGAGGACCCAGGTCGGGCCGGCGCCGCCCGAAGGCACGCCGGCGCCAGGATCGAACCCCATGTCCACGGATCCGTCGGCGTTGATGCGGCCGATCGCGCTGCGTGTCACGCTCGCGGGGTTCGTCGTGCCGCCGCCCAGCGCGCCAAAAGAGCCAGCGACGAGGATCTTTCCATCAGGCTGGATCGCAAACGCACTGACGGCGCGGTTCGCGCCGGGATCGAACCCCATGTCCACGGACCCATCCGCGTTGAGGCGGCCAATCCACTTCCGGGGTACCGTCCCCGTACCGCCACCGAGATACTGGAAATAGCCGCCGGCGAGAATCTTCCCGTCGGTCTGGACGGCGAGCGCGTGGATGAAGACCGTGTCGGTGCCCCCGGCCGCGCCGGGGTTGAAGCTCGGGTCGATCGAGCCGTCGGGATTGATGCGGGCCAGATTCGCTCGGGCCACGGTCGTCGCGGAATTGTTGTCGGTGAGCGACGTGAACTGGCCGCCAATCACGATCTTTCCGTCAGGCTGAATCGCCATCGGGCCCACGGGCCCGTTGGCCCACAGTGCGAACGTGGTGTCGTACGTGCCATCGGTGTTGAGCCGGCCAATGTTGTGCGCCTCGTGACCTGCGAGCGATGAAAAGGTCCCGCTCACGAGGATCTTTCCGTCCGGCTGCACGGCCAAGCGGCTCACTCTGGAGCCAAGACCGGTGTCGATGCTGGCGGTGAACGAGGTGTCGACCGATCCGTCGGCCAACACGCGGCCCAGCCCCCGCGCGTTCGTGCCTCCGCCGAAGTTGGTGAAGACGCCGCCAATGACGACGGCGCCGTCGCGCTGCACTGCGAGCGAGTCGACGTAATTGTTGGCGTCCGGTGCGAAGTCCGCGTCGACGCGCCCGTCGCCGTAGAGGCGGCCAATCCGGTTGCGCGTGGTCGCGCCTGTCCCGCCGCCGAGGCCGGTGAACAGTCCGCCCATGAGGATTCTCCCGCCGGTCTGGAGTGCGAGACCCGTGACCTCGCTGGACAATCCGCTGACGCCAGGATTGAAGGCGTCCACCGATCCGTCAGGATTCAGCCGGCCGATCCCGACTCGCGACGTCGTGCCGGTGGTTCCGCCCAGGCCGCTGAATGCGCCGCCGGCGACGATCTTTCCGTCCGGCTGAATCACCACGGCGTTGACGATTCCGTTGGCGCCGGGATTGAACCCGGCGTCGATCGATCCGTTCGCGTTCACGCGCGCGATGTTCAGCCGCGGTGAGGCGCCGCTGCCGCCGCCGATCCCGTTGAAGCTCCCGCCGACGAGGATCTTCCCGTCGGGTTGCATGGCGAGCGTGTTCACCGACGCGCCGCCGCCGGTGCTGGCATTGAAGCTGACGTCGACGGTGCCATCGGCATTCAGCCGGCCGAGACTGGTTCGCGGCGTCGTTCCCGTGCCGCCGCCGAGACCCGTGAAGGATCCGCCGACGACGATCCTGCCGTCCGCTTGCAGCGCCAGCGCGGAGACCTGGACGGAGCCTGACGTATCGCCGACGCCGGGGTTGAAGCTCGCGTCGAGCGAGCCATCCGTGTTGAGCCGTGCGAGCCGGTTGCGAGTCGTCGTGCCCGTTCCGCCGCCGCCGAAGGTCGAGAAATCGCCGCCGAAGACGATCTTGCCGTCGGCCTGCACCACGAACGCGCGGACCGCGGCGTTTGCGCCGGGATCGAACGTGGCGTCGACGGACCCGTCGGCGTTCAGGCGCGCCACACGCGCACGCGGCGTGGTGCCGGTTCCGCCGCCGCCGATCATGGTGAAATCGCCGGCGACGAGAATCTTCCCGTCCGGAAGCAGCGCGACGGTGCGGATGTCGCCGTTGGCGCCGGGATCGAACGCGAGATCGACCGAGCCATCGAGAGTCAGCCGCGCGACGTGCTGACGTGGCGTCGTGCCCGTTCCGCCGCCGCCGATCGCCGTGAAGGTCCCGGCGACGACGATCTTGCCGTCGGTTTGCACGGCGAACGAGCGAACGGCGCCGTTCGCGCCGGGATCGAATCCGTCCAGGGCGGATTGCGCTGTCGCGGTCCCCGGGACGCCGCAGAGCGCGAGCGAGCCGATGAGCGCAATCGTGTGGAGCCGCGCGACCCGGACAGGCATGGAATACCTTACCCGTACTCGGGCGGATTCCCGTGATTACTTCTTTGCGCCCTGGTTCGCCACCGCCGCGGCGGCTTTCGCCACCGCGTCCGGATCGCCCAGGTAATAGTGCTTGATCGGCTTCAGTTGATCGTCGAGCTCGTAGACGAGCGGGATGCCCGTCGGAATGTTCAGTTCGACGATGTCCTGATCGCTGATGCCGTCGAGATACTTCACCAGCGCGCGCAGGCTGTTGCCGTGCGCGGCGATCAGCACGCGTTTGCCGGACTTGATCGCGGGAGCAATCGTCTCGTGCCAGTACGGCAGGAACCGCGCGACGGTGTCCTTGAGCGACTCGGTCGCCGGAATGTCCGACGGCGCCATGTCGTGATAGCGGGGATCCTTCGCCGGGTACCGCTCGTCGTCGGTCGTCAGCGGCGGCGGAGGGATGTCGTAGCTCCGCCGCCAGATCTTCACCTGGGCCTCGCCGTGCAGCGCCGCGGTCTCGGCCTTGTTCAGCCCCTGCAGTCCGCCGTAGTGCCGCTCGTTGAGCCGCCAGTGTTTGGCGACGGGAATCCACAGCAGCTGCATCTCGTCGAGCGCGATGCCCAGCGTCTTGATGGCGCGGCGGAGGACCGACGTGTAGGCGAGATCGAAGACGAGCCCCTCGTCCTTCATCAGCCGTCCGGCTTCGTGCGCCTCGAAGAGTCCGCGCTCCGACAGATCGACGTCGGTCCATCCGGTGAAGCGGTTCTCCTTGTTCCAGGTGCTCTCGCCGTGGCGCAACAGGACGACCTTATGCATGGAGCTGCCTCAGCGCCGATCGGCCGGCGTACTTCGCGCCGGCGCCGAGCTCTTCCTCGATGCGCAGGAGCTGGTTGTACTTCGCGACGCGGTCCGTGCGGCTCGCCGAGCCCGTCTTGATCTGGCCCGCGCCCGTCGCGACGGCGAGGTCCGCGATCGTCGTGTCCTCCGTCTCCCCCGAGCGGTGCGAGATGACGCTCGTGTAGCCCGCGTCGCGCGCCATCGCCACGGCGTCGAGCGTTTCGGTGACCGTGCCGATCTGATTCAGCTTGACGAGAATCGAGTTGGCGACCTTCTCGCGGATGCCGCGCGCGAGGATCTCGGGGTTGGTGACGAAGAGGTCGTCGCCGACGATCTGGATCTTGCCGCCGAGCGCGCTGGTGATGGCCTTCCAGCCGTCCCAGTCGCTTTCGCCGAGGCCGTCCTCGATCGAGATGATCGGGTACTGGCGGACCCAGTCCTCGTACATCTTCACCATGCCGTCGGCGGTGCGCGTCGGCTCGCCGGACTTCTTGAACTCGTACTTCTGGCCGTCTTCCACCCACAGCTCGCTCGCCGCGACGTCGAGCGCGAGGTAGATGTTCTCGCCGGCCTTGTAGCCCGCCTGCGCGACGGCCTCGAGGACGACGTCGACCGCTTCGCGGTTGGACTTGAGGCTGGGGGCGAAGCCGCCCTCGTCGCCGACGCCGGTCGCGTAGCCCTTCTTCTTCAGGATGCCGCGCAGCGTGTGGAAGATCTCGGCGCCCATGCGCAGGCCCTCGGCGAACGAGCGCGCGCCGACGGGCATGACCATGAACTCCTGGAAGTCGACGCTGCTGTCGGCGTGGGCGCCGCCGTTGAGGATGTTCATCATCGGCACGGGCAGGAGCGCCGGGCGCGCGCCGGCCTTCTTCTCGTAGAGCCCGGCCGCATGGACGTAGAGGGGCACGCCGGCCGCGTTGGCGTTCGCGCGCGCGAGCGCCATCGACACGCCCAGCAGCGCGTTCGCCCCGAGGCGGCCCTTGTTCGGCGTGCCGTCGAGCGCGATCATCTGCTCGTCGACCGCGCGCTGGGCGGCCTCGCGTCCCTTCAGCGCGGCGGCGATCTCGCCGTTCACGTTGGCGACCGCCTTCGTCACGCCCTTGCCGAGGTAGCGCTGTTTGTCGCCGTCGCGCAGCTCCAGCGCTTCGCGCACGCCCGTGGACGCGCCCGACGGGACCGCCGCGCGTCCCGTGACCGTTCCGTCGAGCGTGACCTCCACCTCGACCGTCGGGTTGCCGCGCGAGTCGAGAATCTCCCTGCCCTTGACTGCCGTGATCTGCATCTAGCTCCTCTCGATGCCGGGTCGGAAGACCCGGTCTACGTCCGTCCCATGTAGGCCGGGTCTTCAGACCCGGCACGCACCTTCTACGACGATCCCCACGCGTCGAACTCCGCCTCGTTCCGCAGCGCGTCCTCGTTGATGTGCCCGAGGAACGGCTCGTCCTCTTTCGTGACGACGACGATGCCGCGGTCGGTCACGGTGTGGCGGCGGCGATCTTCCTCCTCGTTGTAGCCGATCGTCGCGCCGCGCGGGATGAAGACGTCGCGGTCGACGATCACCCGCCGCAGCTGCGCGTGGCGCCCGACGCGCACGCCGGGCATCAGGATGCTCTCCTCCACCAGGCAGAAACTGTGCACGCGCACGTTGGGGCAGAGCACGCTGCCGCGGATGGTGCTGCCCGAGATGATGCAGCCGGCCGAGATCAGCGAGTCCAGCGCCTCGCCGACGCGGCGGCCCGTGTCGGCGAACACGAACTTCGCCGGCGGCGCCTGCACCTGGTGGGTCCGCACCGGCCACTCCGGATCGTACAGGTTGAACTCGGGGTTCACCCGGCACAGATCCATATTGGCTTCGTAGTAGGCGTCGAGCGTCCCGATGTCGCGCCAGTACTTCGCCGCCTTCTTGTTCTCGTCGGTGAAGCGATAGGCGTAGACCGGCACCTGCGAGATGAGCGACGGGATGATGTCCTTGCCGAAGTCGTGGCTGGTCGCGTTGCGCGCGTCTTCCTCCAGCGCGGGCACCAGCACGCTCATGTCGAAGATGTAGATCCCCATCGACGCCAGGTGCTGTCCGGGCGGCAGATTTTTCGGCTTCTCGAGGAAGCCCGTCAGGCGATCCTGCTCGTCGACCTGCATGATGCCGAAGCGGCCGGCGTCCTCCGAGGGGACTTCGATGACGGCGAGGGTCGCGCCGGCGCCGCGCTCGAGATGAAAGCGCAGCATCCGCGCGTAGTCCATCTTGTAGACGTGATCGCCGGAGAGCACGATCAGGTGCTTCGGGCCCTCGCGCTGGATCGAGTAGAGGTTCTGGTAGACCGCGTCGGCCGTGCCCTGGTACCAGTGTTCGCCCACCCGCTTCTGCGGATGCAGCACTTCGACGAACTCGCCGAGCTCGTCGGCGACGACGCTCCAGCCGAAGCGGAGATGCCGCGTCAGCGAGAGCGACTTGTACTGGAGCGCGATGAAGATCTTGCGCAGCCCGGAGTTGAGGCAGTTGCTGAGGGTGAAGTCGATGATGCGGTACGGCCCGCCGAAGTACACCGCGGGCTTGGCGCGTTCCTTCGTCAGCGGATAGAGGCGCTCGCCCACGCCTCCCGCCAGCACCATCGTCACGACGTCGTCGAGCTGGCTCATCGTTTCAGCACCACGCGGGCGGGCGCGCCGTCGCCGTCCTTGATCTTCAGCGGCAGGCAGTACATCTCGTACGGTCCGGGCTCCGCGTCGGAGAGATCCAGGCCTTCGATGATGATGACGCCGCCGCCGAGCAGGGCGCGGTGCGCCGGTGCGCCCGGCTTCTTGAATTGTTCCACCGAGAGATAGTCGATGCCGACGACCTTGACCCCCTGGTCGACGAGGAACTGCGCGCCGGCTTCCGTGAGGTAGGTGTAGTCGGAGTGGAACGTCTCGCGCGCGTTCCACAAGGCCGAGTTGGGCGTGCGCAGCAGCACGCGGAGATCTTCGCGCAGGCCCGCGCCGGCGAGGTGCTCGGCCGTGATGCCGCCGCGATGGGGGAGATCGATGACGCGGGTGCGGCCGACCAGCAGCTCGAGCGACAGCGCGTCGGTGCCCGGCTTGTCGTCGAAGAAATGCCGGGGCGCGTCGACGTGCGTCCCGGTGTGCGTGCCCATCGTCAGCCAGGACACGTTCGAGGAGCCCCCCTCGGCCACGCGCTTGACCGGGCCGAGCTCGAACGGGGGATTGCCTGGGTAGGTCGCCAGCCCGGGCGCGAGCAGGACGCTCACGTCGAGCAGGCGCGGCGCGCGGGGCATAGAACGCCGATTCTAGCGTTTTTTGCCCGCCCGCTTCCGGCCTTCCGGTCTGCCTTTCTTCCTGGCTTTTTCCCGGGCTCCCTCTTTGACTCGCCCCGGTTACAGGCATATGATCGACCGGTTAAGGAGCCATGATGGTGTTGTCGTCTCGGGGGTTGCGGGTTGCGCGGCTGCTTGTGGCCGGAGCGTTCTCGGTCGCGTGCGGCACGGTCGCGTCTGCGCAGCGGCCCGCGCCCAAGGGCGATCCGAAGGCCGACGCCGCGGCCGCCGCCCAGCAGCAGGCGCAGAGCCAGGAAATCCAGGCCGTTTACCACATGGCCGACGCCGCGATGAGCGGCCAGGTGCCCGCCGAATTCCCGATTCAGCTCCAGACCGACTTCCTGAAGGCGCAGGCGGGCCGTGTCTGGGTGCCGCTCACCCTGACGCTCGATCAGGCGAAGACCGCGCCCGGACCGCTGACGGTGTACCTGCGCGTGACGCCGCGCGGGATGAGCGCGCCGGCCCCCGCTCCCGTGCCCGCGCCGGATCCGGCGAAGGACAAGGACAAGAAGAAGAACGACAAGGACAAGAAGGGCGCCGCCCCTGTCCCCGCCGCGCCGGCCTATCCCTATGAGGACGTCGCGCTGCTCGAGCTGAAGGCGCCGGCGCCGGGCCAGCCGCTCCGCATCCAGCGCGGCATCGGCGTGCCCCCGGGCAGCTACGACCTCTACATCGCGATGCACGAGCGCGCGCCCGGCGGGAAGTCGGCGGTGCTGAAGCAGGCGCTCGACGTGCCGAACTACGCCGGCCCCGAGCTGATGACGAGCACCATCATCCTGGCCGAGCGGGTGGAGCAGCTGACGGCGCCGATTGCCACCGACCAGCAGTCGGAGCATCCGTACGCGTTCGGGCTGACCGAGATCGTGGTCTCGCCGGAGCGGCGCTTCAAGAAGTCGCAGGAGCTGATCGTCCTCTTCCAGATCTACAATCCGAACCTCACCGCCGAGCGGAAGTTCAGCCTCGAGGCGACGTACACGTTCTACCGGATGGACGGCGGCGCGGAGAAGAAATTCAACAGCACGGAGCCGCAGCAGTTCACGAACGACACGATGGGCCCCAACTTCGATCCGACGGGTTCGACGAGCAGCATCCAGGCGGGGCAGGGGATTCCGCTCCAGAGCTTCCCCGAGGGGAGCTACCGGCTCGAAGTGAAGGTCACGGACAAGCAGAGCACGAAGACGCTGACGCAGAACATCAACTTCTCGGTGACGCCGTAGGATTCACTACGGAGGCGACATGGCACGCCTGACCCGACTCGGAGTTGCGGCGGCAATCGTCGGATTGACGGCGGTGCAGACGTCTGCCCAGGTGCTGACGGCGCCCGTCCACCAGCAGGCGCGCCTCATGTTCGGCAGCATCCAGGGGGTCGTCGTCGACGATCGCGGCGGGCCGGTGGCCGGCGCGATGGTGTCGGCGTTCGGCGTCACCTCGGCGATGACGACCACCGACGTGCGCGGCCGCTTCGTGATCCAGCCGCTGCCGTCCGGCCAGTACGTCCTCCGCGTCAACCACACCGGATTCGTCTCGACGCGCCGCGAAGGCATCCGCGTCGGCCTGTCGCCGTCCGACGTCGATCGCATCCAGATGCGCCGCACCGACGCGTCGCTCACGTCGCACCCGATCCTCGCGGCCGGCATGTCGGGCCTGCCCGCCGGCACCAATCCCGCGGCGGAAAACGGCGGGGACGCCGACAACCACACCGAGACGGCGTGGCGCCTGCGGCACATCAAGCGCAGCATTCTCAAGCAGGACGGTCCGATCGTCACGATCGCCGACGCCGCCGCCGGCCAGGACATTCCCGACGCCGAACCGCCGTCGATTCTCGGCCGCGCGTTCGACAACGCCGCGAGCATGGCGACGAGCTTCTTCACCGACACGGCCTTCTCGGGTGAAGTGAACCTGCTGACGACCTCGTCGACGCAGGCCGCCGGTCCGCTCCTCTTCACCGACTTCGCGCCGCGCGGCGTCGCCTACCTGTCGATCGGCGCGCCCGCGGCGAGCGGCCGCTGGGACGTCCACGCGTCGATGAGCCAGTCCGACGTCTCGGCGTGGATCCTCGCCGGGACGTTCCGCACGCGGATCGCGTCGGCGCACGACTCGTCGTTCGGCGTGTCGTACAGCACGCAGCAGTACCAGAATCCGCAGGCGCGCGCGCTCGGGCTCGGGCGCGCCACCGACGACTCGCGCAACGTCGGCGAGATCTACGGCGGCGACCGCTGGATCGCGTCGCCGTCGTTCGCCCTCGAGTACGGCGCCCGCTACGCGCACTACGACTACCTGCGCCGCCGATCGCTGCTCAGCCCGCGGGTGGGCATCGTGCTCACCTCGTTCGACGAGAACACGCACATCACGGCCCACGTCGCGCAGCGCATGCTCGCGCCCGGCGCCGAGGAATTCCTGGCCCCGACGATGGTCGGTCCGTGGCTGCCGCCGGAGCGCACGTTCGCGCCGCTCGACGGCCAGCATTTCAGCGTCGAGCGCGCCCGCTTCTTCGACGTCGGCATCAACCACGAGTTCGACGCCTACGTGATCGGCGCGCGCCGCTTCCAGCAGCGCGTCGACAACCAGCTCGTGACGCTGTTCGGCCTCCCGGTCACCGGCGGTCCCGAGTCGCCCGGCCACTACTACGTCGGCAACGCCGGCAACGTCGATGCGCAGGGGTGGGCGTTCAGCCTCGCGAGCGCGCCGGGCGAGCGCATCCGCGGATCGGTCGAGTACAGCCTCGCCCGGGCGCAATGGCTGTCGCGCGGCGACATGGCCGCGATCGCCGTCTGGGCCCCCGCCGCGGTCCGTCCGCGCACCGAGGAGATCCACGACCTGACGACGACGATCGAGACGAGCGTGCCGCAGACCGATACCCGCGTTTTCATGCTCTACCGGCTGAACAACGCGTTCGCCCGCAACGGCGACCCGACGCGCCCGTCGCTCGACTATCGCTTCGACGTGCAGGTCAACCAGGCGCTGCCGTTCATGCCCTTCAGCGGCAGCGCCCGCTGGGAAGTGCTCGTCGGCCTGCGCAACATGTTCCGCGATCCCGCCGACGTGGGCTCCCTCTACGACGAACTGCTCGTCGTCCATCCGCCGAAGCGCGTCATCGGCGGCGTGCTGATCAAGTTCTAGAGCCTTTTCTCTTTCCTGTCGTTGCCGCCGTCAGGCGGAACTTTGCGGCGCCGCATTCCGCCTGAAGGCGGAAACTGCAAAAGACCCGGAAAGCCTTCCAGCTGCTCGCTCCAAGGCACCGGAAGCGTCGTCCAAGAATTTGGATTGATCGCCGAATTTCGTCTTCGTTCGTGTTATAAATACCTGCAAATTCAACGAGTTCCAGCGCCAATCCGCAGCCCGGCCGGGGTATGCGGTTTGCTACACCTCGCTGGATACACGGCGTACGCATGACCCGTCCCTGGTACCGCACCCTCTGGCTTCGATCCAGCTCCACGATTGTCGTGGTGGGGGCGCTCCTGTGCCTGGCCGCGCTCAACATCCACCAGCGCGCCACGTGGTCGGAGGTCGAGGACGGCGTGCTGTGGCGTTCGATCAACGGCGCGGTCGTGGCCGCCGAGATCGCGCCGGGCACGGCCGCCGAGCGCGCGGGGATCCGCCGGGGCGACATCCTGCTGACGATCGAAGGCAAGGAAGTCGTCGAGGTCGCCGACGTCGTCGACATCCTGCACGCGAGCGCGCCGGGGATGCCGCTCCGCTACCTCGTGGCGCGGGAACAGACGCGCGAGCAGCCGACCATCGAGGTCGCGCCGATTCCGTCGAGCCCCCGCGGGATGTACTTCGCGCTGGCCGCCGTCGGCGTGTTCTCGCTGCTCGTCGGCGCGTCGGTGCGGCTCCGCCGGCCGGATCATCAGGCGACGCTGCACTTCTTCTGGCTCACGGTCGCGTTCTTCGGCGCGATGGCGTTTTCGTTCACCGGCAAGCTCGACCCGCTCGACTGGACGTTCTACTGGGGCGACCTGACGGCGCAGCTCCTGCTGCCGCCGCTCTTCGTGCACTTCGCGCTGGTCTTCCCCGATCGCCCCGACGCCTGGGTCCGCAGCGACACCGGGCGGGCGCTGGTGCCGGCGATGTACCTGCCGGCGCTGCTCCTCGGCGCGGTCTCGGTCGCGGGCGTCGTCAACGGCGCGGCGCACGGCGAGATGCTGGGGCGGCTGACGGGGATCGTGCAGAGCGGTCAGCTCGTCTACCTGGCCGCGAGCCTGATCGCCGGCCTCGCGATCATGGTCCGCGCCCTGCACGAGGTGCGCTCGGTGACGGCCCGCCGCCAGCTCCGCTGGATCGTGTGGGGGACGGCGATCGGATCGGTGCCGTTCGCGTTCGGCTACGCGCTGCCGTTTGCGTTCGGCCTGCCGCCGCTCAGCGGCTTCGAGTACAGCGCGCTGCTGCTCGGCCTCGTGCCGCTGGCCTTCGCGTCGGCGATCGTCCGCTATCGCCTGATGGACGTCGAGGTGATCATCAAGCGCGGGCTCGTCTACTCGGCCGCGCTGGCGGCGATCGCCGCGATCTACGGCGTGCTGCTCTGGACGGCGGGCAAGTACTTCCTGAAGGACGCCGGCCAGAACCCGGTCATCGCGCTGCTGGCGACGCTCGTCGTCGTGCTCCTGTCGAGGCCGGTGAAGAACGCGATCCAGGCCGCGCTCGATCGCGTGTACTACCGCGACCGCTACGACTACCGCCGGGCGCTCGTGGGCTTCGCGCGCGATCTCAACAGCGATCTCGACCTGCAGCGGCTGAGCGAGCGGCTCGTCAACCGCGTGATGGAGACGCTCCTCGTCGATCGCATGGCGCTGATGCTCGCGCCGGTGTCGCAGGACGAGGCCGGCGGCTTCACGACGATCGCCCATGCGGGCTTCACCGACCGCGTTCCGGCGCTGCCCGGACGATCCGAGGTCGCGACGCGCCTGATCGCGGGCCACACGCTGTCGCTCGACGACAACCTGCCGCTGCGGCGCATCGACATGCGCGAAGTGGAGTTCTGGCACGACGCCGGGATCCACTACTTCGTGCCGTGCGTCTCGAAGGAAGGGACGATCGCGGTGATGGCGCTGGGGCGGAAGGCGAGCACGGAACCGCTCAGCAGCGAAGACATGGCGCTGCTCTCGGCGGTGGCGGCGCAGGCGGCCATCGCGCTCGAGAACGGCCGGCTCTATCGCCAGCTGCGGACCAAGGCCGACGAGCTCGAGCGCATGCGCCAGTTCAGCGAGAACATCCTGGAGTCGCTCAACGACGGCCTGGCCGTCCTCGATCGCGACGGGCGCGTGATCCGGTGGAACCGTCAGCTGGAAGAGCTGCACGGCGTCCGCCACGAGGCGGCGGTCGGCCGTCCGCTGTCGGCGCTCTTCGACGAGCCGCTCGTCGCGCTGCTGCGCGACGCGACCGCGGACGGCGCGGCGTACTACAAGCTGCCGCTGGTGACGCGCCACGAGCCGCCGCGGCGGCTGCTCGTGAACGTCGGCGCCACGCCGCTGCGCGACTCGCACGCCGACGTGGTGGGATCGATCGTCATCGTCGAGGACATCTCGTCGCGCGTGCAGCTCGAGGAGCAGCTCCAGATTTCGGAGAAGATGGCGTCGATCGGCCTGCTCGCGGCCGGCGTCGCGCACGAGGTCAACACGCCGCTGACCGGGATCTCCAGCTTCACGCAGATGCTCCTCGAAGGGGCGAGCCCGGAGGATCCGAAGACGGCGGTGCTCGAGAAGATCGAGCGGCAGACGTTCCGCGCCGCCAAGATCGTCAACGGCCTGCTCAACCTGGCGCGGCCGGCGCAGGTCGACAGCGGCCCGTGCGACGTCAACACCGTCATCAACGACGTGCTGTCGCTGCTCGAGCACCAGTTGAGGAACGGCAGTATCCAGGTGCGCAAGGAGCTCTCGCCCTCCGTGCCCACCGTGCAGGGCGTCGAGCACAAGCTGCAGCAGGTGTTCCTGAATCTCTTCCTCAACGCCCGCGACGCGATGCCCAAGGGCGGCTGGCTGACGATCGCCACGCGCCACGAGCACGGCGAGGCCGTGGTCGAGGTCGGCGACACCGGGTCCGGCATTCCGGTGGAGCAGCTCTCGCGGATCTACGATCCGTTCTTCACGACGAAGGCGATCGGCAAGGGGACGGGGCTCGGCCTTTCGATCACGTACGGGATCGTGCAGGAGCACGGCGGCACGATCAGTTGCGAGAGCCAGGAAGGCCAGGGCACTCGATTCTCCATCCGCCTGCCGCTGGCCCAGGCAGGACGCGCGGCAATATGAGCACATCCATTCTCGTCGTCGACGACGAGGAGATCATGCGAGAGATCCTCGAGGCGCTGCTGACGCGCGAGGGCTACCAGGTACGGCTCGCGTCGACGGCGGAGGAGGGGCTCGAGCTGGCGCGCACGGTGCCGTTCGACGCGGCGATCGTGGACGTCATGCTGCCCGGCATGAACGGCGTCCAGGCGCTCGACGAGCTCAAGAAGATCGACGACGACCTGCCCGTGCTCATGATCACGGCGTTCGCCTCGGTCGAGAACGCGATCGCGGCGATGAAGCGCGGCGCGTTCGACTACATCAGCAAGCCGTTCAAGAACGACGAGGTGCTCGTCGTCCTGCGCAACGCGCTGTCTCAGCGCCGCCTGCTCGTCGAGAACCGCGCGCTCCGGCAGAACCTGCAGGCCCATTCGAACCGCTTCGGCGACATCATCGGCAAGAGCGCGCGCATGCGCCAGGTGTTCGACCTGATCATCCAGGCGGCGCCGAGCCGGACGACGATCCAGATCAACGGCGAGAGCGGCACCGGCAAGGAGCTGGTCGCCCGCTCGCTGCACCAGAACTCGTCGCGCTCCGACCGCGCCTTCATCACCGTCAACTCCGGCAGCCTGCCGCCCGATCTCCTCGAGTCGAACCTCTTCGGCCACGTCAAGGGCGCCTTCACCGGCGCGGTCTACCCGAAGAAGGGGCTGTTCGAGCTCGCCGACAAGGGGACGATCTTCTTCGACGAGATCGGCAACATCCCGATCGAGACGCAGGCCAAGCTGCTGCGCGTGATCCAGGAGCGCGAGTTCATGCGCCTCGGCGGCGTCGAGACCATCAAGGTCGACGTCCGCATCATCGCGGCGACCAACGTCGATCTCAAGAAGATGATGGAAGACGGGAAGTTCCGCGAGGACCTCTACTACCGCCTCCACGTCATCACCGTGCTGCTTCCGCCGCTGCGCGAGCGCAAGGACGACATCCCGCTCCTCGTCCAGCATTTCATCGAGAAGTACGGGAAGGAGAACAACAAGCCGAACCTCGAGCTGAGCGCCGAGGCGCTCGACCTGCTGATCGAGTACGACTGGCCGGGCAACGTCCGCGAGCTCGAGAACGTGATCGAGCGCGCCACCGTCCTCACCTCGGGCTCGCGCATCGACGCCGAGATGATCCCGGACAACGTCCGCAGCGGCCGGCGCTTCCAGATGCCGCAGTTCGTCGTTCCGCCCGAGGGCATCTCGTATCGCGACGCCGAGGCGTCGTTCCAGCGCAACCTGATCGAGTCGGCGCTCGAAGCCGCCGGCGGCGTGCAGAAGCGCGCGGCCGAGCTCCTGCAGATCAAGCCGACGACGCTGAACGAGATGATCAAGCGCCACGACATCCGGCCGCGCCGCAAGAAGGCCGGCGCCCGCACCGACGAGCCCGACGCGCAGCCCGAGCCCGTCACGGCCGATGACGCCGTGTAGCGTCTCCG
>Ga0075362_10000110_pt1 | contig 22774 bp, 29 predicted proteins | sample EndMetdeltDD1762_FD_71397 | JGI IMG/M metagenome (GOLD analysis project Ga0075362, IMG submission 71397) | Populus endosphere microbial communities from Tennessee, USA - Endosphere MetaG P. deltoides DD176-2 | ecosystem: Host-associated > Plants > Roots > Endosphere | place: USA: Tennessee...
GGAATTTCATGCAGTTGGGCGCGTTGCGCCGCCCGCCAGCGCCGCTCCCCCGCCACAAGCTGATAGCCGCCGCCGCTCTGTGGACGCACGACGACGGGCTGGATCACGCCGCGCGCGGCGATCGATGATGCCAGCTCATCGAGCGCGGCATCGTCAAAATGCCGCCGGGGTTGATCGGGATGCGGAGTGATCGACGAGATTGCCAGCATAGCGAGCCCGGACGCGAGCGCAGGCGCATTCTCACCGCCTCGGTCCGCAGCGACCAAAGGCTCCTCGCGCCGCACTTCGCCCATCAAGGCGCCGAGCCCCCTGCCGAGCGCCATCGGCTTGCGCTTGGCAGGGGCAGTGCCGACAGGGTTCAGGTCGTCGCTCATGCCGCTTTCCTCCGTTCGGGCAAGCGAGCGATCAGTTCGCGCGCCAAAGCCATGTAGGCCTTGCTCCCCGAGCAATTGTGATCATAGACCAGCGCCGGCAAGCCATGGCTCGGCGCTTCCGAAAGCCGGACATTGCGCGGGATGACAGTCTCAAAAACCAACTCGCCCAGGCAAGAGCGAACGTCATCGGCGACCTGGTCGGTAAGGCGATTGCGGCGGTCGAACATCGTCAGCGCCACGCCGACAATACCCAGATCGGGATTGAAGCGTTGCTGCACGCGCTCGACGGTTTGCAGCAAGTGGCTGAGTCCTTCGAGCGCAAAGAATTCGCACTGCAGCGGCACCAGCAAAGTATCGGCGGCTGTCAGCGCATTCAGCGTGAGCAGCCCCAGCGAGGGCGGGCAATCGATGACGCAAATATCGAACCGCATGGCCTGCTGGCCAAGAATGTGCCGGAGGCGCCCCGTGCGATCATCGACTGAGACGAGCTCGATTTCAGCGCCGGAAAGGTCGACGGTCGCCGGCACGATTTCCAGACCGGGAATGTTTGTCGGCTGGGTGCAATCGGAAAGAGCCACATTATCAATCATCAGATCGTAGCTCGACCGCACCCGATCGTCATTGCCGATCCCCAGCCCGGTCGAGGCGTTGCCCTGAGGGTCGAGGTCAATCAGCAGGACTTTCCAGCCAGTTGCGGCCATGGCAGTCGCGATGTTGATTGCCGTCGTGGTCTTGCCGACGCCTCCCTTCTGATTGGCAATGGCAATGGTGATCACGATCTGCGTCCTTTCCGGCCAAGCAGCTTGCCCGTCACGATCCCGGCGTCTGGATCCGTCAGCGATTGTTCCACGTGAAACATATGATGCCAACCCTGCAATGCAAACAGTTCCTGCTGGGCGGAGCGCCCTTTGGGCAACAGCCAGACAGTGTCGTTTGTGGAAAAACGCGCGGATAAGTCGAGCAATCTGTCCAAGGGCGCAAATGCACGGGCCGAAATGGCCGCAACTGGGACAGTCTCGAGATGTTCAATGCGGCTCGTCACAACCGAAACACCATCCAGTTCCAATTCGTTGCGCATGCGCATGAGCCATTCGGTCCGCAGTGGCCGGGATTCCACCAGCGTGACTTCCCAGTCAGGCCGCAAGGTGGCGATCACCAGACCCGGGAAGCCCGCCCCAGTTCCGAGATCGAGCCAGGGCGATAGCAACTGATCTCGCGCCAGCCCAAGCAGCTGCGCCGAATCGGCAATGTGGCGCTGCCAGACTGTATCCATGCTGCCTTTGGATACGAGGTTCTGTCGCTGATTTTCCTCGGCAAGGGCAGCAACCAGTGCTTCAAGCCGGGCAAACGCCTTGAAGTCACAACCGGGAAGACCGAGCAGCCATTCACGAGCGCCCTCTTCGCTCGTGATCATGCAGCCTGGCCAGAAGTTGCGCGCCGGGCATGGACCAATAAGGCCGCAAGTGCGGCCGGCGTGACGCCGGGAATACGCCCGGCCGCAGCCAGTGTGCCCGGCCTTGCCCGCGTCAGCCGCTCGACCATCTCGTTCGACAGGCCGGGTATCGCATCAAAAGCAAAGTCATCGCCCAGAGGCAGCGCTTCGCTTGCTCTGAGTTCGCGCAATTCACTGTCCTGCCGCGCAAGATAAGGCGCATAGGCCGCATCCTCGGCGACTTCCTCCGCCATGTCCGCATCCTCCGGAAGGCCATCCGGCAGAAAGTCGGAAAGCCCGTCAAGTTCAACACCGCCGAAGCGCAGCCATTCCTTCAGGGTCATGCGCGTGCCATCCGCGCGGACGGGCAATCCCGATCTTGCCAATTCGTTGGCGCCGACTTGGCGTTCCAGTTGTGCTTCCAAGCTGGCCTTTGCGGCAGAGCGCCGTTCGTACCACTCCTTCCGCTCGTTACCGACACAGCCAGCGTCAATCGCCAAGGGAGTAAGCCGGGTCGAGGCATTGTTGGCTCGCAGCCGCAATCGGTACTCAGCCCTCGCCGTGAGCATGCGATAGGGCTCGCTCACACCTTGCAGTGTGAGATCATCGATCATCACCGCCATGTAGCTGTTTGCCCGGTCAATGGGCGCGGGCTCCTTGCCCAACACTTTGGCCGCCGCATGCATTCCGGCGACCAGCCCTTGTGCCGCGGCTTCTTCATAGCCAGTCGTGCCATTGATCTGGCCGGCACAATAAAGCCCTGGGATCGCGCGCAATTCGAGTTCAGGCCGCAAGGCACGCGGATCGATATGATCATATTCGACCGCGTAGCCCGCCACTGCCATTTCGACGGCCTCCAGCCCCTCCATTGTCCGCAACATGGCAAGCTGCACATCGGCGGGCAAAGACGTGCTGATGCCGTTCGGATAGACGAGATGATCATCGAGCCCTTCCGGCTCGAGAAAGACCTGGTGCGAATCGCGGTCGGCAAAGCGGTGAATCTTGTCTTCGATCGAGGGGCAATAACGCGGGCCTGAAGCGCCGATCGCGCCCGAAAAAAGCGGGGAGCGATGCAGGTTCGCCCGGATCACGTCATGGCTGCGTTCGTTGGTGCGGCTGATCGCGCAGAACACCTGCGGATTTATCCGCTCGCGGGTGACGGGAGACATGCGCCAGGGATCGCTATCACTCGGCTGCTCAGAAAGGCGAGACCAGTCTATCGACCGGCCATCGAGACGCGGCGGGGTTCCCGTCTTGAGGCGAGCCATGGGCAATGCCGCCTCATCGCGGAGCTGGCGGGCGAGCTCCTGCGCAGAAGCTTCACCGATGCGTCCGCCGGTCATCCGCTCCTCGCCACGAAACAGCGTTCCGCCCAGAAAGGTGCCTGTGCACAAGACAACAGCTGAGGCAAAAAGCTGAGAGCCATCGGCCAGCTTGACGCCCGCAACTTTGCCGCCTTGCAGAATGAGGCCGGCCGCCTCACCCGCCACTTGCGTCAGATCGCCTTGCTGGTGGATCAGCCGCTGTATTGCGCGCTTGTAAAGCTTGCGGTCCGCCTGGATGCGCGGGCCTTGCACAGCGCTGCCCTTGGAGCGATTGAGCATCCGGTAATGGATTGCCGCCGCATCCGCCGCGCGGGCAATGAGGCCATCGAAGGCATCGACCTCGCGCACGAGATGGCCCTTGCCCAGACCGCCTATCGCCGGATTGCAGCTCATCGCTCCGATTGCGTCGAGATCGAATGACACGAGCGCCACACGAGCGCCCATGCGAGCGGCAACTGCGGACGCCTCGACCCCGGCATGCCCGCCGCCGATAACTAAGATGTCGAAGGAGTTGTCTGCGCGTGCCATCTTGCCCCGCGCCTTTAAAGCAAGCCTCGACTCGGGTCAAAGTGGCAATGTTTCACGTGGAACATTCACTTGCCGATGCAGAACCGACCGAACAGCGCATCAAGCATGTCTTCATTGGTCGTTCTGCCCAGCAGCGCATCAAACGACAGCCGCGCTAGCCGCAAATTTTCAGCAACCAGCAAGGGATCGGATTGCAGCTCTGCCGCAGCCAAAGCCAATTCGCTCTCGGCCAGCAACAGACGCTGCCTTTGGTTGACAGCCACGTGACCCGGCGCTGGCATGGCCGCGCGCGCCTGCGCCACCAGCGCCTCTCGCAATAGCGCGACACCCTCCCCCGTCTCGGCTGACACCCGGTGACGCGGCGACACCTTGACCGCATGGCCCGGCAGATCGATCCTGGCCTCTATCTCCCACACAGTAGGCGCAGCGATTTCGGACCAATTTCCTTCCGGCCCCAGCCACAACACAAGGTCGGCCTCGCCCATCGCCCGGCGCGCGCGATCAATGCCGATGCCCTCGACAAGATCACCCGAATCATCGCGCAGGCCGGCCGTATCGAAGAAACTGAAAGGCACACCTTCAATTGCCACGGACTGGCTCAGAACGTCGCGCGTCGTTCCGGCGATAGGCGTGACTATTGCAGCATCGGTCTCAACCAATGCATTGAATAATCGACTTTTTCCAACATTTGGTGGCCCCCCAAGCACGACTTTGTAGCCCTCGCGCAAAGTCTCGGCGCGCGGTGCCTTCAGCCAATCGGCAATTTCTTGGCGAAGGAGGGCAAGGTTCTGGGCGAAGTCCGCAGGCAGGCGTGCCACATCGTCCTCGTCCGAAAAATCGAGCACTGCCTCGATGGCGGCAGAGCTGGCCAGCAGACGCTCGCGCCAGCTTTCCACCACTTGCGAAAAGGCGCCGCCCGCCATGGCAATCGCGCTCTTGCGCTGGAGCTCAGTCTCGGCGCCGAGCAAGTCGGCGAGCCCCTCTGCCTCGGCGAGGTCAATCTTGCCATTAACGAACGCGCGCCGGGTAAATTCTCCGGAAGTCGCGCGGCGCAACTTTGGCAGGGCGGCCAACGCGCTTTCCACTGCTGCAATTACCGCGCGGCCGCCATGACAATGAAGTTCTGCCATATCTTCGCCAGTCACCGTCGCCGGGCCGGGCAGCCACAGAACGAGCGCCCGGTCAAGCATGTCGCCGCCCGCGTTTCGCAAAGAAGCCGTGGTCGCGCGCCTCGGCTCAGGCAGGCGCCCGGTGAGAGCGGAGAGGGCCGCGCCGGCTTGCGCGCCGCTGATCCGAATAACGCCGATCCCGGCCGGCGGCGATCCGCTGGACAAGGCGAAAATCGTTTCGTTCATCGGATCCGGAAGATCTGCTTGGGCGGTGGTGCTACTTGTCTTTCGGCTTGCCGCCCATGGCCATGGCAGCGCCGCCGGCTAGCAATTGCTGAAACAGCTTCAGCCCCATTTCACCCATTGGCGCAAGGTTCTTGGCCACATCCTGCAATTGTTCGAGCGACCCAGCCCCGCGAACCATTTTCTCGACCGCTTCGCTATAGGCTTCATTCGCCTTGGTGACATCGGGCAGGCCCAGGAAGCGGCGGGCCTCTTCCGGCGTACAGTCAACTTCAACATGGACTTTCATCGCCGATGCTCCACTTCAGATGCCTTTCAAGCTGACACAGCCCCTTGGCAAAGTCCACCGCGCGCGCATAGTGGCCTCGCCTGGAATTTGACGGAGACTAGCCATGCCCACCAACACCCGGATCCCGACACTCGATGGCAAAGGCACCTTTCCTGCGCTGGTAGTGAAGCCTGAGGGAACGCCCAAAGGCGCCATCATCGTCATCCAGGAGATTTTCGGGATAAACCCCGGGATTGCCAAGAAAGCGGAAGACTGGGCCGCGCAAGGCTATCTGGCAGTCGCTCCCGATGTGTTCTGGCGCCAGCAGCCCGGTCTCGAATTCAATCCCGATGTGCCCGAAGAATTCCAATCTGCGATCGGCCACATGATGAAGCACGATTTCGATTCCGGCATTCAGGATGTCGAAGCAACAATCCACTGGATCCGCCGGGAAGCCGGCGTGCCCAATGTCGGCCTCGAGGGCTTCTGCATGGGCGGCAAAGTCGCCTACATGGCGGCAGCGCGCACGGATATCGATGCCACCGTGGGCTATTACGGCGTTGGCATCGATCAGATGCTGAATGAAAGCCACGCCATCGCCAAGCCGCTGATGCTGCATGTGCCAAAGGCGGACGGCTTCGTCAGTCCCGAGGCCCAGGCGGCGATGCATGCCGGGCTCGATGGCAATCCCCATGTTACCATCCACGATTATGAAGGGCTGGATCACGGGTTTGCCGATACTTTCGGTGCTCGCCGCAATGCCGAGGGCGCGAAACTGGCGGAAAAACGCACTGCAGAGTTTTTCGCCGCGCACCTGGGCTGACCGCGATGGCATGGCGCCTTGTCGTCCGCCAGTTTGGCGGGCCGGACGTGATCGAACGTGAAGACTTTGACCCGCCCTCCCCAAGACCGGGCCAGGTGCTGATCGAAACCGAAGCAATCGGCCTCAACCTGATCGACACCTATTATCGCAAGGGCCTCTATCCTGCGCCCCTCCCGCTCGCGCTGGGATCCGAATCGGCGGGGCGAGTCGTTGCAGTGGGCGAAGGTGACAGCGACCTCGCGGTGGGCGACCGGGTGGGTTGCGTTACGGGCGCCGGTGCCTATGCATCCCACCGCGTCATTCCGGCGGCGCAGGCCATCAGGCTCGAACCGGACATTGCCTTCGAAACCGCAGCCGCCCTGATGCTCAAGGGCTTCACTTCCTGCTTCCTGGCGGAAGATATCATTGACCTCAAACCGGGGCAGAGCGCGCTGGTGCACTCGGCGGCGGGCGGCGTTGGCTCGATACTGGTGCCCTGGCTGCGCAGCATGGGCGTGAAGGTAATTGCCCATGTCGGTTCGGCGGCAAAAGCGGCGCTGGTCGATTCCGATCACGTGCTGAGTTGCCCTTTCTCCGAGCTGGCCGAAGAAGTGCGCAGCCTAACCGATGGTCAGGGCGTCGACGCCGTGTTCGATGGCGTCGGCCAGGATAGCTGGAACGCATCGCTGGCGAGCGTGCGGCGCAGGGGCATGCTGGTGAGCTATGGCAACGCTTCTGGCCCCGTGCCGCCGATCCTGCTGCTCGATCTCATGCGGGCTGGATCGGTCTTCGTCACGCGGCCGACGCTTTTCGACTATATCGCCGCGCCGGGAGAGCTGCAGAATTGCGCCAGAAGGCTGTTCGAGCGAATTCGCCAGGGCGTGGTGAAACCAACAATCGGGCAGCGTTTCGCGCTGGTTGATGCCGCGGAAGCCCACCGCGCGATCGAGGCGCGTGAAACAACGGGATCGACTGTGCTGATTCCCTGAAACCAATTAACGTTCAGAGCAGCCCCATCAGATGCGGATGCACGTCGTGCCAGCCATCCCAGACCATCTTGAGCGCTACCCAGACAATGACCGCCAGTCCGAACCAGGCAATCCAGCGATAACGCTCGATATATTTAGCGATCATGTTGGACGCCAGGCCCATCAGCAGCACGGACAGGATCAGACCGATCACGAGGATCGTCGGATGCTCACGCGCAGCGCCGGCGACAGCAAGAACATTGTCGAGGCTCATCGAAACGTCTGCCATGGCGACGCCCAGCGCGGCGGAAGCAAAGCTCTTGGGCGTCGCAATCCCGGAGTGCTCGTCACCGGCCACTTCGGGCGATCCGGCGCTTTCATGCGCATGATGCAATTCGCGGAACATTCGCCAGGCGACCCACAGCAGCAATAGTCCGCCCGCCAGCACCAGTCCGATGATTCCCAACAGCTGGCTTACCAGCAAGGCAAAGATCACGCGCAGCACCAGGGCCGCGAGGACACCGATGAGGATCACTTTCTTGCGCTGGTCGGCAGGCAAGCCCGCAGCCAGTGCGCCGACGACAATGGCATTGTCCCCAGCCAGCACCAGGTCGATCATCAGGATTTCGAAAAAGGCAGTGACGGCAGCGGCGTCAAACATTGCAAGGTCCAATCGGGATTTTCCTAGATCGTCATGGCCGCAGCAACCATCGGCGAGACTTGGTGCCAGCCCTCGAAGATCATTTTAAGCGCGACATAGAGGATCAACAACAGGCCCAGCCAAGCAATCCAGTGATAGCGCTGGATCAGCTTCGCCACAAAGCTGGCAGCCGTGCCCATCAGCAGAACCGAGAATGTCAAACCGATGAAAAGCACTGCCGGGTTCTGGCGGGCTATACCGGCAACAACCAGGACGTTGTCCAGGCTCATCGACAGATCGGCAATGGTGATCTGGATGGCCGCCTGAACAAAGGTCTTGGTGGCAGGCGGACCTTCGACTTCGGGCGTGTCGGGATCGTCAGCTATCACGACCTTGGCCGGATGCAGCTCGCGCCACATGTTGAAAGCGACCCACAGCAGCAGCAGGCCGCCGGCGAGTACCAGACCGGTAATATTGAGCAGCCATGTCGCAATCAGGGCAAAACCGATCAGGAAGACCAGCGCCATCGATACGCCGAAGAGGATAACCTTGCGCCGGTCCTTTTCGGGCAGGCCTGATGCAATCGTGCCCATGATCAGCACATTGTCGCCGGCCATGGTAAGATCGGCGACAATGATCTGAACGAGCATCGCCAGGCCGGATGCCGTGAAGACGGCCGCAAAATCCATGTTCTCAAGCATGACGGGCGGCCGCTTACTGGTTCATTGTGGCGAAGAAATCCTCGTTGCTCTTGGAATCCTTCATCTTGTCGAGGAGGAATTCCATGGCATCGATCGTGCCCATCTGCATCAGGATACGGCGCAGCACCCACATCTTGGAAAGCTTGTCCTTCTCGACCAGCAGCTCTTCCTTGCGGGTGCCGCTCTTGCCGACATCGAGCGCGGGGAAGATGCGCTTGTCGGCCACCTTGCGGTCCAGCACGATTTCCGAGTTGCCGGTGCCCTTGAATTCTTCGAAAATCACTTCGTCCATGCGGCTGCCGGTATCGATCAGCGCCGTGGCGATAATCGACAGCGAGCCGCCTTCCTCGATGTTGCGAGCAGCGCCGAAGAAGCGCTTGGGCCGCTGCAGCGCATTGGCATCGACACCGCCGGTGAGGACCTTGCCCGATGAGGGAACCACGGTGTTGTAGGCACGGCCGAGACGCGTGATCGAATCGAGCAGGATGACGACATCGCGCTTGTGCTCGACCAGCCGCTTGGCTTTCTCGATCACCATTTCGGCAACCTGGACGTGACGGCTGGCAGGCTCGTCGAACGTCGAGGAAATGACTTCGCCCTTCACCGAGCGCTGCATGTCCGTGACTTCCTCGGGGCGTTCATCGACCAGCAGCACGAGCAGGAACACTTCGGGATGATTGTCAGTGATCGCCTTGGCGATGTTCTGGAGCAGCACGGTCTTGCCGGTGCGCGGCGGCGCGACGATCAGCGCGCGCTGGCCCTTGCCCTGCGGACTGATCAGATCGATCACTCGCGCGCTCTTGTCCTTCACAGTCGGATCGGCACTGTCAAGCGTGAGCTTCTCGTCAGGATAAAGCGGCGTCAGGTTATCAAAGTTGACGCGGTGGCGCACTGCCTCCGGATCGTCGAAATTGACGCTGGTGAGGCGTGTGAGGGCAAAATAGCGCTCACCGTCCTTGGGAGCGCGGACTTCGCCTTCCACAGTGTCGCCAGTGCGCAGGCCCCATTTGCGGACCTGGTTGGGCGAGACATAGATGTCGTCCGGCCCGGCGAGATAATTCGATTCCGGGCTGCGCAGGAAGCCAAAACCATCGGTGAGCACTTCGATCGTGCCCAGCCCCATGATTTCCTCGCCGTCTTCGGCGACTTCCTTGAGAATGGCGAACATGATGTCCTGCCGGCGCATGGTCGATGCGCCTTCGATCTCGAGCTCTTCGGCCATTTCGACCAGCTCGGCAGCGGTTTTCTTTTTGAGTTCTTTGAGATGCATTTTGGATTGTATTCCACGTAACGGTTTTGGATTTGGCGCTTTGGCCTTGCTGTCGATCCGGCGGTCATGGGGCTTGGAGAAAGCGGACCGGGGCAGCGCTAGATTTCGCTGACCCTATCGGAACTGAAATGCCCATTACGCCGCTTCGGCCTTGGGGTCAATGCATGGGCTCAATGCGATGCCCTCAGAAGGGTCGCACTACGACCATAATCACGATCACAGCCGCCGCTATTCCCGGCACTTCGTTGAGCAGCCGTAATTGCTTACCCGTCAGCGGCGCCTCGCCTTTCGCAAGACGCTCCGCATAGCCCGCCAGCAACACGTGATAGGCACTCAGCGCGAGGACGAGAGCGAATTTCACATGAAACCAGCCCTGCGAAAACGCCCCAGTCGTCAAAGCCAGCGCCATGCCCAGCACCCAGACGACAATCAGCGAAGGCCAGAGGATGATTTTCAGAAGCTTGCGCTCGCGATCAATCCATTTGACCACTTCAGGCGAGCCCGGTTCACATTCCTGATGGTAGACGAAATAACGCGGCAGCATGAACAGGCCTGCCATCCAGAAAATTACGAAAATGATGTGCCCGGCCTTGAGCCAAAGATAGGTCATCGCAAACACCTGCAACATGGTCCCACCCTAGCGGTTTCAATCGCATCTAGGTAGGCGCGGTGTGTCAAGCCCGCCAGCCCCTGACAAGGCCGAGAAGTTGCTCGACGTTTTCAATCGGTGTGTACTGGCCAATGCCGTGCCCCAGATTGAACACATGCGGGCGGTCGGCAAAACTGGCGAGAATGCGGATTGTCTGCTTTTCCAGCTCCGCGCCGCCCGACAGCAGCAGCAAGGGATCGAGATTGCCCTGAACTGGCAAGCCCGCCGGCAAGGCTTTTGCCGCCCAAAGCGGATCGATGGTTTCATCAAGGCCCACGGCATCGACGGCTGTCTCGCGGGCATAGGCAGGCAGTTTCTCGCCGGCGCCCTTGGGAAAACCGATGACGGGAACATGCGGCGCGCGCAATTTCAGCGCGGATACGATCCGCGCGTTCGGCGCAATCACCCACCGTTCGAATTCGGCCGGGGCCAGGCTGCCTGCCCAGCTGTCGAACAATTGCACGGCTTCCGCGCCTGCCTCGATCTGGCCAAGCAGATATTCGATCGTAACTTCGACAATGCCATCGATGATCGCCTGGAATGCCTGGGGATCGCGATAGGCCATGGCCCGGGTCTCGTGCTGATCGCGGCTGCCCTCGCCCGCCACCATGTAGGTTGCGACGGTCCACGGGCTGCCAGCAAAGCCCAGCAAGGTCCGGCCCGCACCTAACCCGGCCCTGACCAGCCGCACAGTCTCATAAATCGGGGTTAGCCGTTCGGGCACCATTTTCAGGCTCGACAAGGCCGTGTCGACCAGCCGCGGGCTGAGCCGGGGGCCTTCGCCGGCCAGGAATTCCAGATTCTGGCCCATGGCATAAGGCACGATCAGAATATCGGAGAACAGGATGGCGCCGTCGAAACCGAAACGGCGGATTGGTTGCAAGGTGATTTCCGCAGCGGCCTGGGTATCGTAAACCAGCGCCAGAAAACCGCCCAGCCGTTCCCTGAGCGCGCGATATTCAGGCAGATAGCGACCAGCCTGGCGCATCAGCCAGATTGGCCTTTGGTCAGCCTGCGCACCGCGCAACGTATCGAGCAAAAGTCCTGGCATGGCTCTCTTCTTACAAAATAATATTAGATTATATAAGGTTGATGACTGTAGTTGGCCCTGTGGAAAGCGGGGATTGCGGCGCCTTGCCCGATTTGTCCCCGGCTGAACAGAGGCCGGGCGGAATCGAATCGCGCGGCTTTGCGGTCAAGCAAAGGTTTTGCCTGCTATCCCCAGCCTGTGGAAATCGCCGTGCGCCTGTCCAAAACTTCCATGGCGATGGTCTGGCATTGGGCAGCATTCTGGCCAGGAAAGTTGTCAGCCGGTTCATGCCGTGGTTTATGCGCATATCTGTCCACAGACCGAAACACCAAGCCGAGCTCGCCGAATATCCGCCATGACCTTGCGCCATTTGCATCTCTTGTCGGATTCCACCGGCGAAACGCTGGAGCTGATTGCCAAGGCGGCACTCGCCCAGTTCGATGATGCCAATGTCCGCCGGCATTTCTGGCCGATGGTCCGCTCGCAGCAGCATCTTGACCGGATCCTGGTCGATATCGCCGAAAGCCCCGGGCTTGTCCTGTTCACCATGGTCAATCAGGAGACGCGCGCCCGGCTCGAGGAGCGCTGCCGGGCGCTGGGCTTGCCGGCAATTGCGGCGCTTGACCAGGTGACCAGCGCGCTCGAGGACTTGTTCGGCCAGCAGGCCAAGGCCCGGCCCGGACGTCAGCACCTGATGGACGATGCCTATTTTGCGCGGGTCGAGGCAATCCAGTTCACTATCGCGCATGATGACGGCGTCGGCTGGGAAGAATGGGAACAGGCCGATATTTTGCTGGCGGGCGTTTCACGCTCGTCGAAAACGCCGACATCGATCTATCTCGCCAACCGCGGCTACAAGACTGCCAACATACCAGTGGTTGTCGAAAGTCCGCCGCCGCCCGCGCTGTTCGGATTGAAGCATCCGCTTGTCGTCGGGCTGACCACTGCGCCGGAGAGGCTGATTCAAGTGCGCCGAAACCGGCTCATCTCGCTGAATCAGGCGCCCGAGACGGCCTATGTCGATCAGGAGAAAGTGGCGCGCGAAGTGCAATATGCGCGGCGCATGTTTGCCGACAATGGCTGGCCGGTAATCGACGTCACGCGCCGCTCGATCGAAGAAACTGCCGCAGCCGTGATCAATCTCTACAATGCGCGCAGCGATGCTGCTGGAGCCGGTGACCGGACGGGGCCGGGTGCAATTTGATCATCCTCGCTTCTCAGAGCGCCTCGCGAAAGGCGATGCTATCGGCGGCTGGCGTGGCGTTCGAGGCCGTGCCAGCCCACCTCGACGAGCGGGCAATCGAGGCGCGCATGACGGGCGCATTGCCGCAGCACATTGCCCTAGCGCTCGCTGAAGCCAAAGCCCTCGCCGTCTCGAAAGGAATAGGCGAAAGCCTGGTGCTCGGCAGCGATTCACTGGTGGAAGTGGATGGCCGCCGTTTCGACAAGCCGCGAGACCGTGCCGAGGCCGCCGATCACTTGCGCTTTTTTGCGGGCAAAGTCATGCGGCTCCATTCGGCTGCAGCCCTTGCCCGGGGCGGCGCGGTCGTGTGGCGGCAGGCATCCATGGCGTCACTTGCTGTCCACGCGCTGTCAGAGAACTTCATAGAAGACTATCTTGCGGCGGAATGGCCGCAAGTGGCGGGCTGTGTCGGCGTGTTCCGCATCGAGGCGCGCGGCGTGCAGCTGTTCAAGTCAATCGATGGCGACCATTTCACGGTGCTGGGCATGCCGCTGTTGGGAGTGCTCGGCGCTTTGCGCGATCTGGGGGAATTGCCGAAGTGAGCCGAGCTTATGCCGAAGTGATCGGCGATCCGATCGCCCACTCGAAATCGCCGCTGATTCACAATTTCTGGCTCGGCAAGCTGGGGATCGACGCGGAATATCGTGCCTGCCATGTGAAAGCCGAGGAATTGGCGGACTATTTTGCCCAGCGGCGCGGCGATGCGGCTTGGCGGGGGTGCAATGTCACGATCCCGCACAAGCTCGCCGTGCTCGAGTTCGTCGACGATACGGGGGCAATGGTATCGGCAGTTGGCGCAACCAATTGCGTATTTGTCCACGATGGTTTGCTGCGCGCCGACAACACAGACATTTATGGCGTTGGCGATGCGATTCCTGCGGACGCGGATAGCATCTGCGTGATTGGTGCGGGCGGTGCGGCAAGAGCAGCGCTTGCCGCGCTGGACCAGGCGGAGGCGAAAGACGTGCGGATTCTCGCACGGGATCCGGCAAAGGCCGAGGCCAATCTTTCAAGTCTCTTTGACCGGGCGCCCGGGTATGAATGGCTGCGGTATTTTCCTCTCGATGAGGCGTCGCAGGCGATGTCCGGCGCGAGCGGCGTGATCAATGCCAGCCCCATGGGCATGACCGGACAAGCGGGGATGCCGCCGGAGTTGCTCGATGCCATTGCCTTGACGCAGGCAGAGGCTTTCGTGTTCGACATGGTCTATAGTCCCTTGCACACGCCATTCCTGGCGGAGGGAGCGAAACTGGGGCGCAAGCCGATTGATGGACTGGTCATGCTGGTCACGCAGGCAGCCTATGCCTTCCGCATGTTCTTTGGAGTGCATCCTGATCCGGATGGCAAGTTCGACGCCGAACTGCGCGAGATGTTGACGGCATGACACGCAAAACGCCCTTTATGCGACCCTTCATTCTTGGCCTCACCGGTTCGATCGGCATGGGAAAGTCCACCGTCGCGCAGATGTTTCGCGATCTGGGCGTGCCGGTATTCGATGCCGATGCGGCCGTGCACGAATTGCAGGGACCGGGCGGCGCCTTGCTGCCGATGATCGAAGCGGCATTTCCCGGCAGCACTGGTCCTGCCGGTGTCGACCGGGTCAAGCTGGGCGCCGCAGTGTTTGGCGACGGCGAAAAGCTGAAACTCCTAGAATCAATCGTGCACCCGGCAGTCGGAGCGATGCGGGAAGGTTTCCTTGAGGAAAATTCAGGGCAGCCGCTGATCGTCTTTGATATCCCGCTGCTGTTCGAAAAAGGTCGGTCGCGGCAGATCGATCAAGTGGCAGTAGTCTCAGCCCCAGCGGATCAGCAGAAGGCGCGCGTTATGGCCCGGCCAGGCATGACCGAGGAGAAATTTGCCCAGATCCTGGCGCTGCAAGTGCCCGATGCGGAGAAGCGCGCGCGCGCGGATCACGTCATTGATACCGGCTTTTCGCTGGCGCAAACCCGGGCTGCCGTCGCCGCGCTCGTCCAAAAATTGAGCGTGCGGCAATAAACCGCGCATGGCCCCTTGCGCCCGGGGCGCTGCCGTCCGATATCTTGCGTAATGCGTGAGGTTATTTTCGACACCGAAACTACCGGACTCGATCCCCAAAGCGGCGATCGGCTGGTGGAAATCGGCTGTGTCGAAATGATCAACCGGGTAGAGACCGGGCAGACATTTCACGCCTATTTCAATCCTGAACGCTCCATGCCGTCTGCCGCAGAAGCCGTGCATGGCCTGAGCGACAGTTTTCTTGCCGACAAGCCGCTGTTTGCCTCGCGAGTGGACGAGCTGCTGCAATTCCTCGGTGATTCGCCGCTGGTTGCGCACAATGCCGGTTTCGACTTCGGCTTTGTCGATGCCGAACTCGCCCGCTGCGGCCGCCCGCCGCTCGATCGCAGCCTGATGGTCGATACCGTGGCGCTCGCGCGGGTGCGTCATCCCGGCGCCAAGAACTCGCTCGATGCGCTTTGCACGCGTTACGGGATCGACCGCAGCCATCGCACCAAGCACGGTGCCTTGCTCGATGCCGAATTGCTGGCCCAGGTCTATGTCGAACTGACTGGCGGAAGGCAGATCGGACTCGAACTCGCAGGCAGCAAGCAGCAGGAATATCTGGTGGTCAGCGCTGCTGCAGTGCGTACCCGGATTTATCGTGAGCCCCGGCCTCACCAGGCCAGTGTTGCAGAACTCGCGGCGCACGAAGCCTTTATTGCCGGCCTCGTCGAGCCGTTATGGCGCAAGGCTGACGGATAATTTCTAGCAAGGAGCTGATACCATGGACATTCGCATCTCCGGCCACCAGATGGAAACCGGCGAGGCGCTGCAGAATCATGCTGCCGATCGCCTCTCCGCAGTCGTGGGCAAGTATTTCGAGCGAACGCTGTCCACCAACATCACTTTTGGCAAAGCGCCGGCCGGAGCTTTTCGCTGCGATATCGTCACCCATGCCGGCAATGGTCTGATTCTGAAAGGCGCGGCGATTGCCCATGACGCGCATGTTGCGCTCGATCAGGCGGCAGACAAGATCGGAACCCAGCTGCGCCGCTACAAGCGCCGGCTCAGCGACCGGCATGAACAATCCGCCCATGCCATGCGTCAGGAAGAAGCCGCCTATGTGGTATTCGAGGAGCCTGCATTAGAGGACGATGCACCGGCCGAAGCGCCGGTGGTCATCGCGGAAACCAGAGTCGATGTGCCCGAAGCCACGGTTTCCGACGCAGTGATGATGCTCGACTTGCGCAACACGAATGCGCTGTTGTTCAAAAACGCTGGCACCGGGAAGCATAATATGGTTTACCGCCGCGGCGATGGTTCGATCGGCTGGGTCGAACCCAATTAATTTCGAACAGCCGATCAGGCTGGGCGTTTCCCGTCAGGAGGAAGCAAGTTCGCACTGGGGGTTCGCCCGGTCTGACTTGTTCATACGGCCTAAACGCCCAGCTGCTAACATTTCACAAGAGTCATGACCGCGCTTTACACACTCCTCCCTGAAGCCGTTGCCACCATCCGTGCCGATGGCAAGCCGGCGATCCTGCACGCCCTGGCGGAGCGATTTGCCCGGGTTTACGGGCTCGATGCGCCAGTTGTTCTGGCGGGCATCGAAGAACGCGAGAAGCTGGGCAGCACAGGGTTTGGCCGCGGCGTTGCGATCCCGCATGCGCGTATCGCTGGGCTCAACCGGCCCGTAGCTGCTTTCCTGCGACTGGAGGCGCCGGTCCTGTTCGATTCGGCCGATGCCATGCCTGTGGATCTCGTCTTCGGGCTGCTTTCGCCCGAGCACGCCGGAGCGGCGCATCTGCATGCCCTCGCCGCCATTTCTCGCACGATGCGCGATGAACGCATGCATGCCGCAATCAGCGCGGCAGCCGATGCGGACGAAATCTATGGCCTGCTCTACAACGTCATCGATCGGGATGCCGCCTGAAGTGGCACAGGCGGGCGCGGCGCTGCATTGGCGCGCGCTCGAGGGGCTCTATGCCTCTGCACCCATCAACCAGGTTTTCGATTCGCGGCTCGCCATCGAGAGCGAAGGCCGCGCGACGATTACCTTCGCCATCGAAGAGCGCCATTTCCATGCCGCCGGTGCGGCGCATGGAACCGTCTATTTCAAGATGCTCGACGATGCCGCCTTCTATGCGGCCAATACGCTCGTGACGGACCGCTTCCTGCTTACCACTTCATTCAATCTCCATTTCACGCGCCCGGTGCGGTCCGGAGTGATCCGCGCGGAAGGCCGCTGGATCAGCGGGCGGAAGCGTGTGCTGGTCGCGGAAGCGCGGCTGGTTGACGAGGAAGGTGAGGAAATCGGGCGCGGGACGGGAACTTTCATGCGCTCGCGCATCGCGCTCAGCGGTCTCGCCGGTTACGCCGCCGGCCTGCGGAGCGCAACTGAGTGAGCGAGGAAGCGCGGCTGCCAGCCAGACTGGAAGTGGCCGCCCTGATCCGCCTCGCGCAGAATAGCGGCGGGTTTGCCGCAGTGCTCAAGAATGGTGAACAGACCGCCGGGACCATACTTTTGGTCCTCACCGAAAAGGGCACGAATCCAAGAGTTTACGAGCGCATGCCGCAGGCCGACGGAACCCGTGCCTGGCATTGCTCAAAGATACAAGCTACTGAAAACAAGCACGAAATTCCGCAATATCTGGAAAGGCGCGGGCAGCAGGACGGTGACCTGTGGATTGTCGAACTGGATATCGCGAATGGCGAACGGCTCATCGGATTGCCACCAGCGGCTAATTGACTTTGTTGCAACGCAGCAACTAAAGGCGGCCCAACTTGATGCGAGGGCGGCTCAGATTGGCAATTCGGCCAGCGGAGCATGCACGCAGACGGGGGATTGCCGGCAGTTTTCGGTGCGCACGGAGGGGCCTCAAGGCCCGATGTGAGCGCGAACTGCGTCAGGTCGGTTCACCGCTCAAGAATTGCCAATAATGAGTTCCAAGCTTCGCAAGGCACGCGCCATTGCCGTCAGTGCCATGATTATTGCTACGCTCGCCAGCGCCTCAAGCATTCTGGCCGAGCCTAATTCCTCGCCGGCTGGCGTAAATCCCGCAAGCGCCGGCAGTCTGGTCCAGGTCCCTTCGCAGGGACAAGTACAGGAACAGCCGCTCAGCTCTCTGCCTGAAGTGCAGATAGAGCAGAAGCGCGAGATTCCGTCGCAAATGCCGACCGAAATTCAGACACCCGAAGCCGAGTACCCCCGCGCGACGACGCTGACGGCGCTGGTATCCGCAATGCCGCAGCCCAGCGAGCTCCCGCGCGAGCTGAATTGCCTGGCCGGTGCGATCTATTTCGAAGCCAAGAGCGAATCGCTTTCCGGCCAGCTCGCGGTCGGCCGCGTCGTCGTGGCTCGCTCGAAGTCGGGCCGCTTCCCCAATTCCTATTGCGGCGTGGTATTCCAGCCTTCGCAGTTCTCATTCGTGCGCGGCGGAACGATGCCGGGGATTGCCCGCGGCTCGCGTCAGTGGCGCAATGCCGTGGCTATTGCCCAGATCGCCCACGAGGGCAGCTGGCGCAGCCCGGTTGAAGGCGCGCTCTATTTCCACGCTGCCCGTGTCTCACCGGCCTGGCGGATGCACCGCATTGCCCAGGTGGAAAACCACGTCTTCTACCGCTGATTTTGAATTAGTTTGTTCCACTTATGTGGAAGCGGCACCAGCCCACGCCCCCACCCGGCCACCCATAGAATACCGTGCCGTGGGTGGCCGGGTGGGGGCGTGGGCTGGTGCCGCGCCTGTTTCAGTATAACTGAAACAGCGTCTAGTTCGACAATTCGACCCACACGGGCGCGTGATCGCTGGCTTTCTCGCGCCCGCGGTGCTCCTTGTCGACGCCGCAGGCCACCAGCCGGTCGGCCAGTTCGGGGCTGAGCAGCGCATGGTCGATGCGAAAGCCGTGGTCGCGCTGCCATGCCCCGGCCTGATAGTCCCAATAGGTCCACACCCCGCCGCGCGGATTGTGGAGAGCAAGCGCGTCTGACCAGCCATCGCCCAGCAATCGGGCATAGGCATCGCGCGATTCGGGCTGCATCAGCGCATCGTCGGCCAACGCGGCAGGCGACCAGATGTCGTGGTCTTCAGGAACCACGTTATAGTCCCCCAGCACAATTGCCGGCACTTCTTCCGCGGAAATTTCGGCCATGCGCCGGCGCAGGCGATCCATCCAGCGGAGCTTGTATTCGAACTTCGGACCCGGCTGCGGGTTGCCGTTGGGCAGATAGATGCAGGCTATGCGCAGGCCGAAAACATCGGCCTCGATATAGCGCGAATGTTCGTCTTCGGGCTCGCCCTCCAGACCACGCCGCACTTCCATGGGCATTTCGCCGTCGGCCAGGATCGCCACACCATTGAAGCTCTTCTGGCCGTGCCAGATCGCTTGATAGCCGATCTTCTCGAACTCGGCGGCGGGAAAGCCTTCGTCCTGCGTCTTGATTTCCTGCAGGCAGGCGACCGCGGGCCGGGTTTCTTCGAGCCACTCAAGCAGGCGCGGCAGCCGCGCCTTGATGCCATTGATGTTAAACGTGGCAATTCTCATGGGCACCCGAAGCAGATTGAGCCGTCAGGCAGCCTTATCATACAGCGAAGCTGGATCCACAGCCGCAACCCGCGCTGGCTTGCGGATTTTCGACCTTGAACGCGGCGCCGCCGAGCGATTCGACGTAATCAACCACACAGCCGCTGACGAGCTCGAGGCTCATCGGATCGACCACCAGCCGCACGCCATCGGATTCGGCAACCGTGTCATCCGCGGCCACGTCACTGGCGAGGTCGAACTTGTACTGAAAGCCTGAGCAGCCGCCGCCTTCCACGGAAAGGCGCAGGATGGCCGGCTTGGCCTGCTTGGCCGCAATCGCCGCGACTCGCGCGGCAGCCGAGGGGCTGAGTGTGACTGCGGTTGTTTCCATATCGTGCGATGTAGGCATCGCAGCAGTGATGGGCAAGTGCGCGCTGGCTGCCAGGCTCATGCAGTCTGGATATAGGCGCGCATTGCCTCGGCTTCCGCCTGGACTTGCTCGATGCGGTATTTCACCAGGTCACCGATCGAAACGAATCCGGTCATGACTCCGTTCACCACAATCGGCAGGTGGCGGATCCGCCGTTCCGTCATCAGCGAAAGCGCTGCAATCACGTCAGTTTCGGGGGCAACGGTGACAGCAGGCGCAGTCATCACATCGCCCACTTTCATGTCGAGACCAGCAGGTCCGTGGCTGGCGAGGCGATAAACGACATCGCGCTCGGAAAATATCCCCGCAACGCCACCATCGGCCAGAACGGGCAAAGCGCCGATCCGTTTTTCCGCCAGCAGGGCAATCGCCTCGCGGACCGTGGTATCGGCGTTGCAGTGGAATATCTGGGCACTGCGTCCCTGGATGATGCGGGCAATCGTCACGGCGACATCTCCCTCCCTTAGTTCCAGACGAGCAGCATGACACCAAAGCGGGCTTTGCGCCATACGGGTGTTCGCGCTTGCAGACCAAGCCCGGGGGGAGCATGGCGTCTGGTATGACCCAGCGCTCCCCGCTCGACGATCCGGCCACTGCCGCCCATGCCTGGGCGCGATACAGGCGGCTGATGCGCTTCATGATGATCATCACCACGGTGATGGTCCTGGGTTCGTTTGTTGCGCTCTACCGGGAAAACGGGCTGGTATCGGCCCACCTCTATATCGCGGCGGCGCTCGGCATCGGCTTTTCGATGTTACTTATGTCGGCGCTGATGGGGCTGGTGTTCCTGTCGAACGGCACCGGCCACGATGCCGCCGTCAGCGATTCACAGTCCGCAGATAAGGATGACGAGGATTAGTTGTCCGCCGGCGTAAGGCGGTATTCTTCAACCGGCTTTCCGCCAATCAGGTGTTCCTGGATGATCCGCTCGAGCACTTCGGGCTTGCAGCTGTGATACCAGACGCCATCGGGATAGACGACCGCGACAGGACCTGCAGCGCAGATCTTCAGGCAATCGGCCTTGGTGCGCGCAACGCCGCCGCCGCGATCGAGGCCAAGCTCGCGCAGCCGGCCCTTGAGAAACTTCCATGATGCCGAACCGTGGGCGCGCGGGCAGCACTTGGCCTTGTCCGCTTCCGCACAAATGAAAATGTGCCGCTTGACCGTGCTGTATTGCTCTTCGGCAAAATTCTCACGCGCAGCAGTGATGCGCGGGCTTTCTTCTGTCATGTCGTGATTATCCATTGCTGGGCCAGTGCCCGATGCTCTTCAGAAAAGGGGTAAGACCTGCCTTCGCGCGTCGATACGATGGTAGTGCGACAAAATGCCACTGGCGCGCCGTTCTGATGCGCAATCTGAACGAGGTCGTAGCTGCTGTTCCCCATCCGGGCAAAGCCAACATGGACTTCAAGCGGATCTGGATAGTGGCTCTGGCCCAGATATTCGACGCCAAGGCTCACGACCATAAGTCCGCCCAGGCCGACCGCCCCGGCTTTCTGGAACCCGGTATGGCGATGAAAGCGCAGCCTTGCCTCTTCGAACAGGCTGGCCATTGCGCCATTGTTGATATGCCGGTTGGTATCGAGATCGCGGTAGCGCGTTTCGATCAGGCAGCTGAACGGATAGCGCGCAGGGTCGAGCAGGCTGGGATCAGGCTTGGCCATGGTCTTGCGGTCAGTTCAATCGCTTCAGCAGATTGCGCGGCGCATCAGCCCCGCTTGCCGGCGATTCTCGCGATTTCAGCAGCGACGAGCCTTTCGACGATGCCTGGCAGGTTCTGCTCCAGCCAGTCCGCCAGTGCAGGCCGGAGAAGCTCGCGGACCAGGCCTTCGAGCGATGTTTCGCCCGAGCGGACAATCTGCGGGCGCGCGCCAGGTTCTGCCAGCATCGACAGCGCCGTGAGCGAATCCTGCATCGACATGCGCGCGTCTTCAGTCACCAGCGGAGCCTCTTCGACTTCAGGTTCGTCGAGCAATTCCGCATCGCTGCCAAGGTCAAAGATGTCATCCTCGGACAGGCTGTCCGCCAGAGCATCGGCAAAGCTGTCAGCTTCGTCACGGTCCGGCTCGACTTGCGGCTGGGCCTCGCTCTCGCGCAGGCGGCGGACTTGCGCGGCTTCGGCACGATTGTCGCGCGCGATCACTTTCTTGATCGATTCGAGAATTTCCTCAACGGAAGGTTCGCTCGCGTGGCGCATGCCCTGTGTCCCTGTCTCAAATCATATTCCGGGCTGAATCAGACGATCCGCCGAATATCACCTGTCGGCAACTGACCCATCCTGGGGCGGTGTGTCAACGGTTCGTGTAGACTTGGCGACTGGAGGCGGATCGTTGGCCCAGTCATTCCAGGCGCGGCGGACACGCTGGTGATTGACTTCCGGATCATATAAAAGGCCGCCGTCGAGGCCGAGATCGCGGGCTTCCGCCTTGCCCATTGCCGCCAGCAGCGTGAACCCGGCTACATAGGCATTGCGCCGCGCCGTCACCAGCCGGGTGCGCGCGTTGAGCAATTCCTGTTCGGCATTGAGAATGTCGAGGATGGTGCGATTGCCGACACTGTTTTCGGCGCGCACGCCCTCGAGACTGAGCGTCGCGGCATCGACGGCAGTCTGCGTGGAGGTAATGATTTCGTTGGCGGACTGCCATGCGGCATAGGATGCGCGCACCTGGGCAATCACCGCGCGCTCGGCGCCGATTTCCTGCTCCATCGCAGCATTTTCGCGCGCCTGTGCCTGGCGTCGCTGGGCCGCAGGCAGGCCGCCCTGATAAAGCGGAATGGTCGCGCGAACGCCGGCCTGGGCAGTTGTCTGCCGCTGGGGAAACAGGCCTGTTCCCAGCGAAGTGCCGCCCAGCGAACCCAGATAGTCAGTATAGTCGAGGCCGCTGAACAGGCTGACCTTGGGCAGTCTTCCCGCGCCGGCTACGCGCACATCAAACCCGGCCGCTTTCGCCCGCTGGCGCGCGGCAAGCAGATCCGGATTGCTGTCGAGGGCGATGGCTGCGGCCGTATCGGCCGAATCGGGCATGCCGGGCAGCGGCGGGGGCGGATCGAGTGCGACCGGCGGCTTGCCGACCAGCTGGATATAAACCTCGCGCGCGCGGATGAGATTCGACTGGGCAGTGCGCAAGTCGGTGCGCGAGAGAGCGAGGCGCGCCTCGGACTGGGCGACGTCAGTGCGCGTCAGATCGCCGATCTGGAACCGGTCACGCGTCGCCTCGACATTGACTCGCAGCACTTCGACGTTGTTGCGGTTGAGCCCGACCA
>Ga0075362_10000112_pt1 | contig 22525 bp, 17 predicted proteins | sample EndMetdeltDD1762_FD_71397 | JGI IMG/M metagenome (GOLD analysis project Ga0075362, IMG submission 71397) | Populus endosphere microbial communities from Tennessee, USA - Endosphere MetaG P. deltoides DD176-2 | ecosystem: Host-associated > Plants > Roots > Endosphere | place: USA: Tennessee...
GCGCCACGATGGCCTGATCGGCCGCGAGAGAGGGTGTCGCCGCCAGCGCGCCGCTTATCAAGAGAGCCCAACGGAACATTCGCGTCATCGTAACCTCCTGCTTTCGCATCACCGTGCGCGTTGCAAGTCGAGGATGGAGTTGCCGGCGTTTGCGGCGTCTCCGACCGTGCCGATCGTCTGCCTTACGACATTCAGGAACTTGAGGAAGTCGGTCGATGGCGAATCCGAGACGTAGATGATGTCCCGGTGCTGGAGATAGAGCGAGTTCGCGATGAACATCCCGTCCGCGCGGGTGAAGTTCACCTGATACACCGTCGGAACCAGCGGGCCGGAATATTTCGACACATCGACACCGAGTTGCGCCAGCAGATCGCGATGTTCCAGCCGGAACAGGAAGATGGACGTTGCGTCCGCCCGCAGATTGTCGAGGCCGTTCGCCCGCGCGATGCCGTCCGCCAGCGTCAGGTTGTCCTCATCGAAGCTGAACTTGCGGCTCGAGTTCGCGATCGTGCTCACGACCGTCGGCGTGGCGCCGAACACCATGAAACTTCTCGGTTCGCGCGACACATAGACGACGTCGCCGGGGATCAGCGTAATGTTCTGCTCTGGGCTCTTGACGATGGTGCTCATCGCGGCCTGAAAGGTTTGCTTGGCGCGCTGCACGGTGACGGCCGTCTCGTAGGTCGGCTGGGTCGGGCCTCCGGCGCGCGCGATCGCGCCCAGAAGGTTGATGCCGCCCGGATCGAGCGAGAAGCGCGCCGGTGCCTTGACTTCGCCGAGCACACTGACATCGTTACCGCGGCGCTCATTGAGGGACACTACGACCTGCGGCTCGATCGCGCGTTGTGCCAGCCGGTCGGTGATCATCTTGGAGACGTCCGCGGGAGTGCGGCCAATAACGCGGAGAGTTCCGGCGTAGGGAACCGTGATGTTGCCGCTGCCGTCGACCTGCTGGTTCGGGATTTGAACAAAGTTCCCGGCGCGGGAACCCGCCTCCTGCGGGATGAACAAGCCACCGGCCGAGGCTTCGAAGATCGTGATGCCGAGCAGGTCGCCTTGGCCGATCCTGACGTCCGCGTAGCGCGCTCGGCGTTTGGCGGTCGCGGCGAAGCCGTGCGCCCTGGTGCGCGCAAAAGCGTTCATGCCGTCGAGGATTTGGGGACTGACCTTCACCAGCGCGTAGCTGATGTTGCTCGCTGCGCGCTCCAGCGTGACATCCGAACTGGCGCGAATTTCTGCGCCTGTTGGGCCATCTTTCGCGATGAAACAACCGGACAACAGCGATGCCGCCGCAAGAGCTGCACTCAAGCGTGCAACGACGTTTGGAATCCGATGTCGGCCAGCGCGCGCTGGCATGAAGCGACTTACGCCACGACTTAGCCGCGTCGAGACAGGCAATTGATGCCCCCGAGCCCGTTGGTCCCCCCGAGCCCTCGATGCCTCTAGCACCCCGAAGCTAACATCGATCTCGGAAACCAATCAACGCGCAAGCGTGCAGATCCGTTCCGCAGAAGTGATGGAACTTCGATTCCATCGTGCGCTGTCACGTGCGCGCAACACGTGCGTCGTGTGATGAAGAAGTGTGCGTGTGTGATGACGCTTCATGCAGTGAAGCATCGCGCAACGTCATGCGATGCGCGGCTGCGGACGTGTGATCTCGCTACGTACTATGCGGGATGCGCCTCAAATTCGGGCGAAAGTTTTTGAATTCTAATGACCGCTTTAAATCGGTCTTGTTAGTTGGCGCTTAGCTTCACGCGCACCGAATCATGTAAACGAACGGAACCTTCTCGGGTTCCTGACGCACAATGTGGAGCGCTGGAACTGATCATGGCATCGACGAGTGAGCTGCAGGCTATCAAGAACGCAAATCCAAGCTTCAGCATCCCTGGTCTCGATACGAACGTTGGACTCGCGGTCGCTGAGTCCAGCCTTCAATCACCGCAGACGCTCACCGGAACGCCCGGCGTCTACTACAACCCGACAACCAAAGTCATCGTCGTCTACCAGGACGGCGTCACGCTGAACGGCCTCGACCTCACTGGCATGAGCGTGATGGTTCAGGCGAACAATGTGACGGTCAGCAATTGCAAGTTCGATGCGTCGGCTGGAAGCTACGCGCTGAAGGTGTTCCTCGGATTCTCCGGCGCGGTGATCGATCACTGTGTGTTCGACGGTCTCAAGCTTGATCGCGCGTTCGAGGACTTCGTCGTTTCACAAGGCAGCGGCACGGCGATCACGAACAACACCTTCGTCAACGCGCCGAGCGACGCGATCTACATCGAGAGCGGAACGGTCGAGCACAACGCGATCACGGGTGGGGGCTATCGCACGGGCGCTCATCCCGACGCGATCTGGATCGGCAAGACAACCGGCCCGGTCACGATCACCGACAATGTGATTGACTGGCGCAATCCGGCGGACTCGCGTGCCGAGACCAACAACGCCATCCGCGTGACCGGCGAGAACGGCGCTGTGGACAGCGTTACGGTCTCGCACAACGTATTGCTTGGCGGATCGACGACCGTGTTCGTAAGCGATGGTCCGACCCAAACCCATCCGACCGTCGGAACCGTCACGAACGTGGACGTGACCGGCAACGTCGTCGATTTCGCACGTTGGGGCTACCTCAATATGGAGGATCGCCCCGACGACCTGACCTATGCGGGCAACGTGCTCGCGACAGGCTCGTCGCCGGCGATTGCCGCGGGCGCCAACCCACAGCTCGAATTGCTCAATCACATCACCGGCTCGTCGGTCGCGGACTCTCTCGCCGGATCATCGCAGGCGGACGTCATCGTGGGCGGTGGCGGCGTGGATTGGATTTCCGCAGGCAGTGGCAACGATGTGATCGTCAGCGGGGCCGGCGGCGACTATCTGACCGGCGGCGCGGGCGCGGACTATTTCACCTATACATCCGTTGCCGACGTGGGCCTCGGGGCGCAACGCGACCGTATCGCGGACTTTCAGGTCGGCGTCGACAAGATCTATCTGGCGGGATTGCAGGGCCTGCCCGCGGAGGCGACGGGCGCGAGCTGGCATTTCATCGGCTTGAAGTACTTCACCGGAACGCCGCTGGAAATCCGGACCTACCTGTCCGGCTCCAACACGATCGTCGCATTCGATCTCAACGGCGACATGACGGCCGACATGGAGATCGAACTGACCGGCAGTATCAACTTGACCGCCGGCGATTTCCTCATCACGTCGGCGGCGCCGAACTTCAGCGTGACCTCGGGCTTCGTGGCGAGCAACCCGACCGTCACGATCAACGGCACAAGCGCCGCCAACACGCTGAACGGCACGTCGTCGGCCGAAGCGATCTACGGCAAGGCCGGAAATGACATCATCAATGGTGGTGGCGGCGACGATGTTATTATCGGCGGCGACGGTAAGGATCTTCTGACCGGCGGCGCCGGGCACGACCGGCTCGTTTTCGAAACGGTGGCCGACTCCAAGGTGGGCGGTTCCGTCCGCGACGTGGTTCAGGACTTTGTCCACGGCGAGGATGTCATCGACCTCTCGGCGATCGACGCGAACGGGGCGGCGGCCGGGCAGGGTTTGTTTAGCTGGATCGGAGCCAGCAATTTCTCAGGAGCTGCCGGCCAACTTCGCTATCAATTCGTTGGCAGCTACACGGTCGTGTCCGGCGACATCAACGGCGACAAGGTCGCGGACTTCGAGATCGGGATCGCCGGACAACAGAACCTGACGAGCCAGGACTTTCTGTTTGCGACGCCGTTGCCAACAGCAGCCGCCAAGATGGGATGGGCTTCGGTCGGCAACGCGCTGAATCTTGCGGCGTATAACACCATCACGGGTTCGTCGGTCTCGGACAATCTGAAAGGCTCCGCGAGTGCCGACTATATCGTGGGCGGCCAGGGGAGCGACTGGATTTCCGCGGGCGCGGGCGACGACGTCATTCATGGCGGCGCCGGCCGCGACTATCTGACGGGTGGCGCAGGTGCCGACACGTTCTACTTCACAAACACTGGTGAATTCGGCGACGTCATCGTCGACTTCGAAGCGGGTGTCGACAAGATCTACCTCGCGGATATCGCCGACCTGCCGGCCCAGGCGCAGAACACGTCCTGGTCATGGCTCGGTGCGGGCGCATTCACGGGCCATGCGCTGGAGCTGCGCGCTTATCAGAGTGGCGGCAAGACGTTCGTCACCGCCGACCTCGATGGCGACAAGGCGACCGACATCTGGCTCGAGCTGACCGGCTCGCACACTCTCACCGCGTCGGACTTCATCGTCGCGACCAGCTCCGCAGCCGGTTCGACCTCTGCCGCGGCGCTGTCGGCGCAAGCCGTGACGCCAAACGAGATCGTCGGCACATCCGGCGCGGACACGCTCACGGGCACGGCCGCGAATGACAGGTTCACAGGCGGCGCCGGCACCGACAAGATGACCGGCGGTGCCGGATACGATCAGTTCGTCTTTGTGTCGAAGTCGGACTCGGTTCCAGGTGCTGGCCGCGACGTCGTCGTGGACTTCACCCAAGGGCAGGACCGCATCGATCTCAGTGCTCTCGATGCCAACGCCGGAACCACTGCTCACGATGCGTTCAACTGGATCGGTCAAAGCGCGTTCTCGGGCGCGGCGGGTCAACTGCGGGCATCCGTCTATTCCTACGGCACGGTCATTCAGGCGGACCTCAACGGCGACAAGGTTGCGGATTTCGAGATCGCCTTGTCGAAGCCGTTCGAACTGACGAGCCACGATTTCCTGCTGTAAGCGGCCCTTTGTGTTTGGCCCGGCCGCGCAGACAGCTCTGTTCCGCGCGGCCGGTTCCATCCGTTGGCGTTCATATTCGCGACACGATCGGTACTCATCTAAGTGGCCGGAGCCCTCAGCTCCCCGATCTCGTGCCTGGTCGCGGGCGCGCCGAAATGAAACAGGCTTTCGTTCGCTACTGCTTTTGCTGCTGCTTTCTTGGGCGCCGGGCCCTTGCCGTTTGCTTGCGTTCGGGCGTCGCAATGCCGCCCCGCACAGGACGAATCAAGGATGCTCCGTGCGCTCCGATCGAAGCTAGGTTCCCGCACCAGCTTGCTGGCGGGCAATACGGTGGACACACTTCTTCCGCTGGTCCGCAGCGTTGTGCTCGCGCACCTGCTGGTGAAGGAAGAGTTCGGCCTCGCCATCGTGATCGCAGCTGCCTCCGGCATGGCCGAGACGATGGCCGACTTCGGCCTGCAATACAGCGCGGTTCGTTGCCCAAATACGATTCCGCCGGACCGATACTACGCGACGCTGCACGCGATGCTGCTCATTCGCGCGGCAGCGCTCGGCGCGATCTTGTTCGGGGCAGCGCCGATCTTGGTGTGGATGCTCGGCCAGTGGCACATCCTCTGGGCCTTCATGGTGCTGGCCGGCATCGTGTTGCTACGCGGCTTCGGCAATCTCAACATCTACGAGCGCCAGCGCGCTTACATCTATTGGCCGGTGGCGCTTGCCTATTCGAGTTCCCAATTGGCGTGGACGATCGTCACGATCGCGACCGCCTGGTACTTCGGCGACTACAGTTGCATGGTCTGGGGTCTGCTCGGAAGCCTGATCACCTATCTGACCCTGTCGCACGTGCTCGCGCCGCGCCGTTGGCGACTCGGATGGGACAAGGAGGCGGCGCGGGAGATCATTCACTATGGCAGGCCGCTGATCCCGAATGGCGTCGCGAACGCGATCGCCACGCAGGGCGACCGCTTTGTGATCGGGAGCGCGCTCGGCACCGCGGCGCTCGCGGTCTGGAACGTCACAATGGCGACCGCCGTGCTGCCGCGCGGCATGATCGTCCGCGTGCTGATCAGTGTGTTCATGCCGGTCTTCGTCAATCGCGGCACCGTGGCGTCGAAGGATACGCGGCTATTCGACCGCTGGGCCGCCTGCCTGTCGATCATCGTGACGTGCTACGCACTTGGGCTGATGGCCTTTGGCCGGCCCGTGATCGGGCTCGTGTTCGGGGCGGACTACCAGCCGACACCGCTGCTCATGAGCCTCGTCGCGATCGTGGCGTGCATCAAGTTCTTCAACTGCATTCCAGTCCCGCCTGCGCTCGCATTCGGGGATACGACACTGGTGTTGTGGAACAGCGTCTCGTCCGCGCTTTCGCTGGCCATCGCTGCCGCATGCATTCCGTGGCTGCGCTCGCTGGAGAGTTTCATCATGGTTCTCGCCGCGACGGATTTCATCGCGCTGATGTGGATCCTGATGCGATCCGTCTCGATGTATGGTTTCACGCGGCCGCTGCTCTGCGCGTTGGTACTGATCCCGGTCGTGGCGCTGTGTGCGCTCGCGGTGCTCAACCACGCCGTTCCGGCGATGGGCCTTTTGATGTGGATCGCGCTTTGCTGTGCCGGCGGCCTCGTGGCGCTTGGAGCGATCGCTCTCGTCCTTTATCGGAGTGGACTGCCGCCGGGTACGCTTCTTGTTGCCGGAAAAGGCACCGGTTCCAGACCGGAATCCAGGTGATGCGAAACGGCGCCGGATCGTAGCGATGTCAGCATTCCGCCAGGAGGGAGGCGCGCCGTCGGCTGGAAGCACGCTGGCTGTGTCGGTGATCATCCCGCATCTCGACGATCTCGACAATCTCGACCGCTGTCTCGCGTTGCTCGGACAGCAGACGTTCAGGTCGTTCGAAGTCATTGTGGTCGACAACGGATCGCGGGCCGGCATCGACGCGGTGCGAGCGATCGCCGGAACGCGGGCTCGGGTCGTTCAAGCCATCCGCAAGGGCGCCGGGCCTGCCCGCAATGCCGGTGTCGAAAGTTCGCGTGGCGCGATCCTGGCCTTCGTCGATAGCGACTGCCGGCCCGTGCCGGAATGGATCGCCGAAGGCGTCGTCAGTCTCGCGAGCCATGATGTCGTCGGCGGCTCGGTTCGGGTCGACGTCGACGACCGCGGAAACATGAGCCCCACGGAGGCCTTCGAGGTCGTCTTCGCGTTTCGCAACGACATGTACATCCGGCGCAAGGGGTTCACCGTCACGGCGTCGATGTTCGTTCGCCGCGACGTTTTCAATATGGTTGGGCCGTTCCGCGTCGGCGTCTCGGAAGACATGGATTGGTGCCACCGCGCGCGCAGGCTTGGCTATCGACTGAGCTATGCGCCGAACGCTGTCGTGGGGCATCCGGCACGCCGCACGTGGGCAGAGCTCAAAAGAAAGTCCGATCGCCTGACCTCGGAAAGCTTCGAGCTGTACCGTGAGATGCCGCTCGGGTGGCTTCGCTGGATGGGCCGGACCTGGCTGATCCCGCTCTCGCTCGCCCCCCATCTCGTTCGCGTCATGACCACGGCAAGACTGAGCGCTTTGGGCGATCGCCTCAGGGCCGCGCAGGTCCTGATCCGCATTCGCCTGGCGCGCTTCGTCGAAGCCAACAGGCTGGCGCTGAGAAGACCGAACGCGTGACGCGCTTTCAGGGCTTGCTCGCGATGATCACATAGTTCTTCGGATAGCCGCGCTGCTTGAAAGGTGCGCGCGCGTCCATCCGGTAGAACGCGAGCGCTGTCAGCGCGAAGAAGCCTTTCAGGAACACCATCGCGGGGCTGAGAACGAAGCCGAGCAGGCCCGGCGCAATCTCGTGCGGCCTCATCGGAAGGTAGCGTGCGGCGGTGTCGAGCTGATACGCGACGGTTCCGAAGTAGCCTTCCATCCACTCTAGCCGGTCGACGCGGAACGCGGCCTGCTCGAACAAGTAGCGGTGCGCAAACTGGGTGTAACGATAAAAATCGTACGGGATCTCGTGCTCCTCGTAGGCCAGCGGCGCGGTGCAGATGATCCTTCCGCCACGCTTGAGCACGCGATTGAGCTCCACGAGGACGCTCTTTGGCTCGGGCAGATGCTCAAGGACCTGATTGAAGACCACGAAGTCGAAGCGCTCGTTCTCGACTGGAATCTCGGTGAGGTCGCAGACGTAGGTGCTCGGCGCGTACCCTTTGTCGGCCATTTCGAAATCGGCGGACTCGTAGCGCGCGTGACCGAACAGATGCCGATAGGGCTGCGAGCCGGAACCGGCGTCGAGCACAAGCGCGCCGGCCGGCACCATCCGGGCGAACATCTCGTTGTAGCGCGTCAGGTGCACACGCGAGGAGTTGACCGCGAGGCGCCGCCAGAGGGTTCCGAGCCACATGGCTAGGCGAGCTGCGGTGTGCGTTCCGTACGGCCCGCAGCAGTGCGCGCTCCGCTGAGAAAAGCCCGGCACTGCGCTTCCAGCTTGTCGGCGAGCGGCCGATACGCGGTTGGGTTCGTGGTCGGGCTTTCCCACGGAATGGTCTCGGCGAGCCGGCCATCCGCAGTTTTCGGAATCGTCAGCAATTCTGCGATCCCTTCAAAGCGCTTCAGGTCGTGGCGCGGGGGAATGAAGAGGACCGGGGTGCCGAGCGCGAGGCACGGCAAGGCGCAATGCAGCCGGGACGTAATGACCAGATGCGCGCGCGCATAACGCTCCAGCAGGTCCGCGGCGGTGTTCATGCGCAGCGCAGGCGGCCCCCGGAGGTCGGTCTGGTGGCTCAAGAACACCACGCGATCCTGCAGCGCGCGCGGAATCGCCCGAAACAATTCGTCGACATCGAGATTCGGCTCGACGATCAGAATGTCGTGGCGCGGCCGATTGATGTCGCTCGCCTTGAGCGTAAGCGTGAGGCAGGCGGAAAAGTAGGCGTCGATCCCTTCCGCACGCAACGCTTCCATCGTCGGCAGGTCGCGGCACCCGATCGGTTCGTGCTTCTTGAAGTACGCGAGCGATTTGTCGCTCAGCATGAAGTGCCGCTGCGTGCGGCTAAACAGGAAGCTCCGCTCCAGCCGGTTGAAGTATTCGGAATAGCGATACTGGCCAAGATGAAACGAGACAAACAGCGGCTCCAGCGTGTCCGGCGGGGGCCAGCTCTTCGACCCCATGAACCAGCCGTTCATGATGATCCGAGCCCGCGTCCCGGGCTCGGCATCGAAGTCGGCGAGCTTGTCGCGAAACACCAGATGATCGACGCGCGGCATCAGGCGCAGCGCGGCGAGCGCTTGGACATCGTCGCCGAGATTGAGCGTGTCGTAGGCGAGCAGCGCAAGACGCTGATCCGGCGGCACCGCAAGGCCGCTGGAAATTCGCGAGGTCAGTTCTCTCAATCCGGACATCGGGCTCTCTCGCGGCAAGGTACATTCGGGCAGGAGCGACGATAGAGGCGTTTCAGTGTGGCTGTTTGAGCAGCACGATGTTCGGACCGTCGTAGGTTTCGAATTCGGGATGCTGGCGCAGGAACTCGTCCGTCGCTTCCCGGCATCCGCCGTAGTCATGATAGTCGTCCAGCACGATGCGGCCGCCGACGCCCATTCGACTGGCAATGCTCTCCAGACAGAACTTCACCGGGTCGTACCAATCGCAATCGATGTGTGCGAACGCGACGTTGCGGCTGTGGTAGTTCGGCCATGTCTCCTCGAACAAGCCGCGATGCAGCGTAACGCGCCCGCCGTCGACCGGGAAGCCATGCCGCGTGAACGTCTGGCAGACTTCTACATAGAGGTCGGTCCGGTAACCGTAGTAGATGTCGCCGCCGATGCCTTCGGAGTCCCCGGCGGCGATCTCCTCATAGCGCTTGCGCGACTTCTCGTCGTCCTTCACGGAGGTTGGCGCCGGGATCATGCTGAATACGTCGAAGCCATGAAATGCACGAGCATGCGATACGGCGATTTCGGCGATGACCACCGCCGATCCGCCGAGCGCGACGCCGAACTCCAGTGCGTCGCCCTTCGGTCCGCGCGTCAGCGCGGCCTCGGCGGCGCGCTCCAGCCGGCCAAGTTTTTCGGCATCGAGGTACGTCAGCTTTTCGTCGATGACCGCACGGGATCGGGGGCTCAGGACCGCGCGCGCACGGCTGTCCTTGGATTGCCGGCGCGCCTGCCGAACGGCCTGGCGAAGATGCTCGATGATCACAGATGTCCTCCGATGAGTAACGATAGGCGGGCCAGTCGGGCTAGTAGGCTTCCTCCTGGCCGACGATGCGGACCGCAGTCAGCAGCACCAGCTTGATGTCGAGCCAGATCGTCCAGTTGTTGATGTACCAAAGGTCGCGTTCGAGCCGCTGCTCCATGCGATCCACCGTCGGCGTCTCGCCGCGAAAGCCAGAGACCTGCGCCCAGCCGGTGATCCCCGGTTTCATGTGATGGCGGAAGCTATAGTTTGAGATGATGCGCGTATACTCATTGTCGTGCGCGAGCGCGTGCGGTCGTGGCCCGACGAGCGACATCTCGCCTTTGGCCACATTCAACAACTGCGGGAGCTCGTCGATGCTGGTCTGCCGCAGGAACTTGCCGACGCGCGTCACCCGCGCATCGCCGCGACGGGCCTGCGGCACGACGGCGCCATCCTGTGCGACAGTCATGGTGCGGAACTTGTAGATGCTGAAGGGACGCCCGCCGAATCCTGTCCGCATCTGGCGGAACAAAATTGGCCCGGGCGTTTCCAGCTTGATCGCCATCGCCGCGATCGCGAGGAACGGCGACAGCACGATCAATCCAAGCACCGCGCCGGCGAGATCGAGCGCGCGCTTCATGGACTGTTCAAGCGTCGAGAGCGGCGCGCGCTGAACTTCGATTGCCGGGAACAGGCCGACGCTTGAAAGGCCATTCGGCAGGATGGCCCGCACCCTGCGATCGGCGATGAGAAGCACCGGAACGGGCAACACGCGCAGCCTCTCGAGGATCTTGTCCGCGCTGTCGAGGTTGGCCCAGTTCACGCACAGGAGAATTTCTTGAATCGGCTGCGCGCGCGCCCGCGTGACAACTTCGAGGGCGGTTTTTGCAATCTGATCCGAAAATCGAAGATCGAGCGAGACGATGTCCCCCAGGCTGTAGCCGCTGCGGCTCAGCCGCTCGACAAGCCGCCGGTCCGCAAGCTCGGAGGGCTCGCCGATCAACAGCACATGCCGTTCGCTGAACAGGTGTTGCGCCTGCGCCCAACGCAGCATCGCGCTGAACGCAAAACGTTCCACAACGACGAACACAAAACCGACGGCGAGGAAGCTGATCAACGATCCGCGCGAGAAGACGTGTCCAACCTTGAGAAGATACGCGGCGATCGCGAGGATCGAGAACGCGAAAAGCCATGCGGATATGATGCTCGCAAACCCGGAGCGCTCGAGCAGCGTTTCCGGCCGATACGCATCGAGCGCATGCATGCGCAGGAGATAGAGAACGCCGAACAAGCCGCCGACGCCGAGATAGGCGGGAACATCGCCGTAAATCGAGTATGCGATCAGACTGTAGCCAATGCCGCACGCGACCGCGGTCGCCACAATGAGGCTGAGCTCGATCGCAGCCGCGAGAAATCCGGATGCCGCATAGGAAAACGGAAAGACCGTTCGTGCGCGCGTCCGCCCATCCGGATTGAGGTCACGCAGTACTGCATCGACGGTCTGCGCCACTGGCCAACTCCGTTGCTGAGGTCGACGTCGCCTTCTCGCTTACCCCTTAAGCCCCATCCCAGCCCGTGGTTCCGCACTGCATCATGCGCAACGCAACATAACAAACATGGCCGCGTTCACGAAGATCGAAAGCCAGGCGCGCTGCTCACAAAATCATCCGCCCCATCTCGTCTCGCTTCACGCACAATGCTGCGAACCATGGTGCGCACATTTCTTTAGCAGGCGAAGCGCACTGTCTTCACCGCATGCGGCATCATCATGACAGCTTTGCGGACAGAATCGCGCGAGACGCGCGCATTGCCGTGCTTTGGTCGCGAAGGCATGTTCAACGATGGTCAACGTAATGCGAAATGAAGCGGCGGCGATCGAGGTTGCCGTCGCGGTAGTGCTTTGTGCGTTGACGTTGCGGAGTGGAACTTCGGTTCCCGTCGCCTTCTGTCGTCTTAAGAAGAAACAATGGAGCACGGTGCAATGGTGACATCCGGAAAACCTGGCTCTGTCGCAGTCATCTGTTTTCTTCCCGACTACGGCCATCTGCAGCCGATCCTGAAAATCGCCGACGCGCTGGCGGAGAGAGGGTTTGAAATAAAGTGTTATGTCCCGCATGAGTGCGCCGCGCTCATGCGCCGCTTCCAGTTCGACCACACGCTGTTTCCGAATTCGCAACTCGCGGAACCCAAGCGCCGGCTGGCCCGCGTGTTCGCGCGCGGGCTCTTCTTCAACGCCGCATGTTCCTATGTTCATTACCTGTTGTGCTACCCGCGCGTGGCGGAGGCCGCGAGCGCCTTTGCGCCGGAACTCAACCGGCAACTGAGAGCCCAGCGTCCGGACATCATTCTCTGCGATGCTCATTTCTTTGAGGATTGGTGCAAGCGCATCGCCACATCGCTCGGCGTGCCATTGGTCATCAACAGCCTCGACGGCAGCCTCGCATACAATCAACGACCGTTCGTGCAGATCTATGGCGCAACCACTGCGTCCTCGATGATACAGAATGCCGTCGAGACGGCGGGCGCCGCGCTGAAGACACTCTGTGCACATTATTACCGGCTGCGGTTCCTGCCGACCTGGTTCCGTCTCCGTGAAACGCGAGACGCTGCTCGGGCAAAGCTTGACGCAGCGTTTCCTGTGGCGTCCGGCGCTCCGCGTGCAAGAGTGCAGCGCATTGTCGTCGGCACGGCGACGATCGAGCGCGATCGGTTGGGCAGGCTTCTCAATCGAGCCGGCGCGGATCGGCCGGAATTTCCACCGGTCAGGTTTCGCACGCGCGCGACGTTCACGGATGAGCTCTGGGAATGGATCGAGCGCGATCGTGAGCTTCCCATCGTCTATGTGTCGTTCGGGTCGGCCGTCGAATTCGATCGCGGTTTCGCGACCGCCATCTACGAAGGCCTGCGTGACACTCCCGCGCGCGTGCTCTGGAGCCTGCCTGCCAGCCAGAAAGCGCTGCTCGCGGACGTGCCCCTGGCGGACAATATCCGGCTGGAAGACTTCGTGCCGCAGACCGAATTGCTGGCATTGCCGGACGTGCGCTGCTTCATCACACAGGCCGGGCCGAACAGCGTGCAGGAGGCGCTTCTCGGCGGCACGCCGATGCTGTGTATCCCGTTTTTCGCGGACCAGGGTTACAACAGCGCGACCGTCGAGCATCTCGGCCTGGGCAAAAAGCTCTGGCACCGCGCCGTTTCGGCGCAATCGGTGACCGCGGCCGTGACGGAGATCATCACCGATGACGTCTATGCCGCGGCTGCGCAGGACATCAAAGACGATCTGCGGCGGCATGACGGCGGAGATCTTGTCGCGCGTCATGTTGCCGAAATCGCAAGACTTGGAAGGCGGCGTTCGGAGCGCGCGCTGATGGCCCGCGATGCTGCGTTGTTCGCCGGCGAGTCAGCGAGAGGTCCCAGGGCGGCCTACTCGGGCGACACGTGATGGCCGTGAGGCTCGCGTGAGCGCAGTTCTCGATCACGACATTCATGCCGGCGTGCTGGACAACACGCGGGGCGATACGGCCCGGCGCCTTTTCGTCTTGCTGGCGCCGACCCGTAACGTGGCCGATTGGGAGGAGCGATACCGCGGGGGGCTGATTCCGGATTGGTCGCCGTACGGCTACGGCCACGCACAGGAGCGTGGCTATTCGCTGGTCTATTCGCAGACGTGGAGCGATTCGCTCGTCACCCGTGCGATCGATGCCGCGGCGCGGGTCGTTCTTGGGTTCAAGGTCGCGCACATCGTCAGGAACTGGAAGGCCGCCTGCGATCCGTCGATCGACGCAATCTGGACCCACACCGAGCGAGAATTTCTGCCGCTGCTCTTTATATCCCTGCTCGCTCGGCGTCGCCTCCCGCCTGTCATCGCGCAATCTGTGTGGCTGATCGACGAATGGGAACGCATGTGGAGGGTCCATCGCGCCCTTGCGCGCATGCTCATGCGCCGCGCCGCGCTTTGCACCTTTCTTTCTCCCAACAACGAACGGCTGGCAGCGCAACTGGGCATCGGTGACCGCAGGCGTGTTGTCGCCTTCGGCGTGTCGTTCGATTCGTTTCCGATAACCGAGCCGGCACCGCGCGCCACTCAGGACAAGATCCGTGTCTTCGCGCTCGGCAACGACCGTCACCGGGACTGGCAAACGTTCGCGGGCGCGTTCTGCAACGATCCAAAATACGAGGTATTCGTGGCGACGAGCAATTTCCCGCTCTCGTCGAGCGGTCCGAACTGGACCGCACGGCAGTGCAGTCACGCGGAGGTGATCGGGCGATATCGATGGGCCGATGTTGTGATCGTTCCGTTGAGCAGAAACCAGCACGCATCCGGCATCACGTCGATCCTCGAGGCGACGCTGCTGGGCAAGCCGGTGGTGGCGAGCGACACCGGCGGCATCAACTGGTACCTCAGTGGCGACGAGATCGCGCTCTGCCCCGTTGGCGACGTGGACCGTCTTGTCGGCGCGGTGGAGGCAATCGCGCGGAACCCGGAACTGACCCTACAGAAAGTCCGCGCCGCCCAGGCCACGATCGCGCGCAAGGATCTATCGAGCCGGGGCTTTGCATTCCGGCATGTTGAGATGACGGAAGAGCTGTTGCGGCTCGCTTCTCGGTAAGCCGGGCATTTGCCAGACGCGATGTCGGAATCGCCAGTGACTGCTCAGGCCGCCACTACCGGATGCCTGATCTGTCCGATGCTGGCCACGCCGGCTTCGACCACGTCGCCCGGCCAGAGCCACTCCTGAGGACTGCGTCCCGCACCGACGCCGTCGGGCGTGCCGGTCGCGATGATGTCGCCGGGCTCAAGCGTCATGGCGGCGCTGATGTCGGCGATCAGCGTCGGCACCTTGAACAACATGAACCGCGTGTTGGACTTCTGCTTGGTGACGCCGTTCACGGTCAGCCAGAGATCGAGGGCGTGCGGGTCGTCGATCTCGTCAGCGGTCACGATGCACGGGCCGAAGGGCGCGTAGGTATCCTGGCCCTTGGAGTAGATCCACTGGCCGGCGCGGCGGTTGTCACGCGCGCTGACGTCGATCATCACGCTGTAGCCGAACACGTAAGAAAGAGCGTCGGCCTCGGTGACGCGGCGTGCGGTGCGGCCCATCACCACGGCGAGCTCCACCTCCCAGTCGAGCTGCTGTGTGATGGCGCGGTTGTGTTCGATTGCGTCGCCCGGACCGATCACGCTGGTCGGCGGCTTGGAGAAGATGACCGGTTGCTTCGGCAGATCCTTCGCGGTGTCGAGCGCACGCGCCGACTCGGCGATATGCTCGACGTAGTTCAGCCCGATACCGAAGATGTTCTTGCGCGGCCGCGGAATCGGCGCAAGCAGCTTCACGTTGGACAATGGGAGCGCGCAGCCGGCGGGCCAGCGGGTCCGGTACTCGTCCAGCGCGTCGCGCAAGCCTGTGAGCGCGACCGGGCCGAGGTCGATGAAGTCGAGCATCGCGGCGGGCAGAGCGACGCCCGCCTTCGCGCCGAGCCTCTCGACATCCACGACCATGTCGTTGGCGATGGCGCCGAGACGCGCGGCGGATTCCACCGTGCTGCGGTAGGTAACAAGACGCATTATGTGCTTCCTTACGCGGCGAGCGGCTGCTGTCCGCCGTTGTCGCCGAACGCTTCCTCGCGATAGAAGCCGAGCGATTGCATGACCGGCAGGTCGTTGAAGGTGAACAGGCAGGCGTCCTCGCTCGCCGACGTATTGGCGTGCTCGTGCCACGCCCATGACGGCACGCAGAAGATGTCACGCTCGGTCCAGTCGAAGCGCTTGCCGTCGATGATCGAATAGCCGCTGCCCTTGGCGACCTGATAGATGAAGCTGCCGGTGTGGCGGTGTGCCTTCGTACGCTCGCCCGGCCGCAGCATCTGCATCGCGGCGCCAATGGTCTGCATCACCGGCCCGCCGGTTACGGGGTTCACGTAGTTCATCATGATGCCGTCGAACGGCGAGCCGTCGGTCGCCCTGGTAAAGCGCTGCAGCGCCTCGTACGTCGGCTCCCATTCGTACTTGAGCAGTGGCGAGTAGCCCTTCGACCAGGTGCCGGTCGATGGGCGCAGGCCGGGGCTGCCCCAGGTGCTGGTCATATCGTCGACCGGATAGCCGACGGTCTGCTGCATGTTGGGGTGGACCGCGTAGAAATTGGCTTCGAGCGTGTTGACGAGCGGAATGTCCAGCCCGTCCTGCCAGATGCAGGCGGTGCCGTCGGAGGAGACGCCGTGCTCGTGCCATGTGCCGTTCGGCGTGAGCACGAAGTCGTTCGCGCCGAGCGTCATCTTGTGGCCGTCGACGATCGTATAGGCACCCTTGCCTTCCATGATGAAGCGCAGCGCGGAGGCAGAGTGCGCGTGCGCGGAGGCGACCTCGCCGGGATTCATGACTTGCAGGCCGGAGTAGAGCCAGCCGACCGCGGCCGCGACATCGCGCCGGCCCGGGTTGTTGAGATAGATCACGCGGCGGCCGGCCTTCTCGGGGCTGACGAGTTCCACCGAGCGCAGCACATGGTCGCGCAGGTCCCGGTAGCGCCACAGCACCGGCACGGACGACGACTTCGGCTGCCACGGCTCGATCTTGTTGGCCACCGTCCAGAGCGCGGCGGTCTCGAGCTGTTCGAGTTCGCCGTAGTAGGCGATCAGCTCCGGCGTGTCCTCGACGTTGGCGCGGCCGGCAACGTCTTCGCGATGGTTCTCTCTGGCAGCGTTCGCCATAGTCGTGTCCTTTCGCGACGTTATTCGTAGCGCATGATCTTATCGGAAAACCGGTTTCCACTTTTCCGGACCATGCTATCAGTGCCCGCCCAGATAGGCTGCGATCAGCTTGGGGTCGTGAATGAGCTTGTCGGCCGGGCCGGACTGGACGATCTCGCCGGTCTCCAGCACGTAACCGAAATCCGCCGTTTCGAGGGCAGCGCGCGCATTCTGCTCGACCAGCAGAACTGACACGCCAAGCCCGCGCAGCGACGCGATAGTGCGAAAGATTTCGCGCACGATCAGCGGAGCGAGCCCAAGGCTCGGCTCGTCTAGCACCAGCAGCTTCGGCTTGGCCATCAGGGCGCGGCCGAGCGCGAGCATCTGCCGCTCGCCGCCCGAAAGCGTGCCGGCGTGCTGCTTGCGGCGTTCTTTCAGGCGCGGGAAGCGCTGGAACACGTCATCAAGGCTCTCCTGAGTCTTGGAGCGATCGCGCAGGCTGTAGGAGCCGAGCAGCAGATTGTCGGCGACCGACATGTCGGCGAACAGCTCGCGCTTTTCCGGCACGAGGCAGAGGCCACGCTCGACACGACCTTCGACGTCGAGCGTCGAAAGGTCGGTGCCCTGAAACGTCATGTGGCCCGTAGAGCGCAGCAAACCCATCGCGGCCATCAGCAGCGTGGTCTTGCCGGCGCCGTTCGGGCCGATCACCGTGACGATCTGCCCTTCCTCGACCGAGAGTGAGACGTTCCGTACCGCCTCGACCTTGTCGTAGGAGACGCTGACGTTTTCGATCGAGAGCATCTGCGTCATGCGACGCCCCCGAGATAGGCTTCCTGCACGCGCGCATCGCTGCGGATCGCGGCCGGTTCGCCCTCGCAAAGCTTCGAGCCGAAATCGAGCACCACGATGCGGTCGACCAGCGACATCACGAACTCCATGTCGTGCTCGACCAGCAGGATCGTCAGGTGATCGGAGCGCAGCGAGCGCAACAGTTCGGCGAGCTTGAGCTTCTCCTGGCGGCGCAGGCCGGCCGCCGGCTCGTCGAGGACCAGCAGCAGCGGGTCGGCGGCGAGGGCGCGGGCGATTTCGAGCACACGCTGGTTGCCGAGCGGCAGGTTACCGGCAAGCTCATACGGCTTGTCGCCGAGCCCAACGCGCTGCAATTGCTGAAGCGCCTCGCAGCGGGCGCTAGCCTCCTCGGCGCGATTGAGCCGCAGCGCGCCACCAAACAGTCCCGTGCTGGTGCGCGAATGCGTGCCGAGCAGCACGTTGTCGAGCAGCGTCATCTGCGGGCGCAGCTTCACATGCTGGAAGGTGCGCGCGATGCCGCTGCGCGCGATGTGGCATTGTGCGTCGCGGGTGATCGACTTGCCGGCGAACGCGATGTCGCCGGAGTTCACGCGCAGCGCGCCGGTGAGGAGATTGAACATCGTGGTCTTGCCGGCGCCGTTCGGGCCGATGAGCCCGAGGATTTCGCTGGAGCGGACATCGAAGCTGACATTGTTCACCGCGACAAGGCCGCCGAAGCGCCGCTCGACGGCGTCCGCCTTCAAAAGCGGAGTGCCGGGCGCAGGCTGTTCGCGGCGCGGCAGCGGCGCCGCGGCTTGCGGCGGCGCAAGCTTCGGCTGCGGCAGGAAGCCCGCGAGGAACGGCACGATCCCTTGCCGGGCGCGCTGGAGGAAGAGAATGAACAACGCCGCGAAGGCCACGATCTCGAGCTGGCCCGACGCACCCTTGGCGATCAGCGGCAAGTAATCCTGCACGGCGTTCTTCAGCAGCGTGATGATTGCCGCGCCGACGACACCGCCCAGCACGCTGCCGGAGCCGCCGACCATCGCCATCATCAGGTATTCGATGCTGCCGTGGGCCTCGAACGGGCCGGGGCTGACGAACCGGCTCAGGTGAGCATACAACCAGCCAGAGAGCGCGGCGAAGAACGCGGCGAGCACGAACGTCAACAGCCGGATGTGGAAGGCGTTGATCCCGAGGCTTTCGACCAGCGTGTTGCCGCCCTTCAGCGCGCGCATCGCGCGGCCGAGACGGGAGTCGAGCAGATTGTAGCAGAGCACGATGACGACAACGACGAAGCCCCAGATCAGATAGTAGATCTGCCAACTGGCGACGAGCGCAATCGAGCCGATCGAGATCGGCGGAATTCCGGACAGCCCATTATAGCGGCCGAGCCCCTCGATGTTGCCGAACAGGAAAGCGATGGCGAGGCCCCACGCTACGGTGCTGAGCGACAGGAAGTGGCCGCCAAGGCGCAGCGTCACATAGCCGAGGATCGCCGCGACGCCACAGGTGAGTGCGATCGCGAGCAGAAGCCCGAGCCAGGGCGAATAGCCGGCCTGCGCCGTCAGCGCGCCGGTTGCGTAGGCGGCGATGCCGACGAACGCCGCCTGTCCGAACGACACGACGCCGCCGATGCCGGTGAGCAGCGCCAGCCCGATCGCGACGAGCGAATAGATGCCGATGTAGTTGAGGAGCGTGATCGTGAACGAGCCGAATACGAACGGCGCTGCCACGAGGCCGAGCACCGCCGCCACGCCGACGAGGCGGATCTGAAGCGGCGTCATTCCTCGACCTCTTCTTCCGTGTGTTGCGAGGTGAAGGAGCGCCACAACAAGATCGGGATCAGCAGCGAGAACACGATGACGTCCTTGAACGCGCTGCTTTCGAAGGACGCGAAGCTTTCCAGGATGCCAACGCCAAGCGTACCCAGCGCAGCGAGCGGATAGCTCGTCAGTCCACCGACGATCGCGCCGACGAAGGCTTTGAGGCCGATCAGAAAGCCAGAGTCGTAGAAGATCGTGTTCACCGGCGCGATCAGGATGCCGGAGACGCCGGCCATCAGCGAGCCGAGCAGATAGGCAATCGTGCCGGCACGCGCTGGGCGGATGCCCATGAGGCGGGCGCCGGTGCGGTTCACGGCGGTGGCGCGCAGCGCCTTGCCGGTGAGCGTGAAGTCGAAGAACAGGAACAACAGACCGCTGAAAACGAGGGCTGCCGTGACAATCAGCACGGTCTGACCCGAGACGTGGATCCCGGCAATCTCGATGGCCATCGAGGTCAGCGGCTCGGTGCGCACGCCTTCGGGGCCGAAGAACAAGAGGCCAAGGCCGCGCAACGCGAAGTGCAGCGCGACCGAGACGGTGAGCAACAGCAATACGGTGCCGTCGGCAATCGGCCGGTACACGATGCGATCGAGCAGCGGTGCGATCGGCATGATCAGCATGAGCGCGAGCAGGATACGGACCGGCGCCGGCGGGTCGATCCGCATCGTCAGCCAGACGATAGCGACGACGAGGAGCGGCAGCACGAGGTAGAAGAAGATTGCCTTCGGTATCGCGCGGGCTTCTCCGGCGCGCACCAGCGAGACGACTTCGATCAGACAGGCAAGGCAGGCCAGCACGACCACGAGGCCGATCGTGCCGGGCATCTGCTTGGCGTCGAGCGCCGCAAGGGTGAGCGCCGTGAAGGCCGCGATATCGCCGAACGGGATGAAGATGACCCGCGTCACGTTGAAGATGAGCACGGTGCCAATCGCCACCAGGGCATAAACCGCCCCGGTGGCAATCCCATCGATCCCAAGGATCGCTGCGATATCGCCCGTCATGCCTTCCGCCTCCGCGTGCCTACTTCCGACGCGCTTACGGCGCGTAGGTCCAGGCGCCGTTGACGAGGCGGACGATCACGAGCGCGCGCTCGTCCACGCCGTGGTAGGCACCGGGCTTGAAGTTGTAGACGGCGTGCACGCCCTTCAGCTCGGTAGTCTTGAGGATCTCGTCACGCAGCGCCTTGCGGAATTCGACCGTACCGGGCTTGGCGGTCTTCAGCGCGCGCTCGGCGGCGGCGGTGAAGATCATCCAGGCATCGAACGAATAGGCCGAGAAGCCGTCCGTGGTCGGGACGTTGTTGGCCTTCAGGAACGCGGCGCGGAAGTCGAGCGCGAGCTTTTTGGCGAAGTGGCTGTCGGGAAGCTGCTCGGCGACGATCACCGGGCCGGCCGAGACCTGGATGTTCTCCGCCGACTTGGCGCCGACGCGCACGAAGTCCGGATTGACCAGCGCGACCGTGCCGTAGGTCGGGCCCTTGAACCCGCGCTCGGCCAGCGTCAGCAGCGGTAGTGCACCCTGCGTGCCCGAACCGCCGATCAGCACGGCGTCCGGCTTCACCGCGAGAATTTTCAGGATTTGGCCCGTAACGGAGGTGTCGACGCGCGCATAGCGCTCGTTCGTCATCACCTTGATGCCGTCGTCGCCTTCGGCGGCCTTGGCGCCGTTGTAGACGAGATCGCCCCAGGCATCGGAAAAGCCGATGTAGCCGATATTTTTCATCTTGTCGCGCTTCATGCGATCCGCGACGATCTTCACCAGCAGGGACGCTGGCTGCGGCACCGAGATGCCCCACTGGTCGGCGGCGTTCGGCGCGCCGACAACCGGCGAGACCGCGATCATCGGAACCTTCAGCTCGGTCGCAACGCCCATCATGGCGATGGTGGACGGCGCGGTCGCGGTGCCGATCAGCAGATCGACCTTTTCTTCCTCGATGAGCTTGCGCGCATTGCGGGTCGCGGCCGAAGGATCGGAGCCATCATCGAGCTGGATCAGCCGGATTTTCTCGCCGCTGACCTCGTTCTTGTATTCGACGGCCGCCGCGATGCCGCGGCCGTACGGGATGCCGATGGACGAGCCGTTGCCGCTGAGCGACGTGACGAACCCGATGGTGATGTCGGCATGCGCGGCAGATGCCGCCACGACGGCGGCGACGAGTGCCGCCAATCCTGTAATCTTGCGCATTGTTACTCCCCTTCGTTGAAACCAGCCGTCAGATGAGCGAGATGTGTTGAGCGGGCCGTGGTCCGCGCGAATGTCGTCTCGTTAAGGAGGAATTCGTGACCGCAGCAGAGCCGCATATCGACCGTGTGTTCGTTCAGACGCGCCTTGGCCGCATCCATGCGGCCATTGCCGGAACGGGCTTTCCGGTGCTGTTGCTGCACCAGACGCCGCGATCCTGGACCGAGTATCGCGATGTGCTGCCGCTGCTCGGCAGCGGCTTGCGCGCGATTGCGATGGATACGCTGGGCTTTGGAGACTCCGACCTGCCGGCTGATGCACCGTCGATCGAACTGTGGGCGCAAGGCGCGCTCGCGCTGCTCGACGGGCTGGGCGTGCGAGAGTTTGCTGTCGTGGGGCATCACACCGGCGCAGTGGTTGCGATGGAATTGGCGGTCGTCGCGCCGGATCGCGCCAAGGCGCTGGTGCTCTCCGCCTGTCCATACGTCGATGCGCCGCGGCGCGAGAAGCATCACGGCATGCGGGTGATCGACGAGGTCGAGATCCGTGCCGACGGCACGCACCTCACGGAGCTCTGGCAGCGCCGCCAGCCGTTTTACCCGGCGGGCGATACCGATCTCCTGCATGCGTTCATGGTCGATGCGCTGCGCGCCGGGTCGATGGCGGTGGAAGGTCATCGTGTCGTGAATCGCTATCGGATGGAGGACCGTCTGGGGAAGATCCAATGCCCCACGCTGGTGATCGATCCGATGGGCGATCCGCACGCTCATCCGGCGGCTCCGAAGGTCGCGGGCGCGATCGCCGGCAGCGTCTTGCGTGAGGTGTCAGGAGGCATGGTGCCGCTCCCGGACCAGATGCCCGAAGCCTTCGCGGGCCTCGTACGCGACTTCGTGATCGATCATCGAAGCAAGAGCTGAAACGCCGGACGCGGCCGCAAACGACAAGACGGTCGCGGCATGTGCTGGCCCGAGGTCGATGATCGTCGCCACGTGGAGCCCCTCGCTCACCTGTCTGGCAGGCCGGCGTCACCGTTGATCGCCGGGAGCCGATCTCTGTCGGCAATTGCTTAAAGCCTAAAGTATTATGTAGCGAAAGGTCAACATGCGGGACCCGGCCCTCACGCAAAATGTTTGCAGCGTC
>Ga0075362_10000114_pt1 | contig 22522 bp, 26 predicted proteins | sample EndMetdeltDD1762_FD_71397 | JGI IMG/M metagenome (GOLD analysis project Ga0075362, IMG submission 71397) | Populus endosphere microbial communities from Tennessee, USA - Endosphere MetaG P. deltoides DD176-2 | ecosystem: Host-associated > Plants > Roots > Endosphere | place: USA: Tennessee...
ACCTCCTCGGTGGCCGCTCATGGCCCAAGGGCGGGATGGCGAAGCTGGCTGGTACCCTGGCCGCCCATTTCACCGGGCTGGGCGGGCGGATCGTGCTGCACGATCCGGTGCTCCACATTCACACGCTGGGCGACCGGGCCAGCGAGGTCGAATGCGTCAGCGGCTGGCGCGAACGGTTCGATGCCGTCGCCAGCAGCGCCGACGCCATTCACACCTACCGCGATTTGCTCGCCAGCAATCCGCGCGGTCCGGAAGTCGCGCGCGACTTGCGCCGCCGCAGCTTCGCGCCGAGCCAGTTTACAGTGTATTTCGGCCTGGAAGGCCGCTGGCCCGGCATCCCGCATGACAGTGTACTGCTGCCGATGCGCTTCAAGCCGTTGATGGACGATATTTTTGAACACGGCGTGTTGCCGCGCGATTTCGTGATGTTCCTGAATCATCCGAGCGTAACCGACCCCTCTGTTGCGCCGCGCGGCAAAAGCCTGTTCCGCGCGACAATCCCCGTAGCCAACCAGGCGCGGCTGCCGATTGACTGGGATCAGGCGGGCCCCCTTATCGAGCGGCGCATCCTCGATGAAGTCGGCCGCCGTCTGATCCCCGACATCGACGACCGCATTGTCGTCAAGTTCCACACCAGCCCGCGTGATCTCGCACTGGATTACAACGCCTGGGCTGGCAGCACGGCGGGTTTCGAGGCGACGATGGCGCAAGCATTGTGGCCGCCGCTGGGCGCAAGGGACGCAAAATTGCGCAATCTCTGGTTTGCCGGAGCCAATGCCCAGCCTGGCGGCGGCTTTGCCGGTGCGCTGGTGAGCGCCCGCATGGTGGCAAAACGCATGATTGAGGAAACACGATGAAGCGGCTGGCGGTCTATTGCGGTTCGGCAAGTCCGGCCGATACCCGCTATCTCGCCCTGGCGCGCGAGGTGGGAGAAACACTGGCGCGGCGCGGGATCGGCGTGGTCTATGGCGGCGGCAAACTGGGCCTGATGGGGGCCCTGGCTTCAGGTGCGCTGGCGGCGGGCGGCGAAGTGATTGGCGTAATCCCGGAAAAACTGGTGGCGGCGGAAGTGGCCAATCCGGATTGTACCGAGCTTCACACAGTGAAAGGCATGCATGAGCGCAAGCTGATGTTCACCCAGCTTGCCGACGGTTTCCTCACTCTGCCAGGCGGAGTGGGCACGATGGACGAGCTTTGGGAGGCCGTCAGCTGGGCGCAACTCGGCTACCACGCCAAGCCGGTGGGCGTGCTCAATGCCTTCGATTTTTTCGACCATCTTCTGGCCTTCAATGCCCACATGGCCGAAACCGGCTTCATTCGCGAGGCACACCGGGGAATCCTGATGGCCGAACCCGAGCTCGACTTGCTGCTCGAACGCATGGCCGCGCATGAGCCGGTCCGCACAATCACGGCCATGAGCGCGGACGAACTGTGATCGCCGAAGCCGGACTTGCCGCGCTCTGGCTGGGCGCTGCCCTGGCGCTGGCGCAATTGGTGCTGGGCGCCCTGGCGCTGCGTCCGGCGCAGGCGGACCTGGGCCGCGCGATTGCGCCTGTGGCGATCGCGCAGGCGCTGTTTGTCAGTCTGGCATTTGCCTGCCTGATTGCCGTCTTCATGCGTTCGGACATGACGGTGCTGCTGGTGGCGGCCAACAGTCATTCAGCCAAGCCGATGATCTACAAGATTGCCGGCACTTGGGGAAACCATGAAGGCTCGATGCTGCTGTGGGTGACCATCCTCGGTCTCGCCGGTGCGACGATTGCCCTGTTTGAGCGCAAGCTGCGCGCCGATACCAAAATGGCGACGCTGGCGGCACAGGCGGCGATCGCACTCGGCTTCTATGCATTTCTGCTGTTTGCCTCCAATCCCTTCGCGCGCATTGCCGGGGTGAGCGAGGGGCAGGGGCTCAACCCGCTGCTTCAGGATCCGGGCCTCGCCTTCCACCCGCCGACGCTTTACGCTGGCTACGTCGGCATGTCGGCGGCCTTCAGTTTCGCGGTCGGCGCACTGCTGACCCGCAATGTCGGGCCGGACTTCGCGCGCGCGATGCGGCCGTGGATCCTGGGGGCCTGGGTGCTTCTGACAGTGGGCATCGTCGCCGGATCTTACTGGGCCTATTACACGCTCGGCTGGGGCGGCTGGTGGTTCTGGGATCCGGTGGAAAATGCGTCGCTGATGCCTTGGCTTGCGGCGACGGCGCTTATCCATTCGGTGACCGTGCTAGCAACGCGGGATGGCCTGCGCGCATGGACGGTGATGCTGGCCGTGCTGGCCTTTTCGATGTCGATGGTCGGCACGTTCCTGGTCCGCTCGGGCGTGCTCACCAGCGTGCACAGTTTCGCCGTTGATCCTGAGCGGGGCATTTTCATTCTGGCCTTGCTGGCGATTTACATCGGCGGCGCGCTGACACTGTTCGCCCTGCGCGTCGGCACTGTCACCGAAGGCACGCGCTTTGATGTCGTCAGCCGGGAAGCAGCACTAGTGGCCAACAATCTGTTGCTGACCGTCATTCTCGTCGTGGTGCTGGCGGGCACTTTGTGGCCCCTGGCGCTCGAAGGCCTGAACGGCGCCAAGATTTCGGTCGGCGCCCCCTATTTCAACAGCGCGGCCGGGCCGCTGGCCTTGATCCTGATGGCGTTACTTGCAGTGGGACCATTGCTGCGCTGGCGCAGTGACCGGCCCGGGCTTGTGCTGCGCCGCATGGCTCCCGCGTTGCTGGTGGCAAGCGCGGCGTCTGGGCTGCTTTGGCTGTTTGGTGGCAAGATTGGCGTCTTGCCGATGCTGGGCCTGATCGTCGCGGCGCTGGTCGGCGCAGCCAGCCTGGCGCCGTTGTGGAAGCGCAATCTGGCCCGCACGCCGCTGTTCACCTGGGGTATGGTGGTTGCGCATCTGGGCTGTGCGGTGAGCCTGGCAGGCATGGCCAGCGACAGCGCGTTCACGCAGGAAAACCTTGCCGCGATGCGGCCGGGCGAAGTGCAGAAAGTGGGGCCCTTCGCGGTTATCTTCGGCGGCCTGCAGGAAATGCCCGGGCCGAATTACGCCGCGCTGCAGGGGGATCTGCTGGTGCGCCGGGGCTCTGGCGAACCCTTTATCATGACGCCGCAATTGCATCAGTTCTCCGACCCGCCAATGATCACCAATCAGGCGGCAATCCGCACCTTCTGGGATGGCCAGCTATACCTGACGATCGGGGAGAAGGAGATGCAGGGGCGCTGGCTGGTGCGCATGTGGTGGAAGCCATTCGTCACGCTGATCTGGCTGGGAGGCTTCATGATGGCGCTGGGCGGGGCTCTGGCCATGCTGGGCCGGGTGAAACGCAATCTTTCCGCCCGAAAGGCCGCTGCATGAAGCGCCGCGCCATTCTGTGGCTGCCGCTGGCCCTGGTGCTGACGCTGCTGGTGACGTTCTGGCGCGGCCTTTTGCAGCCGGACGACCATGTGATTGCCTCGCAGATGGTGGGCAAGCCGCTGCCTGAATTTGCCGCGCAAGCAATTCTGCCCGAACGACCTGGTGTAGCAACGCCCGATTTCCGCGACGGCAAACCAAGGCTGCTCAATGTCTTCGCCAGCTGGTGCCTGCCATGCGTGGCGGAAGTGCCGGTTTTGATGCGGCTGAAATCGATGGGCGTGGATGTGGTAGGCGTTGCGGTCCACGATACTGCGCCCGCGCTGGAACAATTCCTTGCGCGCAACGGCAATCCATACAGCCGCATCGGCAGTGATCCGCAAAGCCGCATCCAGCTCGCGCTCGGTTCGGCGGGCGTACCGGAAACTTTCGTGATCGATGGCAAAGGGACCATAGTCTACCAGCACATCGGCGTCGTCGCCGACCGGGATATTGCCAAATTGCTCGAAATGCTGGGCCAGCGGCCGTGAGGATTGCCTTTGCCTTGCTCGCCGCGCTTGCGCTCTCCGCGCAAGCGCCGCCACTGGACTACGCGCAGGTTTCGCTTAGTGATCCAGTGAAGGAAAAGCAGGCTGTCGATTTGATGGACACGATGCGCTGCGTCGTCTGCCAGGGCCAGCCCATTTCCGGAAGCGATGCCGAGATGGCCGGCGACATGCGCCGCATCATTCGCGAACGCATCGCAGCTGGCGACAATCCCGATGACGTGCGGGCCTGGCTGGTCAGCCGCTATGGTGATTTCGTCAGCTTCAAGCCGGAAGTCAAACCGGCGACGCTGCCATTGTGGCTGTTGCCGCTGGCCGCGCTGCTGGGCGGGCTGTGGCTCGTCCTCAGTCGGCTCAAATTCCGTCGGAGGCAATGATGGGCTGGGCTTTCGTGATCGGATTTGCAGCCCTGGCCTGGATTGCGCTTTGGCGCAGTGGCCGCTGCCCGCGCGCCGCACTGGAAGTGATCGGGGCGGCGTTGCTGCTCGCCATCGCCGGCTATGGCTGGCTGGGCAGCCCGGACATGCCGGGCAAGCCAGTGGTACCCGCCGGGCGCTAACTTCGAACAATGTGGGCGTGGGCAATGGCGACGGCCAGCGCGTCAGCAGCATCCGGCCCCGCCAGTTTCACGCCGGGCAGCAGCACTTTCAGCATGGCCTGTACCTGGGCCTTTTCGGCTGCGCCCGCGCCAACGATCGCCTTCTTCACCAGCCGCGTGGCATATTCGCTCACCGGCAGGCCCGCGCGCGCCAGCGCGAGCAGACAGACCCCGCGCGCCTGACCCAGCTTGAGCGTCGATTGCGGATTGGCATTGACGAAGACTTCCTCGACTGCCCCCGCGTCCGGCCGATGGGCAAGGATGACGTCGGACAGCTCGCGGTCCAGCGTCACCAGCCGCTCGGCCAGCGATGCCTTGGGATCAGTCTTCACCTGGCCATTGGCGATGTGGCTGAGGCGATTGCCTGACTTGGCGATTACCCCCCAGCCGGTGGTGCCGAGCCCCGGATCGAGGCCGATGATCAGCATCTCACACCCGCAGCCCGAAGCGCGGCCCGAACTGCGTCATCAGTACATAAAGCATTATCGTCAGTACGCAGCCTGCCGTCAGCGCCGCCCAAAACGGAACGCCGTGGCGTAGCAGCAGGGGGATAGTGAGGAACATCGGCAGGCTGCACAGGACATACCAGAAGGTCGCTTCGGCCTGCACCGCCATGTTTTCCGCATCCGGCCGGTCACGCCAGAGCAGCAGCATGCCCAAAACGGAGACCAGTGGTAGTGAGGCGATCAGCGCTCCGAGCGTGGGCAGGCGCTTGCCGACCTCGGCAATGGCCACGATCAGCGCACCCGAGAGCAGCGCTTTCGCGGCCAGTTGCAACATCAGGACAGCGCCCGTTCGGACATCAGGCGAGCTTTTCCATGACTGTATCGGGGATGTCGTAATTGCCCCAGACGGTCTGCACGTCGTCATCATCGTCCAGAACGTCGATCAGCCTGAGCAGCGTCGCGGCAGTGCCCTCATCGACCTCGACCTTGAGGCCCGGCTTCCAGCCCAGCTTGACGCCTTCTGCTTCGCCCAGCGACTTTTCCAGCTCGCGCGCCACCGGGTGCAGCGAATCGATCGCCACCCAGATCGCGTGGCTGTCCTCGTCGCTTTCGACATCGTCCGCGCCAGCTTCCAGCGCGGCCTCGAACACTTTGTCGGCATCTCCCGCGCTGCCGGGATATTCGATCAGGCCGAGTCGCTCGAAACCATGGCTCACTGCGCCCGAAGCGCCCAGATTGCCGCCGTTCTTGGCAAAAGCGGTGCGCACGTTGGTGGCCGTGCGATTGCGGTTGTCGGTCAGTGCCTCAACGATCAGCGCGACGCCGCCCGGGCCATAGCCTTCATAGCGAATTTCTTCGTAGTTATCGCCTTCGCCTTTGCTCGCCTTGTCGATCGCGCGCTGGATATTGTCCTTGGGCACCGACTGCGCCTTGGCAGCATTCACCGCCGCGCGCAGGCGCGGGTTAAAGTCCGGATCGGGCATGCCCATTTTCGCCGCGACGGTGATTTCGCGGCTGAGCTTGGAAAAAAGCCCCGCGCGCTTCTTATCCTGCGCACCCTTGCGGTGCATGATGTTCTTGAATTTGGAATGGCCTGCCATGTGTCTGCCTTTGGGGTCTTGCCGTCAGCTATGGGGTTGTGCGTTGCGCTGCCCCCTAGCCTAGCAGCGGGTTTCGGGCAATCACTCCAATCCCAGCGCCGCCTTGTATGTATCGAGCAGCATTTCCATTTCGGCGCGGGCATCCTTGTCCATCTTCCGCAGGCGAACGACCTGGCGCATGATCTTGACATCATAGCCCACGGCCTTGGCTTCGGCATAAGTATCGCGAATGTCGTCGGCGATGCCTTTCTTTTCTTCTTCAAGCCGCTCGACGCGTTCGATCAGGAGGCGCAGGCGGTCGTCTGTGGCATCGGCCATTTCGGGGAAACTCCGGAAAGTGATTGGGTCGGGCGCCGGTTAGCCTTGCCCGGCGATTCGGGCAAAGCGTCCCCTGTGGAAATCCACGATATGAGGCCGATTTGTCGTCCCGGGCTTGATCCGGGACCGCTGGCCATATTGCCGGACGCTTCACTTTGGGTGCCAGCGATCCCGGCTTTCGCCGGGATGACGGCTCAGTGGCTGCCCCCGTTCAGCTTCAGGCTCGCTTCCATGCGCGCCATCTGCTCGGGGGTCGCTTCGGTCTGGTATTTCGCTTTCCATTCATCGAAAGGCATGCCGTGGATCAGCGCACGCGCGCCTGACCTGTCCAGCCCCGCTCCCGCATCGTTGATCCAGTCCGCCAGGCAATTGCGACAGAAGCCCGCCAGCCCCATCAGGTCGATGTTCTGGGCATCGTGACGTTTCTGCAAATGGCGCACCAGGCGGCGGAAGGCGGCGGCGGCGACAGCATCGTCAAGTTGGTCGATCGTAACCATGGTATCTGTCCTTGGTCTTTGGCTGCGTCTTTGCCATAGGGACGCGCTTAGTTGAAAGGACAATTCCCGTGACCAGTGCCCAGACCGCCAACCTTTCTCAGCAAGAGCGGCGGGCCCAGCACGGGCGGCAGGTCAAGATTCTGGCGACGCTCGGGCCGGCCAGCCGGTCGCCGGACATGATCGGCAAGCTGCTTGCCGCCGGCGTCGATGCGTTCCGCGTCAACATGAGCCACGGCGATCACGAAACGCATGCAGAGACGATTGCCGCGATCCGTGCGGCGGAAAAAGCCACTGGCCGTCCGCTGACCATCCTGTGCGACTTGCAAGGGCCCAAGCTGCGTGTCGGTCAGTTTGCCGGCGGTCAGGCCGTGATCCGCCACGGCGGCCACTTCACGCTCGACCGTGATCCGGCGCCGGGTGACGAAAACCGCGTATGTCTGCCGCATCCCGAGCTGTTCGGCGTGCTGAAGCGGGGCCAGCGCCTGCTGATTGACGACGGCAAGCTGCGGCTGAAAGTTCTGGAAGCTGGCGAAGACGCGATCCGCTGCTCGGCCGAAGTGGGCGGCGTGATCATGGACCGCAAGGGGGTGAATATCCCCGATGCCGTGGTCCCCGTGCCCGCACTCACCGAAAAGGATCGGCGCGATCTGGCATTTGCCGTGGCGCAAGGGGCGGACTGGATTGCCCTTTCCTTCGTCCAGCGGCCCGAGGACGTTGCCGAGGCGCGCCGCCTGATGGGCGGCCATGGCGCATTGATGGCCAAGATCGAAAAGCCTGCAGCGCTGGAGTGTCTGGAGGCAATCATCGAGCTGTCCGATGGCGTGATGGTCGCGCGCGGCGACCTCGGCGTTGAGCTCAACCCTTGGGAAGTGCCGCCGCTGCAGAAGCGCATCGTCGCCGCCACCCGGCAGTCCGGCAAGCCAGTCGTCGTCGCGACGCAAATGCTGGAATCGATGATCGTCAGCCCTTCGCCAACCCGTGCCGAAGTGTCTGACGTCGCCAATGCGATCTATGACGGGGCCGATGCCGTGATGCTCTCGGCCGAAACCGCGTCGGGCGCATGGCCGGTGGAAGCCGTGACGATGATGCATCAGATTGCAGGTCAGGTCGAAGCCGATCCCGGCTATAGCAAGCAGATGGGCTTTGCCATGGTCGAGCCTGACAGCACGACTGCCGATGCCCTTGCCCATGCCTGCGCGACGATTGCCGCCACTGTCACGATTGCCGGTGTGATCGTATTTACCGGTTCGGGATCGACGGCGCGGCGTGTCGCGCGCGAGCGGCCGGGTGCGCCGATGCTGGTGCTGACGCCTTCGATCAAGACCGCGCGGCGCATTGGCCTGCTGTGGGGAGCCTACGCCGTCCACACGCGCGACATCGGCAGCTTCGAGGAGATGATCGCCAAGGGCAAGCGGATGGCCCTGCGCCACGGCTTCGGCGGGGCCGGGGCAAAGCTGATCGCCTTGGCAGGCGTTCCGTTCGGCACGCCGGGATCGACCAACCTGCTCCATGTCGTCACGCTCAGCGGGGACGAGCTCAAGCGCGGCTAAAGTGAGAAAGCGGCGGCTTGGCCTTGCCGCTTCCCGCTCTCATCGATCAGGTTCCAGACGACGGCATTGGCGATGGGGAAGCGCGTGCCATCCAGCCGCACGCGAATGCCTGCATAGTCGTCGATGTATCCTTGCGCGCTCACCCGGTCGAGCAAGGCCTGACGTTCCTCGCGCAGTGGCGCTTCGGCTGAGAGGCGCGAAGGCATGCCAATGAACTGGTCCAGGGTGGCGCCGAATGCGCTCAGCGCCGCGAGGTTGGCGTAGAAGAACAACGGGTCTTGCTCTGTCCCATGCGCGACAATTGCTTGCGGGGCATGCCACATGGCCTCGATGATATCTCCGGTCCGGGCAACCAGCCTTTTGCCCACCAGCCGCCAATGGCTGTCCGCAATCAGGGCGATCCGTGCCGCTTGCGGGGGTGAGCGCATCAATGGGGGCACTGGAATCATGCATCGGTCCTAGGTTGCACAAGGCCCTCAAGCAATGCCATGGGCGGGCCATGATGAGCGACCAGACGACTGATCCCGAAGAAATGCTGCGACAGTGCGAAGCCAAGGCCATTCGCGTGGAAACGCCCTGCGGCGAAGGCTCGATCGTGTGGCGGATCTGGGGCGACGAACATCACGATGCCCTGCCGCTGGTGCTGGGCCACGGCGGGCAGGGGACCTGGAACCACTGGATCCGCAATATCGACGCGCTGGCGGCTCGATACCGGGTCATCATTCCCGATCTTCCCGGCCACGGCGACAGCGCCATGCCCACAGAAGTGCGCCACACGGCGATTTCCGCCGCACTGGCTGACGGCAAGCCTGCACTGCTGGGCGAAGGCGGCAAGGCGGTTTTCGTCGGTTTTTCGTTTGCCGGCGCGGTTTTCACCCATTTTGCCGTGCACTATCCGCAGTGGGTCGATCGGCTCATTCTGGTCGGCACCGGCGGGCTGGATACGCCGCATGGCAAGACCAACATCCGCCGCCTGACTGGCCTGAAAGGCGAGGAGCGCAAGGCGATGATGCGCTCCAACCTGCTCGGCCTGATGCTGCATCATCCCGAAACGGTCGACGATCTTGCCCTGCATATGCTGATCGCCAATGCGCGCTCGACCCGCTTGCCGCTGCTGCATCTGGTCATGCCCGACCGGGTGGTCAAAGTGCTGGACCGGGTGCCGGCGCCAGTTGATGCCATCTGGGGCGAGTTCGACCGTCCGCATCCCGATCCCGGCTTGCAAGAAGCAGTGCTGCGGCGCTTCAAGCCCGATCTTGAATTCCGGGTGGTCAAAGACGCGGGGCACTGGGTGATGTATGAGCGCGCGGAGACCTTCAATGCCGAGCTGCTGGATTTGCTGGACAATCCGCCTCGCCTCTGAAGTTTTGGATCAGTCTTCCGCTCGCGCCGCCGCCCATGCCGCCAGTGCGCGTGCGCGCGCGGCTTCGTGGCCGATGATCTGGTCGGGATAGGCCACCGGGCGCGGCCCGCCTTTGTGCATCAGGTGAATCGCGGCGTCGCTCGCTCCGGCCAGTTCAGGCACGAAGCGACGCACGTAATCGGCCATCGCGAACTTCTCGGACTGGATATAGGGCGCCATGATCCGCGAGAAGACCGGCGCATCGACGCCGCTACCAGCGACATATTGCCAGTTCATGGCATTGGCGCCGAGATCGGCATCAAGCAGCGTGTCCCAGAACCAGCGTTCGCCGCGCCGCCAGTCAAGCAGCAGATGCTTGACCAGAAACGAAGCGGCGATCATCCGCACGCGGTTGTGCATCCAGCCGGTCTGCCAAAGCTCTCGCATCCCGGCATCGACCACTGGATAGCCGGTACGGCCCATTGCCCAGGCGCGAAAATCGCCATCGACTTCGCCGAGGCCGCGCCATTCCAACCGGTCGAAAAGATCGCGGCCATTGCGCTCCGCATAGCGGGGCATCTGGTCGATCAGGTTGAGCCCGTATTCGCGCCAGGCGACCTCGCGCCGGAACGCATCACCGCCGCTGCCCTTGTCCTCGGCCGCATGCCAGAGCGTTGCGGGCGAGAGCTCGCCGAAATGGAGATGCGGGGAGAGACGGGATGTCCCGGGCTCGGAAGGCAAGTCGCGGGCGCGGGCATAGCGGGATATGCCCTCCTCCAGAAATAGCCGCAGGGCAGCACGCGCGCCTTTTTCGCCGGGCTTCCATGCGGCAAAGCCGCCCGCCCAATCCGGGGCTTTGGGCAGCAAGTCCCAACCTTCGAGCTTGTCCGAGGCGGGCCAGCTTGCGGGTCCGGCGATGGCATCAGGCGCGGGCAAAGGCCGGGGCGGGGGCATCATGTCGCGCAGCCGGGCAAACCACGGCGTGAAGACCCGGTAACGCGCGCCGCTCCCGTTGAGCACGGCATGCGGCGGGGCAAGCTGGTTGCCGTGATGCAGCCTCAGGTCTGCCGCGCGTGCCACTTCGGCTTCTGCATTTTTCTGCCACGGCTCGTAATGATGCAGCGCGTGGATGCGCGCCGCGCCAGTTTCGCGGCACATGTCCGCCAGCACCTGGGCGGTGCGTCCGCGCCGCAGGATCAGGCGGTTGCCGCGCTTCTCAAAGCTGGCAGACAGGGCGGAAAGGCTGTGATGGAGCCACCAACGCTGCGCTGCGCCGATGGCCCACGCTCCGGGGCCTTCGCCGTCTAGCACATAGACCGGGATCACTGCCCCTTCGGACAATGCGGCGAGAAGCGCCGGCTGGTCGCTGAGCCGCAGGTCCTGCCTCAGCCAGAGCAGGCTGGTGTTCACGCCTCGCTCAGCGGCCCTTGAATTCCGGCTTACGCTTGGCGCTGAATGCCGTCACGCCCTCGACGAAGTCCTCAGTTCGCGTGGCATCGCGCTGGCCATTGCGCTCAAGGATCAGCGCAGTCTCGAGGCTGGCGTCGAGCGCGGCCCAGGCATTGCGCTTGATGATACCCAGCGAGCGCGGACCATCGGCCAGGCGCTGCGCCAGTTCCATGCCCCTGGCTTCCACTTCCGCATCGGGAACGACGAAATTCACCAGACCCCATTCGAGCGCCTTGGGCGCAGGCAGGCGGTCGCCCAGAAGCATCAGTTCCATCGCGCGCACGCGGCCGATTGCGCGTGGCAGCAGCCATGATGAGCCGCCGTCGGGAACCAGCCCGACATGGCAGAAAGCCTGCAGGAAAAAGGCATTTTCGCCGCAGACAATGAGATCGCCTGCCATCGCCATGCCCGCGCCCACACCCGCCGCAGCGCCGCGCACGGCAGTAATCACAGGCTGCTCCATGTCTTTCATGCAATTGATCACCGGGTTGAAATAGCGATCGAGCAGGAAGCCGACATCGCGCAGCGGATCGTCGATCATGCTTTCGGCAAGATTGAGGTTCGCGCCCGAATTGAAAGCATTGCCTTCGCCGGTGAACAGCACCGCTCGCGATTCAGTGGCGGCCCGGCCAAAGGCGTGGACCAGTTCTTCGCCCATTTCCACCGAGCCGGCATTGCGCGTGGCAGGATCGTTCATGGCAATCCGCGCCACGCCGTTCTCAAGCGAATAGTTGACCTTTTCGTATCCCATCAGTTTTCCTTCACGCCGCCCTGTCCGGCCTAGAATGGCAAATTAATTGCGTGGTTAAACAGCTTGGCGTGGCGCGGCAAGTCTAGTCTCCGTTCATTCTCGACACTTGCAGAATGAACGGCTAGCCTAGGGCGATGAAGCTCATCATCGGCAACAAGAACTATTCAAGTTGGTCGCTGCGCGGCTGGCTCGCCGCCAAGCAATCGGGCCTTGCCTTCGAAGAAATCCTTGTGCCGATGTACGGCGAGGACTGGGAAGAAGCGCGTCGGCAAGACGGACTCGCACCTTCGTCTGGCAAAGTCCCCATCCTGTGGGACGGGGATGCCGTGGTGTGGGACAGTCTGGCGATTGTCGAATATCTGGCAGACAAAGTGGGGCGCGACCGGTTCTGGCCAAAGGCCGACGACGCCCGCGCCATGGCCCGCTCAATGGTGGCGGAAATGCATTCGTCCTACCTTGCCCTGCGCCAGCAATGCCCGATGAATATTCGCCGCCGGGTCGATGCGGAGATCGACGATGATGCGCGCAGCGACATCGTTCGCATTCTGTCGCTCTGGGCAGAGGCGCGCGCGCGCTTCGGCCAGGGCGGACCCTTCCTGTTCGGCTCTTTCAGCGCGGTCGACATTTTCTATGCCCCCGTGGTCAGCCGCTTCATCACCTATGGGGTCGGCGTTCCCGGCTTCGCGCTCGCCTATATGGAAGCCGTGTGGGAGCACGACTGGCTGCAGGACTGGGTCAATGCCGCGGAGGCCGAGGACTGGGTGGTCGAGCAATACGAAGCACCGGCCGCGCAGAAGTAGCGCCAGGTCAGCGCGGAAGTTTTTCCGCGTATGGCGTGCCGTCCTTGTGAACATAGGAATCGGATGTGAACCGCATGTCGATGTCCGAATAGCCGCCGCCCGTGCGCGTGCCGCCGCTGACGACAACGAAAGTGCAATCGGCATCGCTTTCATTGCGCAAGTGATGGCCGTTGGTGGTTCCTTGCGGCCAGGCGCAGATGTCTCCGGCACGCAGCAGGGTTTCACCGTCATCCTCCGCCAGCACTGCTTCGCCGCTGAGCATTACCAGCAGTTCGTCCTCGCTGTCGTGCCAGTGGCGCTGCGATGACCAGGCGCCGGGCTTGAGCACCACATGGCTCGCGCCAAAATGGGTGAGGCCTGCTGCCGGGGCGAGGCGGCGAAACCAGCGATCCTTCACTTGCCCTGCGAACTGCGCGGGATAGCTGGTGACGTTGGTGGGAGGCAGGGCATTGAGGTCGATCTTGGGCATCGTGGCGCTCCGGCTTGTAACGTTGCGACTAAGACCATATGCCGGAGCAACGCATGACCCAAGCCCCTGACGTAGTTGCGCTCACCGAGGCGCTGATTGCCTGCCCCAGCGTCACGCCTGCGGCGGGCCTCGTGTTCGATTGCCTCCAAAAGAACCTCGAGCCACTCGGCTTCGACGTCCACCGCGCAATCACCGGGGAAGCGCCGGACGGGCCGGTCGAAAACCTTTTCGCCATCCGCAAGGGGCCCGAAGGATCGCGTCACTTCGCTTTTGCCGGCCATGTGGATGTCGTGCCGCCCGGCGATGGCTGGGCCAGTGGACCGTTCATGCCCGAGCGGCGGGGAGACCTGCTGCATGGGCGCGGCGCGGTCGACATGAAAGGCGCGATTGCCGCCATGGTCGCTGCCGCCGCCGACATTCCGCGCGAGGCGGGCACGATCAGCATGGTCATCACCGGCGATGAGGAAGGACCGGCGAAATACGGCACGCTCGCGCTGATCGACCACATGCTGACCAGCGATCTGGTGCCGGACATGTGCCTGGTGGGAGAGCCGACTTCGGCAAACCGACTGGGCGATACGATGAAGATCGGCCGGCGCGGGTCAGTCAACATCTGGCTGGAAGTCGAAGGGCGCGAAGGTCATGTCGCCTATCCGCATCTGGCAGACAATCCAGTGCCCCGGCTCGTCGCCCTGTTGGCAGAGCTCGATGCGCTGGTGCTCGATGAAGGGACGGACTGGTTCCAGCCGTCAAACCTGGAGATCACGGACATTTCCGTCGGCAATACCGCGACCAACGTGATCCCGCCAAAGGCGGCCGCGCGCATATCGATCCGCTTCAACGATCGCCACACCGGCGAAAGCCTGACCGAACTGATTACCTCATTAGCTGCCCGCCATGGCGGAACGGCGCGCTCGGTCATTTCCGGCGAGGCCTTCATCACGCTGCCGGGGGCGTTTTCCGAACTGGTGCGCGATGCGGTGAAGGCCGAGACAGGCATCGAGCCCGAAGCCTCCACCACCGGCGGCACGTCAGACGCCCGGTTCCTGCGCGCGCTATGCCCAGTGATCGAATTCGGCCTGAACAACGCCACCATGCACAAGCGCGACGAGGCCGTGGCGATTGCCGACTTGCCGGTGCTGGCGCGGATATATCGCCGGGTCGCCGAAGCAGCGCTTAAAGAAAGACCCTAAGATGGACCGCCGCCTGACGCTCTACATCCTGATTGGCATGGTGCTGGGCGTCATTGTCGGTCAGACCTTGCACATGACAGTCGAGGCCGGGGTGCTCAAGGAGAGCGTCGCGCCCTGGTTCAAGCTGCTGTCCGACATCTTCCTCAACCTGATCAAGATGCTGGTCGCGCCGCTGGTGCTCTCAACCATAGTCGTCGGCATTGCCCACATGGGCGACAGCACGGCGCTGGGCCGCATCGGGGTGCGTTCGCTGGCCTGGTTCATTACTGCCAGCCTGGTCTCGATCGGGCTCGGGCTGGTGATGGTCAACCTGTTCCAGCCCGGCCTTGGTGCGCCGATCCCCGATGCCGCCGCCGCGGCCAAAGCCGTGGGTGAAGTCAAGCACCTCAAGGCCACCGAGTTCCTGCTGTCGATATTCCCGAAGAATGCCATCGACGCCTTGGCGACGAACAATATCCTGCAGATCCTGGTGTTCTCGATTTTTGCGGGCGTGGCGCTTTCGGCCATTGGCGAGAAAGGCGCAGCGCTGGTGCGCGCGGCTGACGCGCTTGCCGAAATGATGCTGCAGATCACCGGTTATGTCATGCGCTATGCGCCGATTGCGGTCTTTGCCGCGCTGGCCAATGTCGTCTCCGCAAGCGGGCTCGATATCCTGGCCACTTATCTGACGCTGCTCGTCGAGTTCTATTTCAGCCTGGTTCTGCTCTGGGCGGTCCTGCTGGGCGCGGGCGCGCTGTTCCTGCACGGTCGCATCTGGTCGCTGATCCGCTATATCCGCCAGCCGCTGATGATCGCATTCTCCACGGCGAGCAGCGAGGCGGCGCTGCCCAAACTGTTTGAGCAGCTGGACCGGTTTGGCGTGCCGCGCCGCATCTCTGGCTTTGTCCTGCCGCTCGGCTACAGCTTCAATCTCGATGGCTCTATGATGTACATGAGCTTCGCCACTCTGTTCATCGCCCAGGCCTATGGCATCCATCTGAGCGCCGGTGCGCAGATCATGATCCTGCTGACACTGATGATCAGCTCCAAGGGAATTGCCGCGGTTCCGCGCGCCAGCCTGGTGGTGATCACCGGCACGCTGGCCATGTTCGGGCTGCCGGTCGAAGGCGTCGCAATCATCCTCGCCATAGATCAGTTCCTCGACATGGGCCGGACGGCCACCAACGTGGTCGGCAATGCGGTGGCCACATCGGTCATCACCAAGTGGGAAGGCATGCTTGAGGAAGCAGAGCCCGAATTCATCGAGCACCCTCACGCTCCTGCCCATACGGCATCCGCCGGGCGGGGCGGCCTTGAACTCGATCCGATCAATTACGACTGATCAGTCGGCCAGCTCCACCGGCACAAATTGCCCCAGTCCGCAGGCGTTGCCCGCTCGAAGGCCGCCGCCCACCTGATCGAGCACGTGAATGATGTCGGTGCTGCAAAGCTGGCTGAGCGAGGTCTTGTAAGTGAACGAATCCGCCGATTTCAGGCCGGAGCAGCGGCTCGGCAAGGTATTGCGCCAGGCGCGGTTGCCGCTGCGGATGAAATCGATGGTCCAGTCATCACGTATGCGGGTTTCGCGGGCTTCGATGATTGGGATGCAGCTTTGCGCGGGCCCGGTTATGGCGGCGGCCGGCGCGACCGGTGATCTTTCCGCTGGGCGTTCAGCCGTGCAGGCGGCCAAAGCGAGAGGTGTAAGTGCCAGAATCCTCATACGGGTCATGATTTTTCTCCTTTTCCCGCCGATGAAACCCCCACATTGCCGCCCGGTTCCATGATTTTGGACTTGAAGCCGCACAAGTCAACCACCGGGCAGCGCCAGCATTCCGGGCGCCGCGCCTTGCAGACATAGCGCCCGTGCAGAATCAGCCAGTGATGCGCCCCGACGCGGAAGGGCACCGGCACTTTCTTCTCGAGCTGCTTCTCGACCGCGAGCGGCGTCTTGCCCTTTGCCAGCCCGGTGCGGTTGCCCACGCGGAAGATATGCGTGTCGACCGCGAACGTCTCTGCGCCGAACGCGCAGTTCATCACGACATTCGCTGTCTTGCGCCCAACACCCGGCAGCGTGGTCAGCACGTCGCGGTCGGCCGGAACCTCGCCGCCGAAATCGCGCACCAGAATCTCCGAGAGGGCAATCACGTTCTTTGCCTTGCCGTTGAACAGGCCAATGGTCTTGATGTGCTGCTTCAGGCCATCCTCACCCAAGTCCACCATCTGCTGCGGCGTCTTTACTGCGCGAAACAGCGCCCGCGTTGCCTTGTTGACGCCTACATCAGTCGACTGCGCGGAAAGCACCACAGCGACGAGTAGCTGGTAGGTATTGCCGAACTCCAGTTCGGTTTCGGGCGCAGGGTTGAGCTCGGCAAGGCGGCGGAAGAACTCGAAGATCTGATCGCGGTTCATGGGCACTTCAGAGCCCCAGCACCTCAGTCATCGAATAGCGCCCGGCCTTCTGTCCAATCAGCCACCCCGCTGCCCGCACGGCGCCTTTGGCGAAGATGCCGCGGTTTTCGGCGTGGTGGGAAAAGGCGATGCGTTCGTTGTCCGTCAGGAAATGGACAGTGTGATCGCCCGCGACCGAGCCGCCGCGCAAAGCGGCAAAGCCGATGTTGCCTCGTCCGCGCGCGCCTGTGATGCCGTCGCGGCCGCGCTCGCTATGATCGCCGAGAGAAATACCGCGCCCACCTGCCGCTGCTTCGCCAAGCAGCAGCGCTGTGCCCGATGGCGCATCGACTTTCATGCGGTGATGCGTTTCGACCACTTCGATGTCCCAGTCATCGCCCAGCCGCCCGGCAGCCTCGCGCACCAGCCAGGCCAGCATGTTGACCCCCAGCGAGAAATTGCCGGTCTGCAAGACGGGCACTTTCAATGCGGCATTGTCGATCAGGAAATGGTGGCGTTCCTCAAGCCCGGTGGTGCCCACGACGAAGGGAACTTGTGCCTGGCAAGCAGCATCGAGATTGGCTTCGAGCGCCTTGGGACTCGAGAAATCGACCAGCACATCGCATGCCTTCGCCAGCGCCAGCGGATCGCCGCCCATGTCGATGCCGCCGGCATGGACTTCGCCCGCATTGGCAATTGCCTCCACCAATGCGCGCCCCATGCGCCCTTCGCTGCCGATAATGCCGATGCGTGCCATTGAAACTCCCTCGCAAGCCGTGCTTCATGGGCGACATGAGCCCAAATCTCAACCACAGTGTCCGCAATATCGTCATCCTCACCGGCGCGGGCATCAGCGCCGAAAGCGGCATCGACACATTCCGCTCGGAAGGCGGCATCTGGGAGCAACACCGGGTCGAGGATGTCGCCACGCCCGAGGCCTTCGAGCGCGACCCCGATCTGGTGCTGCGCTTCTACGATATGCGGCGCGAGGCGATCCAGACCAAGCTGCCCAATCCCGCGCATGCGGCGCTGGGCAGGCTGGACCGGGAATGGACGAAAGCGAGCGGCGGTGACTTGCTCATCGTCACACAAAACATCGATGATCTGCATGAGCGCGGCGGGGCCGGGCGAGTGCTGCACATGCACGGGGAGCACCTCAACGCATGGTGCACCTGGTGCGATGTACGCTCGCCCTGGCGAGGGACACTGATCGACCGGCCTGCTTGTCCTGCCTGCGGCGCGCGCAGCTTGCGACCCGATGTCGTCTGGTTCGGCGAGATGCCTTACCGGATGAACGAGATTTTCGCCGCGCTGCGCCGCTGCGATCTGTTCGTTTCGATCGGCACGTCCGGCGCGGTCTATCCGGCGGCGGGCTTTGTGCGCCAGGCACGCGAAATCGGCGCGCGCACGCTGGAACTCAATCTTGAACAATCGCAAGGTTCAGTCTGGTTCGACGAGACCCGGTTGGGTCCGGCCAGCCAGCTGGTGCCGGCCTGGGTCGATGAGATGCTGGGCTAGACTCTGTCTCAGTTTCACTGAAACAGGTGCTGCTTCCACATAAGTGGAACAAACTCTACGTCAGCGGCGGGGCTGACGGGGACCGATGGTGGGCGTAGCAAGGATTGAACTTGCGACCCCTACGATGTCAACATAGTGCTCTACCACTGAGCTATACGCCCGCACCAATCGGTCCATCCGGAGGCAAGTGCCCCGGGCAGGGGTGCGCCTTTAGCGGCGTCGCCACTGCGATGCAAGTTCAGAGTCGTGCCATGTTCACGCAGAGGCCCAAGCGGCCAATCTGCGCTCACCCGATCAGATCGAGGCCTGGGCTGACTGGCCGAAAACCCGCTGCACTTCCAGCACGAGATCGCGCAAGTGAAACGGCTTTGACAGCACGCGCGAATCGGGCATTTCACGGTTCGCGCGCAAGGAAACCGCGGCAAAGCCGGTGATGAACATCACTTTGGTATCGGGCGACAGTTCGGCGCAGCGCTGGGCCAGCTCGATCCCGTCCATTTCGGGCATGACAATATCGGTCAGCAGCAGGTCGAAATAGGCGGTTTCGATCCACGGCAGTGCTGCCGTGCCGCAATCCACGGCTATGACTTCGTAGCCGGCGTTCTCGAGCGCGCGCGCAAGATAGGTGCGCATCGATGCGTCGTCTTCGGCAAGCAGAATGCGAATCATGGTTCCCACTGTTCCGGTCCCGGAACCCCTCCCGGATTCCTTCTGGGCCACGCTTGTAAACCCAAACGGGTTAAGATTCTTGCGCGATTTTCACTTTGGCCAGCTTTGACACAAAGCGGCTTAGCGTTCAGCTTGCTGGCATGAAGTCCCAATCTGGCGCAGCGGGCGATTCGCCCCCGGTTACGATGCCGACCGAGGGCGGGCAGATCCCCGGCTCCGGGGGAGCACCGGCGTTCAGCCTGATGGGCGCCGATCCATCGCCGATACCTGTCCTGATTGCCGTGCCGCATGCGGGGCGAGCCTATCCCGGCTCCCTGCTGGAACGCATGCGCAATCCCGGCTTTGCCGCGTTGCGGCTCGAAGATCGGTTTGTCGATTTGCTGGCCCAGAAAGTGGCACGCGAAACTGGCGCGGCGCTGCTGATTGCCCATGCGCCGCGCGCGATGATCGATCTCAATCGCGCATCCGACGATATCGACTGGGACATGTTCGGCCGCCGCGCGCCAGAAGATGTCGGCAGCTACACGCCCGGCCGCCGCTCGCGCAGTGGACTTGGCCTGATACCGCGCCGCCTGCCGGGGCTGGGCGAACTGTGGAAGCGCCGCCATGAAGAAGAAGAACTGGCCGCGCGGATATCCGGCATACACCAGCCCTATCACGAGACTCTCAGTGCGGCGCTGCGCGGACTGCGCGATCGCTGGGGTGCGGCCCTTCTGCTGGATTTGCATTCGATGCCGCCACTGGTTCTGCGCGGCGGGCAGGCTGCGCCCGAATTTGTCCTGGGCGACCGTTTCGGCGTGACGTGCCATGGCAGCCTTGTCGGCTCGGCATTCTCGTATTTTTCCGAGATGCGGCGCGGGGTGGCGCATAATCGCCCTTATGCGGGCGGTTATGTCCTGCAGCGTCATGGCGCGCCGGGCGAGAGCCTGCATGCGCTGCAGCTCGAAATTGACCGGTCGAGCTATCTCGATTCGCGACTCGCTGAGCCTGGACGCGGTTTCGCGGCAATGGCCCATTTGCTCAGCGGCCTGGTCCGGCGTCTTGCAGGCGAAGTAGCCTCGCTTGGGCAGATGACGACAACCATGCCCTGGCAGGATGCTGCCGAGTAGCCCCGGATTTCCGCCGCTTTCTTGCAAAAAGGCGAAGGCCAAAAAAAAACCACCTCGCGCGATGCGCGAGGTGGCCAAGGTTCAGGGAGGAGGTACACAAAGTGTACCAATCCCACTGGGCCATGAGGGTAGCGCCAGCAGGACAACCTTAAACTAGGATTTTCCGGGTAAAATTGCAAGAGTTAATGAAAAGCCCGGCAGCGCGCGGGGCGCTGCCGGGCCAATTCAGCCGCGAATTTCAACCGGTCTGCCGTCAGGCGGCAGGCTGGGGAACCGGGCCTTTGCCGAGCTGGACCTGGCGGCCGAAAATGTCGGACATCAGGCTCAGCGAAAACAGGTGGGCATAGATCAGCGCGAGCAGACCGCTCTGGTTCCACTGGCGCAGCACGTCGCCGCGCATGTCCTGCAGCTTCTTTTCGTCGACCATCTGGAAGCCGCGATAGATGAAAGGCTGGTCATTGCCCGGCTGCTGAATAGCGACTTCGCCTTCCATCAGAAGCTCGTGCTTCCTTAGTTCGTCCATGAAAGCCTGGGTCTTCTGGCCGGCGATTTCGAATTGCTCGCAGAAAGTGAGAGTCGCCTTGCAGGCTTCGGTCGGGTTTTCGCCGTCGAACAGTTCGGTGCCTTCGTCGAATTCGCCGATCAGGTCGGTGGTCGGATCGAAGCACAGCGAGAGGTCCTGCGCTTCGGGCGTAAGGCGGGCGAGCATGAACGGATAGCGGCGGGCATAGGCCGGCACGTAAGTCTGTTCAGTGACTTTGCCTTCATCGTCGACAAAGACATTGACGCCTTCGTTAAGGCCCATCAGCGCCAGTGGCACGGCATCTTCGCCCGAAGAGAAAATGATCGGGGTGAAGCGCTGGGCCTGCGGAAACTCTTCGACAGTCAGCGGAATGGCGTGCTGGCCGGCAAGCCACTCGGCCTTGTCGGTCGTGCGGCTGCGCCACTTGCCATGATCGCGGCTGTTGAGCGGCATCAGGTCTTTGTAAAACAGGGGTAAAGCTGCAGGCTGCGGCGCGCTGGCCATGAATATCTCTCCGGTAAGGCAAAACTAAGCGCGTGCCTTTAGTGCTTGCGCGGGCCAGAGGCAAGAAGCTTGCCCGGATTCAGCAGAAAGTTTGGGTCGAGCGCGTGTTTTATGCGGCCGAGCAAATCGAGCGCAACCGGATCACCCAGCCGCGCCAGTTCGTCACGCTTGACCTGCCCGATTCCGTGTTCCGCCGAGATCGAGCCGCCCCATTGCGTCACCATATCATAGATCTGCGCGCTGATTGCCTTGCCCGCGCTGGCCTCCCATTCCTCGCGCGCGACACCCGGCGGGGCGATGACGTGGAAATGGACATTGCCGTCGCCCAGGTGACCGAATGCCACTGCACGCGTTCCTGGCCAGTCCGCCTCGATGGCAGGCACGGCCATGTCGACGAAATCGGGCATTTTCGCCACCGGCACCGAAATATCGTGCTGCACGGCAAAGCCGTGGGCGCGTTCCGAGGGAGCGATGGCTTCGCGCAGCGCCCAGAAGGCTTCGGCCTGCGTTTCGCTGGCGGCAATGGTCGCATCCTCGACCAGCCCGGCGGAAAACGCGCTTGCCAACATGGCCTCGCCGCGCTCCTGCAAAGTGCCGGCATTGTTTCGGTCGGCGACGATCTCGATGACGACATGCCAGGCGTGCGCATCTGCGAGCGGTGCGCGCGAGCCGGGCAGATAGTCGATCACGCGGTCCAGCGACGGTGCGGGAATGACTTCGAAGCCTTCCAGCGCATCGCCCTCGGCTGCCTCGCAATGCAGCAGCAGCGCGCGGGCGGCTTGCAGGCTGGGCACGCCGGCCCAGATCACCAGCCGGTCGGCAATCGCCGGGACCAGCCGCAAGGTCGCCGCCGTGACGATGCCCAGCGTGCCCTCCGAGCCGATAAGCAGCTGCTTGATATCGAAACCGCGGTTGTCCTTCTTGAGCGGAGTCAGCGCCGAATAGATGCTGCCGTCGGCCAGCACGGCTTCCAGCCCGTGCACCTGCGCGCGCATGGTGCCGTGGCGCAGCACCTGATTGCCGCCCGCATTCGTCGCGATCAGGCCGCCGATGGTCGCCGATCCCTTTCCGCCCAGTGTCAGCGGGAAGCGCAGGCCTGCCTTTGCCGCGGCCTCGTGCAAGTCCTGCAGGATGAGGCCGGCGCCGCAAGTGACTTGCCGCGCCTCCGCATCGAGCGCGAACAGGCTGTTCAGCCGGCGAAGCGAAAGCAGCAGCTCATCTCCGCTGCTGTCCGGCGTCGCACCGCCCGACATGCCGCTGTTGCCGCCCTGCGGCACGATAGGCACGCGGAAGCGTGCGCAGAGCTTTACCAGCGCCGCCAGTTCGGCCGTGTCAGCCGGAGAGGCCATAGCCAGAGCGCGCCCGGTGAACCGGCCGCGCCAGTCCGTCAGCCAGGGGGCAATCTGGTCCTGATCCACCGTCAGGCCGC
>Ga0075362_10000115_pt1 | contig 22504 bp, 19 predicted proteins | sample EndMetdeltDD1762_FD_71397 | JGI IMG/M metagenome (GOLD analysis project Ga0075362, IMG submission 71397) | Populus endosphere microbial communities from Tennessee, USA - Endosphere MetaG P. deltoides DD176-2 | ecosystem: Host-associated > Plants > Roots > Endosphere | place: USA: Tennessee...
CTTCAAGCACCTTGATTTCGCAGACTCGTTCTGTATTCAGCACTTGCTGCGGCAATAAAACAATAAAAGGAAACAAAATTAGGCCCTTACCTGTTAACTATTTAGTTATTCAGCGTTTCCCTAGAATCAAGGTAAAGCCTAATTTTTCTCTAGACGAAGTGAATCTTGAAGCACACTCTGTCGGCTAACTGGCCGGCTTGGTGCGATCAGTGGTGCGCGTTGGATGCCGTAATCCGGGTGATCGACGGCGGTGATTGTCAGAGTCACTTCTTTGCTGTCTCGTAAAACTGTGATCGGCACATCTTCCTGAGCCGTGATGAAAAAGGAGGCATCAGGCACGTCTGGAGCCTCATGGATCTCTGTTTTGCCAATGCGAAGTACAATGTCTCCAATTTGGAGGCCTGCATTGGCGGCCGGTGAACCAGGCGCGATATCTTTGATCATGGCTGTTGAATCATGCTTTGGATTTCCACTATCCTCGGTGGCTGCACCGATCCAACCGGGCCGGATTTCTCCGAATCGCATGTAATCGGCATGAATTCTCTCGGCTGCTTTCATCGGTAAGGCGTAACAAGCCGTACGATCTCCAATCGTGGAAAGCACGACACCGACGGCCTCACCTTTGAGGTTGATAAGGGGTGCACCGATTTCACCCCGCTGGATACTCAAATTTGCTCGAATCAAAGCGATCGGAAAATAGTGATCCAGATATTTTTTATCGATTCCTCCTACAATCCCAAAGTTGGGTGTTGCTGGGAGACCCATCGGATAGCCGATTACTATGACTGGGGTGGCTATCTTGAGGTCGTCTGACTGATTGATCTGCAGCCATGGCGTTGTGGCGTCGACTTTGAGGATGGCCAGATTGCTTCGGCGATCGCTTACCAGCCGCCGGGCCGGATAACGATTCGATCCGAACTCGACGATGATATCATGTGTTTCGCCCCCGATGGTGTACGAGGTGTAAATTGTTCCACTTGGATCAATAAAAAATCCGGTCCCGGCCAATCGGCCATGTTCATCTTCTGCCGTGATCCGGACAATGGCGGCTTTGGCCTGGCCGAAAACCCTCTGAATGTCAGGCTGGAAAGTATTGAGATCCAGCTGCGCCGGAAGGCGTGTCACTCCAATCAACAAGATGAAGGCGCTGGTTCTTAGAACACGCCGTTTACGGATGCCCGGAATGCGCCTACGAGCGAGGAGTTCAAACATTAACGTTAAAAGCTAAACGAAGCTTCGTAGCTGACGGGCCGACCATCCAAGATGTAACGAGGAAGGGCATCTGGGGACGGTTGAAGTGCAGGTACAACTTGGGTGCTTAAAGCCGGTCTATCGAATTTCGACCAGTCAAGATTCGCATTCAACGCCAGCCTCTGCCCCTGGGTATCAAGACTCTCGAATGAAACCAGCGTGGCTTGCGTTACACTTGAAGAAGCCTGCAACTGTTCCTGGGATGGATTCCAAATGCCGGACCCCACAAACACAGTAACCACAAGAAAAAAGCTAAACGCGGCGGCGCCATAAGCGTAACTAGGGACGCGAAAACCCCAGATTCTTGAAGCAACCCGTTCAAACCAGATCTGGAACGCAGAACGCCGCAACAGCTCTTCTCGCTGGCGACGATGGAACTCCTTTAACGCTTGGTTAAAATAGCTGGGAGGGGGCTGCTCGAACCGTTTAATCCGAAGCAATTTTTGAAGCTGCTGACTATCGAGCATCATTTTTTCTAAACTCCTCTAGGTAATTCTGCAACTGCCGATGTGCGTAGAATAATCGAGACCGCACAGTTGTTTCAGGAATTCCGAGGATATTTGCAATTTCGGCATGTGGCATACCTTGGACATCGAACATGGTGACAACTGCTCTATGTTCAACAGACAGCTTCATCATCGCTTCGTTCAATCTCTGTTGAAGTTCTGAGAGGTCAACTTCGCGGATTGGCGTGTTTGTGGCCGTTAAGTCGATGAATTCTGGATCATTTTGGACGTTCGCATCCAGATCATCCAGGCTCATTTGGAGCCGGCGTCCCCGTTTCTTGATGAAGTTGATTGTCATATTGACCGCGATTGCATGAATCCAGGTGTAAAAACTGGATCTCCCTTTAAAGCCACTAATCGACCGGTACGCCTTGGCGAAAACCTCGAGAAGGAGATCGTTCGCATCTTCGTGATTCGCCGTCATATTGTAGACGAGCATGTAAACGCGAGGACTGTATTTTTGCCAGAGAATGTCAAACGCCTGAGTATCGCCGGTTTGTGTTCGGCGGACCAGTGTCTCATCGTCCGGCAAGTTCTCGTCGTCCATTCCTCCCTTTATTCTGCAGGTACCGGATAAAACTCCAAACCGGTAGAGAAGAAAAGACAAAACGAATCGGTGGCCCTTGGTACTCGACAGTCCCAATTCAGCCTTGGAGGCTTCTTTGGGGCACAGGTTGACCTTCCCATGATCCACCGCTCCCGCCTTGATAAATAGTCAACCGACTCGCATTGACTTTACCGTTATGTACGAGACGGCATACTAGCGGACAATGCCAGTCTCCACACGGCGATTCTTGATCCAGGCTGCTTCGTCATGTCCGGGATCCGCAGGCATGTCTTGGCCAAAGCTCACGGTTTGGATACGAGCTGACGAAACGCCGAGCGAGAGAAGGTAGTTCCGTGCAGCTTGCGCGCGGCGTTCTCCGAGACCACGGTTATACTCCGGGGTTCCGCGTTCGTCTGTGAACCCAGCCAGGATGACGTTATTCCGCGACCGCTTCATGAAATCGGCGATCTGTCTGAGCTTGTCTGTTTCCGACGGAGAGATCTCGAAGCTATTGAAGCTAAAGTAGACCGGCGCCAATAGTCCTTTTTCGACATTGTTGCTGAAAAACGAGGCGCCTTCCTGGCGTTGCGGGAGCGGGGAGCCATTCACGGAATCGCCATCGATTCCGGCATACTCTTGGTGTTGTCCCCTCTTTGCACAGGAGACGAAGCTTAGGGCGAGCAGGCAGCTAAAGGTAATGATTCTTTTCATCGGAATGGTTCAGATACAAGTCAACGAGACCATGTAGGTTCAGAGATTCTACCGAGGTCCCCAATAATTCGAGTTTCCTTACCCGATACAGTATCAAACAAATAAAGACCGGTCCCTCGAGAAAAAATAATATGGCGCGAGTTTGGGCCCCATGCCGGGTTTTCGCCATTGTTCACCACGATTCGTGTTGTCCCTGAATCCAGATCAAGAATCGCGATCTGGAACTCACCGCTTCGGATGTTGAACGCGACCTTCTTGCCATCAGGCGACCAGCTAGGCTCTGTGTTGTAGCTGAATCCAGTCGATAGCAGTCGGCCGGAACCACCTCCAACGGAGATCCGGTAGAGCAACGGGCTCCCTTTTTCATCCGATGAATAAATGATTTCCGATCCGTTCGGCGACCAGGTAGGCGAACATTGGACACCCCGTGTCCGAGTCAATCTTCGCGGTCCGTCGCCGTTGATGCCGGTAACATAAATTTCAGGATTTCCGTCCTTGCTCAAGGTACAAGCAATCCGAGTTCCATCCGGTGAAATCGCGGCGCCTGAATTTGTACCGGGGAATTTGATAATCCGGTTTCGAGCGCCAGATACGAGATCGATCAGATAAATGTCTGCATACCCGCTCTGATACCCTGTGTAGGTAAGTTTTCGACCGTTGGACGAAAGAGCTGGGCTAACGCTGATGGCGTTGTCGTGGGTGAGCTGTAATGCATTCGCACCGTCGTAATCACAGGTATAAACTTCCTTGTGTCCTGTCCGATCGGCAACGAACGAAATTTTCGATAGCGCGATTCCTTTCTGGCCGGTCAGCGTTTCAACAAGGTCATTGGTGAATTGGTGGACAGCCCGCCGTGTGTCGCCGCTGTAGGCTTTTTGCAGCACGACCCCACCGGTCTTGTCTACGGCTTGGCCGCTGAAAGATCCCCCTGTAGAGGTGCCACTGACCGAGACAGTCGACGAAACAGCGTCGCCCAGGGTCAGCGCACCGGAGAGCTGGATATCGCTCCTGAGGACACCTGTCGCTGCACCGTTCCCTGCTACATCTTTCACATCGATAACCACTGAAGTCCCTTTCCGAACAGTGATTACCGAGGATACTTTGCTTTGCCCAAATAACGTGCCGCCCGAAATAAGGGAACAAACTAACAGTACCAAAAATTTCATGTTACTTGCGTTCCCGCCCATTTAGCAGTTGGCGGATGGATGTCAAATCGTCGGAAAACCCGCAGAGTCAAGAACATGCGGTTGGTTCTCAAAGTGTTTGAAGTTGAGAGATTTTACTGGCATTGGGGATGATATGGGTCTTGCCAGTGTTTTCTCAACTACCCCTGTTTCGTCTCGGATTCGTAAAGCGTTCGTGCTTGGAGCAGGCATGGGAACGCGGCTCCAGCCGCTCACGAACCTTCTTCCAAAGCCACTGCTTCCAATCTTTGGGAAACCGTTGATCACATTTGCTTTTGATCATTTACAGCGGTTCGGCATCCGCGAGTTTATCGTCAATACGCATCATTTGCCGGAAAAAATTTCGGCGGTGTTCGAAGCAGGCACTTACTGGGAGGTACCGATCAATCTTGTATTCGAACCGGTCCGTCTGGGAACCGGTGGTGGGATGAAGAATATCGAAGATCAGATCGGTGACGAAGTTTTCCTGGTCTACAGCGGTGATATTCTCACCGATGTGCCGCTCGAGATGCTGGTGGCTGAGCATTTTATGAAAAAAAATGATGTTACCATTGCGCTGCGCACGACCGGATTATCAACCAGCATAAGTTGGTCACCCAAGTCCGGGCAGATCGTCGACATTCTCGGAAAGCTGAATTCCTCACACGTGGGTCGGTATGATTTCGCCGGAATCTCGGTCTGGAACCCCTCGGTATTTTCTCGGTTGCCGAGTAATGAATCGGTTTCGTTTATCCCGTTGTTGAGCGAGTGGATCCAAGCGGGTGGAAAAATAGGTGGTGTTGTGATGGAGTCGAACCGATGGTACAACATCGGGTCCCGAAAAGAGTACTTGGAGGTTCACAGGGCGATCAAGATAGAAGGTTGGTCTCCTGGTTACGTTGATCATCAAACCTGGCCAACCACCATTGAACCATCGGCTCAGGTCGCCTCCTCGAGTCAAATCGAGGGCGCTTCCTACGTTGGAGCGAACTGCACGGTCGGACCGAATGTCGTGCTGCAAAATTCGATCTTACTCGCGGGATCTTCGGTTCCTGCAGGTACACAGCTCCATTCCTGCGTCGTCGGCGGAGTTAATGTCACCCATGGTACATACTGGGAAACAGATTTCGTATGAGTCCCCAACTTCTCCTGCATCAAACCCGCGAACGATTTCCGCACTATAACGAATCGAAAATAGAAATCCTCCCACTTGAAAATGGAGGATCGGACCGCCGCTACTACCGGGTGAGATTCAGTGCTGATTATTCGCTGATCCTGGTGAAGTACAACCTTGAAAAAGTGGAAAATAGGCTGTTCGCTGGGATCGCTAATTTTTTGGATGGCACCAGTGTTAACGTGCCGCTGATCTATTGCTACGATTTCGAGCAAGGGCTGATCTGGATGCAAGATCTTGGTGAAGAAGACCTCTGGCATTACAGAGAAGATTCCTGGGCGGTCCGCCGTAAATTGTACGAGGCGACTCTGGAACAGGTTATGATCCTACATCGCGTTGATCTATCCCTAGGGGATAGTCTCGGCCTGCAACCTGGGTTTGATGAAGCGCTCTATCTCTGGGAACAGGAATACTGCTTTGAAAATTGCTTTCGCCTCTGCTTTCAACTCCCAGAAAATGAGATTGAGCTATTGCGCCGTAACCCCGCTTTTCACGAGCTAGCTACCAAACTTGCTACTTATCCAAGAGTCTTCGTTCACAGAGATTTTCAATCTCAGAACGTGATCGTCTGGAACGGTGAAGCTTATTTAATCGACTTCCAGGGGATGCGACCGGGGCTTGCCCAATATGACCTCGCGTCATTGTTACTAGATCCGTACGTGACTTTCTCCAGAGAAGAACGGGCTGTATTGCTTCGTTACTATTTCGAACGCAACGGCCAACATTTGGATTTCGGCCATTTTGAAAGAGTTTTTCGCGAATGCGGAATCCAGCGTCTCATGCAGGCGCTCGGAGCATATGGAGTGATTGCGCTAGTTCATGGTAAGACCGAATTTTTGCGGCATATTCAGCCGGCGCTAAAAAATTTGATCGAAGTTACGTCCTCAATAGATGACTTTAGGTTCTTTGCAGAATTCCTAACCCAACTTCAAGGTCCCAACTTAAGCATCGGAATATTGTGAACGAAAAAAATCTTATCCTGCAACGATTGCAGACCGTTGTAATTGAAAGCATTAAACCTTGCCTCGATGGAGGTCGCTATCCAATCAAGCGAATCGTTGGTGAAGAATTGAAAGTGTCGGCCGATATTTTCAAGGAGGGACATGACGAGATCTGCGCTGTCCTTAAATGGCGCAAGAAAGGTCGGTCCGACTGGTATCAGACGCCCCTTCGCCCAACGACGAATGATCGGTGGGAAGGCGTTTGCTATTTCATCGAGAACGCCCGGCATGAGTACACTATCGAAGCGTGGCAGGACGAGTTCCGTTCCTGGCAAATTGAATACGGCAAGAAGGTCGCAGCAGAGTGGACTGATCTCGCGACTGAACTTACTGAGGGTTCAATTATTGTTGAAAAGGCTGCGGCCAGAGCCGGACATAAACAGGATAAAGAACGATTGCTGACGTTTGCTCGACAGTTGAGGAATGCCGATGCACACTTTGGCGCCTTATTGGCCAAGAACCCGGAGCTGGCAGGACTCATGGCGGCATGGCCCGATCTTGAACTGAGCACTGAATATAAGCCGTATCTCGAAGTCACGGTCGATCGGCCGGAAGCGCAGTTCGCTGCATGGTACGAATTTTTTCCTCGCTCCGCCGAAGGGAATGGAAATAAAGGCTCGAAATTTCGTGATTGCCTTAGCCGTGTCGACGACGCCAAGGCAATGGGTTTCAGCGTTATTTATTTTCCGCCGATTCATCCAATTGGGCTTACCAAACGAAAAGGAAAAAACAATTCGATAACGAGTGAGTCGGGTGACCCCGGTGTTCCGTACGCGATCGGCAGCAAGTTTGGTGGACACAAAGCGGTCGAACCCGAATTAGGTACATTGGAAGACTTTGATTGGCTCGTCGGTGAGATCAAGGGGCGAGGCATGGAAGTGGCTCTTGATTTCGCGATTAACTGTTCTCCCGACCATCCCTATGTCAAAGCTCATCCGGATTGGTTTTTCCATCGTCCGGACGGGAGCATCAAATACGCCGAAAATCCCCCCAAAAAATACGAAGACGTTTATCCGCTCAATTTCTATAATCCTGATTGGAAGAGTCTCTGGCAGGAGATGAAAGAGATAATCCTTTTCTGGGTGGAACACGGGGTCAGAATTTTCCGTGTGGATAATCCGCACACAAAACCGGTCTCCTTCTGGGAATGGATAATCGGCGAGATCCAGGAACAATATCCCGATGTAATTTTCCTCTCGGAGGCGTTCACATGGCCAAAAATGATGAAGACACTCGCCAAGGCCGGGTTCACACAATCGTATACTTACTTTATCTGGCGGAATACGAAAGCTGAATTGATCGAATATCTGACGGAGCTTACCCAGACTGATATGCGATACTATTTCCGTGGGAATTTTTTTGCAAATACCCCCGATATTCTCCCATTCTTTCTACAAACTGGCGGTCGCCCGGCTTTCATGATCCGCGCAGTTCTCGCAACAACCCTCTCAACAGTGTACGGCATCTACAGCGGATTTGAGCTCTGTGAGAATGTGCCGATCTCGGGCGAAGAGGAATATTTGAACTCCGAAAAATATCAGTTGAAGGAACGCGATTGGGACGCGCTGGGAAACATTAAGGAGTACATCACCAGACTCAACCAAATTCGTGTAATCAACCGCGCGCTCCGCGAGTACGAAAATCTTCGGTTCCATACGGTCGAAAATGATCAGATTCTCTTCTACTCCAAGGCGACTGAGGCACTGGATAATGTGCTGCTGTTCCTTGTGAATCTAGATCCGTTCAACACGCAAAGTGGGTTCACCTACGTACCCATCGAGCAGTTTGGAATCAACGAATCAGATCCATACCAGGTTCATGACCTGCTCACCGACGATAAATACGTCTGGCGTGGCCGACGCAATTTTGTGATGCTCGATCCAAGCAATCGGCCGGCGCACATTTTTCGGGTTCGACGACTTGTAGGTCGTGACGGCGCCCAGATGATCTTCGCTTAGAAGATATAGAGAACACCTTCTGCTTTGCGGTTAACACTCGCACTGTAGCAGCTAGCGATTAATGTTTGATATGAAAAAGACCGTCTGGTTCACTGTCTGCACCGCATTTACCATTTGCCTGTTTGGGTGTGGAAAATCAAAGGAACAAACTGTCCGGGAGTTAACTAGACTCAACCTGAAATTTTCGGCTGACGATTTTGTTCGTTCGGCAGAGCACGGAAATCTGCAAGCATTCCAATTGTTCCTGGACGGCGGTATCGACGTCAATTCTGCGAATAGTGACGGCTTAACTGCATTGATGGCAGCTGCCCAGAAAGGGCAAGTGGAGATCGTCAATAAGCTGATTCAGCAAAAGGCTAACGTCGATTCCCAAGAGAAAGACGGAATTACCGCATTGATGCTGGCTGCGGAGAACAACCAGCTCGATATTGTCAAGGCTCTCCTAAAGAGCAACGCAGATGCCAATCTCCAGGATCACAGCGGTTGGACGGCGTTGATGAAGGCAGTTTACCAGGATAACACTCAGTGTGTGGAAGCCATCGCCGACAAATCTCGGCAGGAAGTGAATCGCGGTCTGCTCGTTGCTGCGTTGATGGGACATACAGACACAGCGAAAGTTCTCCTCAGTTATGGAGCCGAAGTCGATTCGCGAGCTGAGGATGGACACACACCATTGATGTTTGCTGCTAGTAAAGGAAACACCAAACTAGTCGCGTTGCTTCTGAAATCCGGAGCTGACCCAACGCTGACCAACAAATCTGGTGTCACGGCCACTTTTCTCGCTACCGCTAAAGGTCTTACTGAAATCGCTGCGACACTGCAACAGGCACCGCTACCTGCTGGGAAAACAACAGCGGATCAGACCACTACGCCAGCTCCTAGCTCTGTCGAGCCAACCGGTACGATGTCCGATGAAGATGCTCTCGCAGCAACAGATCCAAATCGATCTCCGAGCGGGAGGAGTGAGGATCCTGGATCGGACACAGATACTTTGTCTGGCGATGCCAAAAAGGTTTCAGTCGTCGAAATTAACCAGGATTTTCTGCCGGTAATGTTGACGGAAATCAACGGAGGACAAGCCAAGATTCAGAGTAAAGACGGAGAAAACTACACCATTGCAGTTGGAGATAAGCTAAAGGGGTTGGACTATAAGGTCAGCGATCTCGTCATTCGCAACACTGAAGACAAGGATGGAAACCCAGTCGATGCATCGGTGATGAAACTTAAGAACACGAAGACCGGTGAAACGATCTCGGTGATCCGAGGTGTGCCTGTCCAAGAGCATGGTTCATCAGCGACATTGGCTTTTCAGAATTCAGGTGAAAAATTGATGGTCAAAATCGACCAGGAATTCTCCATCCCGAACGATCCGGATTATACCTACAAAGTCGTGGATATTCGGCCAACTCAGGTAATCGTCAGACGTCTTCAAGATGATCGTGTGTTCACTCTCCAAAAATCATCCTGATTCTCCTCCCTTTAATGAAACTCTCATTGGAAGATTTGTTTGAAGATATCGTCGACAAAGCACAACATGGCCTCGGAATCAATGATCAGGCGTTGAGCCAGAGGAGCGGTGTCGGTCTCGAACAGATTCGTTCTCTGAAACAGGGAACAGGCGATCCTCAATCAATCCCGGCAGTCGCGGCTGCGCTCGGGCTCGGGCCGGCGGCGTTGGCTGAGAACTACGCAAAGAGTTGGTACCCAGAATCAGTCCCAGCGTTCGGCAATGTGAGACAAGTGAATACACCGCTGATCGATATGACGGTGAACGCTTATCTCATTTGGGATCTGGCCACAAAGAACGCCGCAATTTTTGATACTGGTGTCGATGCCACCGAACTATTGGCTCTTGTGGCTACCGAAAAACTGACGGTCAAATATCTCTTTCTTACCCACACGCACGACGATCACGTCGCTGAGCTCGGCACCCTCATCAAGCAAACGCACGCTGAAATTTTTTCACCGGAGCTGGAACGTGTACCCGATACCAGGATCGTGCAGGAAGGAGACCAGTTCAAACTGGACAATCTCTGGATCGAGGTCAGACTGACAAACGGTCATTCTCCAGGTGGAACCTCGTTTGTGATCTTCGGACTTGAAACCCTTGTCGCTGTCGTTGGTGATTCCCTCTTTGCCGGATCAATAGGCGGTGTTTCCAACGGCTACCAGGAAGCTCTCCGTAACAACAAAAAGAAACTCCTCTCTCTTCCTGGCGACACCCTGATCTGTCCTGGCCACGGTCCACTTACAACTGTAGCTAACGAACAGAAGCACAATCCATTTTTTGCGAAGGAATAGGAGGATAGAAAGCCGGAATTCAGAATGAGGGCCCGCTTTCGAACTGGCGTTTAGCCGAAGGGGGACAATGTTGTGGTTCAGCCATGAAACTTCCGAAGAATTTTCAATTCGATTTCCAGCAAAAACGGGTCCTTGTTACCGGCGCCGGTAAAGGCATTGGCCGCGAGATCGCTGCAATGTTGCACGGGTTCAACGCTCAAGTTGTCGCTCTTAGCCGAACCCAGAGTGATCTGCAGAGCCTAAAAGAAGAGATCAACTGTGAAACGATTATCGCCGAACTAAGTGAACCGGATGCAGCTCGACAAGCAGCTGAACAAGCCGGTGAGATCGATTTCCTCGTCAACAACGCTGCGATCGCCATCCTCGAGCCGTTTCTGAAAACCACGGTGGAAGCGTGGGACAAAACGATGGCTGTTAATCTTCGATCGGTGATGCTTGTCTCACAGGTGATTGCAAAACAGATGATTAAGCGCGGTATTGCCGGCTCGATTGTAAACGTTTCCAGCATGGCTGCGCTCCATGCGCTTCATGATCACGCCGCCTATTGTGCATCCAAGGCGGGTGTCGATCAGTTGACAGCCGTGATGGCAATGGAACTTGGGCAACATGGGATTCGTGTAAATTCGGTGAATCCAACGGTCGTTCTGACAGAGATGGGAAAACGCGCTTGGAGCGATCCGATTAAAAGTGGTCCTATGCTAGCTCGGATTCCTCTACGCCGATTTGCTGAATGCGAGGACATTGCGTCTGTCGTCTGTTTTTTGCTGACGGATGGCGCCTCCATGCTGAATGGCCTTGCTCTCCGCGTCGACGGCGGCTTTCTGGTGACGTAGTTAGCGTGTAGCTCAGTAAGAGGTTGGAATGAGCAAATATCAAGGAATTGAACTATGATCCGTTTTTTGCTGAACTTTCAGCACACTCCCCGCCTCCTTACAAGCCACGCCTAGTACAAAGGCCTGCTCATGCGATTCTAGCCGCTGGCACAACACCGTTCACTCCCCGGAAGTATCCCCTCTTACCCAACCACACGACACACCCGGCTTCCAAGGCATACTTGAAGCTAACCACCTAGTTATGCCGTTCAGATAAGAGGCCGTCTGCGGCGTGACCCTTGCGTGAGGTTTTTCTTTCCTCCGCGACTTTTCAACCAGAATGGCCAGGTATGAAAATCATTGGCTTTCTTTCTACCTCCCTCTACTGTGCAAAATCTAGTCATGCCGAAAGACGAGAAAGAAAATGTAGAGCTCTCCTATGAGGAGGCAATGGGCAGACTGGAGAAGATTGTCGACGAAATGGAGACGTCAAATCTTCCACTCGAGGAGTTGCTTGTGCGCTACGAGGAAGGAATCCGGTTGGTGGCCGTTTGTAATCAGCGGCTGGCCGTCGCGGAAAATCGCATTGAAACCTTGACTCGACAGGCCGCCGGAAAACCACAGACAGCGGCGCCTCCCGCCCCGAAAGGCTCGTCAAAGGACTTAACTACGAACCAGAATGAAGAAATCAGACTCTTTTAAAGCGCCCGGAGCCCGGATTCTTAATACCATCGATTCCCCTGCGGATCTAAAGCGTTTGGATGAAGCGCAGCTACCTCAGCTCGCTCAGGAGATCCGTGACGAACTCATCAACGTCCTTTCCCAAACCGGGGGACACCTTGGACCGAACTTAGGAGTGGTCGAACTGACCATCGCGCTGCACCGTGTGTTCGATACCCCCCAGGATAAGTTCGTTTTCGATGTCAGCCATCAAGGGTACGTACACAAATTGTTGACCGGGCGTCGGGACCGATTCAATACGATCCGGCAGTATGAAGGGTTAAACGGATTTTTGCTTCGCTCCGAAAGCGAGCACGATTGTTATGGGGCGGGTCACGCGGGAACATCCCTCTCTGCTGCCCTCGGAATGGCAGTTGCTCGAGATCGCAAGGGCACCAAGGACAATGTCATCGTCGTCGCAGGAGACGCAGCTTTCACCTGCGGCACAAGCTACGAAGCGTTAAATAACGTCGCCGACAATACGAAACGCTTTATCGTGGTACTGAACGACAATGAATGGTCGATTGCTAAAAACGTCGGAGCCATTGCGAATTACCTGAACAAGCTGGTCACGAGTGACACTTACAGCCATCTCCATGAGAAAGCGGCCAAATTTGTCGAAATGATCAGTGGCAAGTTTGGCAAACAATTTGTGCACAAAGTTGAAGAGGGTATGAAGCATCTTGTCCTCCCGAGCGTTATGTTCGAAGAACTCGGGCTTCGTTACTACGGTCCGATCGATGGCCATGATATTCCGCTCCTGATTCAGACGTTTGAATTCTTGAAGAAACAGAACGAACCGGTACTTCTGCATATCGTCACGCAGAAAGGAAAAGGGTACGCCCCGGCCCTCGATAAACCGGATAAATTCCATGGACTCAGTAAATTCAAGCTGGAAACTGGAGAAACAGCATCGGCGCCCACTCCAACCTATTCCGAATTGCTTGGCCAGACATTGGCAAAATTCGCGGATCAGAATAACAAGATCATAGCGATCACAGCAGCTATGCCGTCCGGCACCGGTCTATTCCATTTCGCAGCCAAACATCCAGAACAGTATTTTGATGTTGGGATTGCTGAAGAGCATGCGGCGCTTTTCGCAAGTGGGCTCGCTACCCAAGGATTTAAACCGTTTTTGGTAATCTACTCCACATTCATGCAGCGCGCGTATGACATGATTATCCATGATATTGCGTTGCAAAATCTAAGTGTGGCCCTCTGCATGGACCGGGCCGGGCTTTCGGGTGATGACGGACCAACACACCATGGACTTTTTGATATCGGTTACTTACGACCGGTTCCAGGGCTTGTCCATATGCAACCAAAGGACGAAGAAGAATTCGTTGATATGCTTTGGACGATGATGAATTACCATCAAGGCCCGATCGCTATTCGGTACCCGCGCGGCGCGGGTACCGGCGCGAAACCGAAACTGCAACCACGCCTGTTGGAAATCGGCAAAGCCGAAGTGGTCCAGCATGGACATCAGGCGGCGCTGTTTGGCCTTGGTAATATGTTTGCGATGGCACAGGAAACCGCTGAACTTCTGGAAGTCGAAGGTGTGTCAGTTGCGTTGATCAATCCGCGGTGGATTAAGCCGCTAGATATCGGTACGCTGGAATTTTTTGCGAGAAGTGTAGATGTGATCTGCACCTTCGAAGACCATGTTCTACACAACGGGTTCGGTGCCTCGATCATGGAGCACTTGGCCGATGTACGGATCACGACACCGGTCGTCCGGATCGGATGGCCCGATCAATTCGTTGAACATGGCACGATTCCGATCCTACGAAAGAAACATGGCCTGACCCCAGAAGCTGCGGTCAAGAAGATTAAGCGTTTCCTAAAGGTCGGACGTGCTGCCAATCCGAAAACCGCAGCTTAATTCGGATTCATTCTCTGTTCTTGACGCCCTCTTGATTGTCGAACGGCTTTGTAGTGTGGAGAACAAGCTCTCGACGATTCCTACAAGTCATTACATGCAGAACATTCAGGAGCTCTGCCGCCGGGTCATTATCGATCGCAGCCATGTTTTCTTCGATGGCGACTCCTTGATATATCGAAAAGCTTGTGCGTTACAAACTGCTCTAGTTTACGTTTTCTAAAATTCCAGGGCGTCAATTCGATTTAGGCGAGATGGTTGAACAGACCAGCACATCGCTGAAGTTGCAGGGCCAGCGGGAGAAAGTGGCTGACGTCTGCCTCAATATCTTATTGAATTGTGAAGTCCATGGCAGTCAAGCTTTGCTCAATGCGCTCCACTGGAATCGATCGAGCCAGCCACCTGAATACTCAAACGTTTGGTAACTCTTCTCCATCGTTCATCCTCATCGCAGCACGTGTCACGGGCTCCATCACCGTAAACCGCAGAATAAATCGAAAGACACAGCATTGGAGCTAAATTGATTCTAGAATCACAATTCGACATCAATAAATAGCATCCGACCGCAAGCGCGGAGGATCTTCCCGCCCTAGACTAAACCCATGACTGAGCGGCGTGCGTTTCCCGGATAATCTGCCCCCAGCAGGTTTCTTGTTGATCCTGCCTTATGGAATCAGGTGAGAAGTTGAGCGTTGTCGACAGAAATGGAAAGAGGCGCTCGGTCTGTGAATCACACTAACATTTATTTCATAAGTTATTAACAATATGGAAGCGTTGCCATTTGGGCGAAAGAATTTCATCAGAGCCCGCTGTTCAAAAGGATCCACCGTTCTCTTCATCGTCTGTCTCACGATCAATGCCTGGCCAAATCTCGTTTCGGCCCAGTCCACAGACATCAATTCCATTGAACTGGCGCCAGTCACCGTAGAGGAACAAGCTAACGCTTATAATCCGACGACCTCATCGGTTGCCACAAAGACGAGCACGAGGCTCTTGGATATTCCTCAAACCATCAACATCGTCCCACGGTCGGTGATCCAGGATCAGGCTGCGACGTCGCTTCAAGATGTTCTTCAGAACGTCCCGGGTGTCGGCTTCAGTCTTGGCGATGGCCAACGTGATCAGGTAACAATCCGAGGATTTTCAGCGATCCTCGATCAATATGTGGATGGTGTCCGAGATGATGCTTTTTACTTCCGGGATCTTTCTAGTCTCGAACGTGTTGAAGTCCTAAAGGGCCCCGCCTCCGTTCTTTATGGGCGTGGATCTGCTGGCGGAATGATCAACAGCGTCACAAAAAAGCCGTTAGCTATTCCATTCGAAGCGTTGAGCGTTACCATAGGAAGTGAAGGCAAACATCGAGGAGAATGGGATGTCGCGTTCAACGAGCCGAGCAACAAAATTCGATTTCGCATGAGCGGAGCGATCGAAGATTCCACGAGCTTTCGCCAACAATTCTTTCTAGAACGTCAAGCTGTTTCTCCCTCGATCCAATTTATCCTGGGCGAAAACACCACCCTGACTCTCCAGGGAGAATACCTCCATGATAAGCGTCTCGGTGATCAAGGAATTCCTTCCTACCATGGACGTCCTGCGAATGTTCCGATCGACACCTATTACGGTTCATCAGATGGAAGAGCTCAGAACTACGTCGAAGCGGCTGTTGGAAGTGGGACAGCGACGCTGGACCATTTGTTTACTCCCGATTTTTGGTATCATGGCGTCTTCCGCGGTTACACCTATTCGTTGGTGCGAAACAATATCACTTTTTCAAGGTTGAAAGATGGCAGCGATCCCACTGTGAGTTTTAACAATGGCACCCGGTTTCGTGATGACACCGGCTTCATCACTCAACAGGAATTCACCTGGAACCTCGATCTTTCGGTCACCCACCATCAGATCCTGTTTGGCGCAGAACTTCTTCGTCAGAATAAGAACGACATAATTCGCAATATCAGCAACGCAGTGACCTATGACTTGTTTCATCCCCGCCTGATCCTGGTACCAAAAGTGCCGCTGACCCTGGCTCCAACCAGTGATAACGAAACGGTCATCGAAGGCGTTGCCGCTTATGTCCAGGATATCATCACCATTGTTCCTCAACTGAAAGCGGTGACAGGTGGACGGTTTGATTTAATGGATGTGACAATCACGAACAACAAAGTGGCGTCCACGTTTCAAAATTCGCGTACAGATAAGGTGTTTAGCCCTCGGGCTGGTCTCATCTATGAACCCACTGATCGTTTGTCGTTTTACTTGTCATTCAGTCGTTCGTTCCAACCGGTTGCGGATTCGCTGATGATCTATCGCAATATCGACGAACTGAAGCCGCAGGAGACCACCAGTTACGAAGTTGGATCAAAATGGACCCTCACTGAGAAAGCGACATTGGCAGCTTCGCTTTTCCAGATGGAGCAGAAGCATGTGCTCAGTACCGATCCAGACGACCCAACTATTGCGATTGAAGTCGGCAAACAACGAAGCCGCGGTTTCGAGCTATCGCTCTCCGGCGAATTGCTCCCGAAACTGTCGATCCTTACTGGCTATTCCTATTTGAACACTGAGATCACTCAATCGACAGACAAGACTTTGACCGGACAACCGATTCAAGGCAATCGGACAGCATTAGCACCTCGACATAGTTTCAACCTTTGGCTAAAGCGCGAGCTTCCTTACGGGTTTTACGCGACCGCAGGGATGAACTATCAATCATCGCGATTCACCTCGCCGACGAATCAGGTGGAGTTACCTTCCTATGTTATCTTCGAGGCAGGAGCTGGGTACCACTGCAAATACGGGGAGATTAATCTCCTGGTTGAAAATCTCTTTGACCGAAAATATTACGTTTCAGGGCATGGCAACGCCGACAATTATAACATGCCAGGAGCACCGCGGACGGTTGTGGTGTCGTATCGAACGAGGTTCTAGAGAGTTTTCGGTCCTTGGGTTGCTGGGCTAAAGCTGGTAAGGATAACCTTCCTTTTTTGATAAATTCAAATAGTAAAGATACCAACCAGAATGCCTCGCAGGAAGTGTGACGTTCCATCATCGCTAAGTGAATACCAACAAAAGAAAAATCACCCTGATCGGTGCGGGTAGCACCGTTTTCGCCAAGAATCTTCTTAGCGATATTCTAGCGTTCCCCAAACTTGCGGACTCCGAGATTTGCCTGTTCGACATTCATTCGGAACGTCTCAAGACATCAGAGATCGTTGCCAATCGAATCGCGCAGGTGCTTGACGCTCCATGCTCCATCAACATCACCACCGATCGGGAAAAAGCTCTGGATGGTGCTGACTACGCGATCAACATGATTCAGGTTGGAGGGTATCGTCCATGCACAGTAACAGATTTCGAAATCCCAAAACGATTTGGGCTTCGGCAGACCATTGCTGACACTCTGGGAATCGGCGGCATCATGCGGGCACTTCGAACTATCCCGATTCTGATTGATATCTCCCAGGACATGGAGCGGCTCTGCCCGGACGTCGTTCATCTGAATTACGTCAACCCAATGGCAATGAATTGTTGGGCGCTCTCGCGCACCACGAAGATCCGAACGATTGGACTCTGCCACAGTGTTCCACACACCGCGAAGGAATTGGCAACGGACCTAGGAATTCCGGTCGAGGAAATTAACTATGTGGTTGCCGGCATCAACCATATGGCGTTCTACCTCAAAATTGAAAGGGATGGAGTCGATCTTTATCCGCAGATTCGGGAAGTCGCCAGAAGCGGCCAGATCCCTGAAACGAATCGGGTCCGATATGACATATTCATGAAGCTCGGTTATTTCGTCACGGAATCGAGTGAACATTTTTCCGAGTATGTTCCCTGGTACATCAAATCGAATCGTCCAGAATTGATCACCCGATTCAATATCCCACTCGATGAATATCCACGCCGCTGCGAGAGCCAGATCAGAAAATGGAACGAACTGCATGCTGGACTGGAGAGCAGCAACGAACCGCTCAAGATTGAACGAAGCGTCGAATATGGATCAGCGATCATTCACAGCCTAGAAACGGGCGTTCCTCGGATCGTCTACGGCAATGTGAAAAACGATCATCTGATTGATAATCTTCCAGCGGATTGCTGCGTCGAAGTGCCTTGTGTCATCGACAAGAACGGGATCCAACCGGTTCGCATCGGATCTCTGCCATTGCATTTAGCAGCGCTTATGCAAACGAACATCAACGTCCAATCGCTGACTGTTGAAGCGATTCTGATGCACAAACGCGAGCATATTTATCATGCAGCTATGATGGATCCGCACACCGCAGCCGAGTTGGATCTTGATCAGATCTGGCAACTAGTCGATGAGTTACTGACGGCCCACAGGGATTGGGTCAAGGGTTTTTGAGCCTTGGGTTTTGAATTCTGAATCTGGATTCTCTGCTCTTCAATCAGATGTCAGAAGGGAGTCTTCGGAACGCTGAGCAGGTTGCACGATTGGTATCCTTGATTCATAAAAAGACGCGTTTATAAGTCACGATATCGCGATCGTTGGGCTCGACGATCTCCCGTTCGCGACTTACGTAAATCCACATCCGATCGCATGCAACGCTCCAGAGAGAACACACGGCATGGGCCACTATCGACCTATTGGAAAGATCCCACGTCGGGATTCAGCGGGACGTCCCAACGCTGTGGGGCCGACACCGAGACGGGAGACGCTCAATCCAGTGGTTCCAAATAGGCGGAGATCTATAGGAGCACCCATCAAACGGAATCGTTACACTGCAGATTCAACGAACGATTGTAAGATTTTGGTAACCTGCTAGCCAACCTTACACGAACACGGCTTCTGGAAATTCACGTTGTTTAAGTCCGGCCCAACCTACCTTAGCAAATCCAGTGATGTATTTGATCGCTTCAATTTTGCTCTCCCTGGATTTGGAATCAAGGCAAAGCTTCAAAGCGCAGTTCAGCAGCTGAACCAAGAAAGAGTCGCATCGGTACCATGGCCGATCGTTGAAACCCATGCTTTTCGAAAAACACCAGTGACTCTTCTCTAATCCGATCGGTGAGTAAGGTAATGCGGAGGAAATCTTTCTGGCGCGCATAGTCGATCGCATATTTGAGTAGCTCGCTCCCCATCCTTTGGCCACGGAAGCTTTCGTGGATGACAAGATCCTCGAGAAGAATGACAAAACCACCTTCCGCAGTGCTGATCGTGAAGAGTAGATTGATCATTCCGATGATCCGATTTGCGCTTCGCAATACGAAGATCCGACCTCGGTTCGGCTGCTCTAGAATGAGGCGGAGACCGCGCATCTGATTATTATAATCGGGACGGAAATCAGACTCTTCGGCAAACAGGTCCATCAACAGCTCCGTGAGGAGCGGCAGATCTTCGATGGTAGCCGGTTCAATGCGTGTGAGATCATGCATGTAATCCTATAATCATCGCAAATGATCAACTAATCCGAAAGCGAATTTCTTCGATAGATGACGAAAACGTTTCAGGCTGGCGTTCGCCCTTAACCCGTAATTGCGTCTCACAACTTCCGCAACTCTGTGTTTCCGTACAATCAATCAGGATAGAAGAAGTAGAGCTTTGCCTTGATTCCAAAGTCAGGGAGAGCAAAATGCTACTATTTATGCCGCAGCTAGGATTGCTCTTGCCCTCCTATCGACTATTGAGCATCCGCATAAAATGCGCCCTATGACCTGGTTACTAAGTGCTGTGACGTGTTATTTGATCGGTTCAATTCCGAGTGGTTACCTTGTAGCTCGCTCTCAGGGAATCGATATCCGGCAGCATGGCAGCAAGAACATCGGTGCAACGAACGTGTTACGGGTCATGGGCAAGAAATGGGGGTATCTCGTTTTCTTCTGTGACGCGTCTAAAGGGTTTCTCGCTGTGAAAGTGGGGGAGTTGATCGCCGGAGGGTTCGGCGCCAGCCCGACGATCAATGGCATAATCGCCGCAACCACCTGTATTCTTGGGCATAACTACACAATCTGGCTCGGATTCAAAGGTGGAAAAGGGATCGCCACTTCTGCTGGCGTCAGCCTCGCTCTTTTCCCGCCACTGGTAGTCCTTTCGGTGCTCCTGGTCTGGGTGATTGTCTTTTCTGTCAGTCGCTATGTTTCGCTTGCATCGATCACAGCCGTAGTCACTTTACCGATTGCGATTGTTCTATTCGGAGGAAAAACAGGAAACGATCTTTGGTTACTTGTCATCTTTTCGATCCTCGTCGGAGCATTGACGATTCTTCGACATTGCACGAACATCAAGCGTCTCCTGAATGGAACGGAATCGCGCTTCGGCAAAAAGTGATTTTTCGCGTTTCGTCCATGGCCTATAAGATTACCTCTCGAACCTCTAATCGCTGAATAATGATGCACGTTTCAATCATTGGCGCCGGAAGTTGGGGAACAGCGCTTGCCATTCTGCTGTCTGGGAGTGGACACAGAGTGACACTCTGGTCGCGAAACACGACCTTGGCTGACGATTTGCGTCAGAAGAGAATCAATGAACGGTATCTCGCCGGGCATCTAATCCCGGACCAGATCCAGATCACCTCTCAACTTTCCGACACTTTGGAGAGTGACATTATTCTGTTTGTGTCACCCTCGATCGGGTTAAGAAGCACGACTGAACAACTGGCTGCTGCTGGACCGGTATCACAATCGACGATTCTGGTATCAGCAGTTAAAGGGATCGAGCATAGATCAGGGCTGAGGATGAGTGAAATTATTTCAGGGTTTTTCCCATCCAACCCGATCGCGGTACTCTCCGGACCAAACCACGCTGAGGAAGTGGCGCAGGCAATTCCCACAGCCAGCGTACTGGCAAGTACTTCAAAAGAAGTGGCAATTCGCCTTCAACACGCGATCTCCACACGAGCACTTCGACTCTACACAAACGAAGATATTGTGGGGGTTGAGCTAGGTGGTGCCCTTAAAAATATCTTTGCGCTAGCGGCTGGGATCAGTGATGGCCTCAGATTGGGGGACAACTCCAAGGCTGCGCTTGTCACTCGAGCGCTTGCTGAGATGGTACGCCTAGGGAACGCTCTGGGGGGCCATCGTGACACCTTTCAGGGATTAAGCGGTTTGGGCGACCTGATGGCGACCTGTTTTAGTCGGCATAGCCGAAACCGGAAGGTGGGTGAACGCCTTGGGTGCGGCGAAGTCCTGCCGGAGATTATCTCATCAATACCGATGGTGGCCGAAGGAATCCCAACCGCACGAAGCGCAAAAGAGTGCGCAGTTCGCTTGGGCGTGGACACACCGATTATCGACGTGGTCTATTCGGTACTCTACGAAGGAGTAGCCTCGGCAGAAGCAATGACACAACTGATGATGCGAGATCTGCGGGCAGAGTAAGGAGGAAAGAGTAGAGTTCTTTCAAAACCCTCCGATCTATGATAATCCTCCTTTGCTGATAAAAACAACTAAACAATATGGGATGGGAACAGATCAAAGAGCTCTCTAACGAAGCATTCAGAAGACTGACCGGTGTCCAGAAAGCGACCTTTGAAAAGATGATCATTGTTCTGAGAGGAGCTCAGCGACAAAAAATTTTACAGGGCGGACGTCCCTCCAAGCTCTCTCTAGAAGACAGATTGCTGATGAGCTTGGAATATCTACGTGAATATCGTACTTATTTTCACACTGGGAAACATGATGGCCTCAGTGAAAGTACTGCATATAAGACCATTCGATGGGTTGAGGATACTTTGATTAAGTCCGGGGTTTTGAGTTTACCCGGTCGTAAAGCACTGCTTAAATCGCAGATGAACTATGAAGTAGTATTGGTGGATGCTACCGAAACACCTATTGAGCGGCCCAAAAAAACAGAGGCGCTTTTATTCAGGAAAGAAAAAGCGCAGCTTGTCATAGACAAAGCCAGTCAGAAAGTGATCTGCACGAGCTTTATCCACGCAAAGCGGCATGATTTTCATCTCTTTAAGCAATCCGGTGTTCGCTTCCAAGCAAGCACTCAGCTGCTGACTGACTCAGGCTATCAAGGTCTACAGAAAATCCATGCAAAGAGCCAACTACCCAAGAAAAAGCCCAGGAAACGACCATTGACAAAGGAAGAAAGGCAAGCAAACAAGACCATCGCTAGTCAGCGGGTACTCAACGAAAACGTCATGGGTAGGCTTAAACGTTTCAAAATCATTTCGGATCAATATCGAAACAGGCAGAAGCGCTTTGGACTAAGGTTTAATTTGATTGCCAGTCTTTACAACTTTGAGTCGGTGAGGTGAGGTTTTGAAAAAACTCTATTAACTCTGAGAAAATATACGCCCTAGGCGAGATCGTGTGCCCTGCTAACTACGACAATGATAGCAACGTCCAGATCGGAGCTACACAAGATGAACTTCACTCCCATCCCACACGTGAGGAGGCTGAACAAAGCTGCCGGTTCTTCCTGGTACCTCCCTTAGTTGCCAGCAGAGTATTAAAGAGGGTACAATGTATAGAGACTGGTAGACACTGCGAAGTATGGAATTGTAGTGA
>Ga0075362_10000116_pt1 | contig 22441 bp, 18 predicted proteins | sample EndMetdeltDD1762_FD_71397 | JGI IMG/M metagenome (GOLD analysis project Ga0075362, IMG submission 71397) | Populus endosphere microbial communities from Tennessee, USA - Endosphere MetaG P. deltoides DD176-2 | ecosystem: Host-associated > Plants > Roots > Endosphere | place: USA: Tennessee...
TGCCCCATAATTCTTGTTCTCACTCGAGCCTTGCCTCTCGGCAATGGCTCTCGCTCCGAACAAAAATTCTGGGGAGCCTTCTTGTCAAATTCTAGGTCTTTCAACCGGAACGAGTATATACCGGGGCCGCTCAGGTTGTGTGAATTTTAACAGCGGATTTTGCGTTCCAGAACCTATCTCAATAAAGATTTTCGAGGAGGTTTGAGATGATTTTTCTGCAGATTTTTGAAGTGAGGGAGAGGGCATACTTGATCAAGTAGACCTCGAACCGAACAAAAAAATCTGCCAAAAAGCGCTCAAAAATTCCGAAATAGGTTTATTGAGATAGGTTCCAGTAGCATTGCGGAGATCGCCGTAAACTTTAGTATGTTAGCAAGATCGAGCAATGCGCTGGAGCGCAAAAGACGCTCAATCAAATTCACACAAGATGAGCGGGCGCGGTATAATACTTTCTTATTTCTTTGAGGTTTGCTATGAGGTGATGGATGGAGGGGATATGCCTGGCTTTCCCGACGCTGCCCAAATTGCAAACCTCGCCCTCATCGAAGAGCTCTATGGGCGCTATCAGGCCGATCCAGAGAGCGTCGATCCTTCCTGGGGCTATTTTTTCAAAGGGATCGACTTTGGCTCTTATCTCGCGCAGCGCGGGACGGAACCGAAAGGGGATAGTTCCTCGCTGCGGATTTCCAACTTAATTCAAGCTTACCGACGCTATGGGCATCTTTTAGCGCGTTTCAATCCAGTCGAAACGAAAGAGAGAGACGCTCCGGAACTTAATTTGGAGTTGCTCGGTTTTTTTGAGTCTGAACTTCCTCAAGTTTTCCCAACTCTTGGGTTTTGCGGGAAACCTGAGGCCCCTTTAAGCGAAATCATCGAGGCTCTTCAAGGAATCTACTCTTCGCGGATCGGCTTCGAATACATGGATTTAAGCCACCCCGATCTGGAAAAATGGATTCAAGGGAAAATCGAGCCGCAGATCGCAATCGAACCTTCGATTGAAGAGAAACACCTCTTATTGGAGTATCTAAATAAGTCCGAGATCCTCGAGACCTTCATCAATACGAAATATACCGGACAAACCCGCTTTTCCTTGGAAGGGGCTGAAACAATGATCCCTGTCATTGCCGAACTCATCGAGCAAGGGGCTGTTTTGGGCATCGAGAAACTCCTGATTGGAATGGCGCACCGGGGCCGTTTGAATGTCTTGGCCAATATTTTGAATAAACCTTATGCCTCGATTTTCCAGGAATTCGAGGATGACACGACCCTTTCTTATACAGGAAATGACGATGTCAAATACCACATGGGTTTTTCAGGAACGATCGAGACCCGGATAGGCAAGAAAGTGGGTGTTGAGATCGCGGCCAACCCTTCTCATCTCGAATCGGTCGATCCGGTGGTTCTCGGACAAACCTTTGCTCAGCAAGTCAACACCAAGGATGAAGAGAAAAAAAAGATCGGGGCCCTGCTCATCCATGGGGATGCGTCGATCGCGGGCCAGGGCGTGGTTTATGAGACGCTTCAGCTCATGAAACTTCCCGCCTATGACGTGGGTGGGACCTTGCATCTGGTTGTGAACAACCAAATTGGTTATACGACCTTGCCTGATGAAGGGAGATCGAGCCTCTACTGCACCGATATCGCCAAAGCTTTCGGCGCTCCCGTTTTTCATATCAATGCGGAAGATCCTGAAAGCTGCCTTTTCGCTGCAAAGCTTGCGATTGAGATCCGCCAAAAATTTGGATGCGATGTGTTTCTCGATCTCGTCTGTTATCGGAAATACGGCCATAACGAAGGGGATGAGCCTGCTTTCACCCAGCCGATGGAGTATCAGATCATCCGAGGGAAAAAACCGATTCGCCAGCTTTATACGGAACAGCTCCAGGCCTCGGGTCAATTGGAACAAAAACTGGCTGAAACGCTCGATCTCCAATTTAAAGAAACTTTAAAAACTGCACTTCAGTCCCTTCAAGGACAGCCACAAAAAGAAAAACAAAAAAATCTGCCTATAGAGGCTTCCTTGCTTGAGCCCTTCGATTCAAAAATCGATGCAAAGAGAGTGGCAACCGTCCTGCAAAAATACAGCTCTATTCCGCCTCAGTTCCACATCCATCCGAAACTCCAAAAATGGCTTCAAGACCGGGCCTCTATCGGATCTTCCGATCCCAAAGTTCCCTCTGTCGATTGGGCGACGGGAGAGTGCCTTGCTTTCGGCTCTCTTCTTTTGCAAGGCGTGCCCATCCGTTTCGCAGGGCAGGACGTGCGCCGCGGCACATTTAGCCAGAGGCACATGGTCTGGAAAGATTTTGAAACGGGGCAGTCCTATTGCCCCCTTTGTAAAATGAGCCCGGACCAGGGCCGTTTTGACATCATCAATTCGCCTTTGTCTGAATTTGCTTGTTTGGGTTTTGAATATGGATATACCTGGTCGTCTCCCCAGACCTTGGTCTTATGGGAAGCTCAATATGGCGATTTTTTCAACGGGGCTCAAATCATCATCGACCAATACATCGTCAGTGGCGAGCAAAAATGGAATTGCCCTTCGGGGATTACTCTGCTTCTTCCTCATGCTTACGAAGGAGCGGGTCCCGAGCATTCTTCCGCCCGCCTCGAGCGGTTTTTGCAAATGGGCGCCCATTCCAATATCCAAGTCGTTTATCCAACAACCCCGGCCCAATATTTTCATCTTTTGCGACGGCAAGCCCTGCGTAAAATGAAAAAACCGCTGATCGTTTACACGCCTAAAGGACTGCTTCGCGCTCCCGCTTGTAAAAGCTCTGTCAAAGAGATCACCGAAGGGCGCTTCGAAGAAATTTTAGACGACCCAACTCCTCCCAACTCCTGCAAGCGGCTCCTTTTTTGCAGTGGCAAAGTCTTTTACGATTTGATGGACGGACGGGAAAAGAAAAAAGCTGCCCACACCGCGATCATCCGAATCGAACAACTTTATCCCCTTTCTCTTGAAAAACTGAAAAAAATCATCGATAAGTACAAAGGGTTTACTGAATGTTGCTGGGTTCAGGAAGAGCCGGCTAACATGGGCGCTTGGAATTTTGTAGGCCCTTATTTGCAACATTTACTCCCTTCGGGAGTCTCTCTGCGGTATGTGGGACGTCCTGAAAGCCCGACGACTGCGACCGGTTCCCATAAGAAGCACAAGCAAGAACAGCAAGTTTTGATCGATGAGGCATTATGAAAGTCGAAATCAAAGTCCCTAAAATGGGCGAATCGGTTGTCGAGGCCACGATCGGGACGATCCTGAAACCCTCCGGCTCTTCTGTAAAAGCCGATGAGGAGATCCTTGAATTAGAAACGGAAAAAGTAAACCAAGTCCTCTACGCTCCTGCGGCAGGCCAGCTTTCTCTTTCGGTCAAGCAAGGCGATGTGGTTAAAATCGACCAAACCATCGGGACTATAGATCCTGCGAATGCGAGCACGCCCTCTGCTGACGCAGGTCCCAACAGGATTTCGGAAAAGCCGAAACCGACCCCCGCCCCAACTTCAGTCCCAAAACAAAAACCGGAACTGCCCGCACCTGCTGCGGGCGTCTCTCCGATCCGGAAAAAAGTAGACGAATCTTTGTCCGAGATCACTCGCCCGACATCCGCCGCAGCTTCCCTTCTCGCCGCGCCTCCTTCGGTCTCTCCCGCTCCTCGTACCTCATCCCGGGAAACACGGCAAAAAATGAGCCGCTTGCGCCGCACCATTGCCGAGCGTCTCGTGCAAGTGAAAAACCAGACAGCCATGCTCACGACATTCAACGAGGTCGATATGAGCGCTGTCATGGAGATCCGCGAGCGGGAGCAGGAAAATTTTCAAAAAAAACACGGCATTAAACTCGGGTTCATGTCGTTTTTTGTGAAGACCTGCGTCGCGGCGCTTCAGCAATTTCCCGATGTCAACGCCCGGATCGACGGAGATGAAATTGTTTACGCACATTACTATGACATAAGCATCGCTGTCGGAGGAGAAAAAGGACTTTTTGTCCCGGTGATCCGCAATGCTGACCTGCTCTCTTACGCTGAAATCGAAACTCAACTGAAAGCCCTTGCTGAAAAAGCGAGAGCCGGCAAAATTTCCATGGATGAAATGGCGGGCGGCACATTTACCATTACCAACGCCGGCATTTACGGCTCGCTCAATTCAACCCCTATCTTGAATCCTCCTCAAAGCGGGATTCTCGGCATGCACAATATCGTAAAGCGCCCGATTGCCGTTAAAGACCAGGTCGTCATCCGTCCCATGATGTATTTAGCCCTGAGCTACGACCACCGGATCATCGACGGGGCAACCGCGGTCTCCTTTCTGATGCATATAAAGAAGAACCTTGAAGAGCCATCTCGGCTTATGTTGGATTTATGAATCAATACGATGTTGTAGTGATCGGTTCAGGGCCCGGAGGTTATGTCGCGGCGATCCGCGCAGCCCAGCTTGGGCTGAAAACCGCTTGCGTCGAAAAAAGCAAAACTTTAGGCGGAACTTGCCTGAACATTGGATGCATCCCATCCAAGGCGCTTCTCCATTCCTCCGAGCTTTATTCCACTCTCCAAAAAACGGGAACAGAACACGGCATTAAAACGGCATCGCTCTCTTTCGATTTTTCTCAAATGATGGCCCGGAAAGAAAAAGTGGTGCTTGGATTTACGAAGGGGATCGAAGGGCTGTTCAAAAAAAACAAGGTCGATTGGATTCAAGGCCACGGTAAATTAAAAAGCGCGCACCAGATCGAGGCAGGCAGCCAAATCATTGAAGCGAAAAACATCATCCTCGCAACGGGATCGGAGCCGATTTCGCTTCCCTTCCTTCCCTTCGATGAAAAGAAAATCCTCTCCTCGACAGGAGCCCTTGCATTGCCCCACGTTCCCAAAAAGCTTTTAGTTGTGGGCGCAGGAATCATTGGCGTCGAGCTCGGCTCCGTCTACAGCCGCCTCGGTTCCGAGGTGGTTTTCATCGAGTTTCTCGATCGGATTTGTCCCGGTTTTGACCTGGCCCTAGCTAAGGGACTTCAAAAAAGTCTCGCCGCTCAAGGGATGGTCTTCCATCTCTCCCATAAAGTCGTTAAGGCCGATCTCTCAAAAGGAGTTGATCTGACCGTCCAAAGCCCCGAAGGAGAAACCCATTTTACCGGCGATGCCGCGCTCGTCGCGATCGGAAGGAAACCCTATTCAGACAATCTTGGGCTCGAGATTTTAGGCATTCAAAAAGACAGCAAAGGATTCGTCCAGATCGACGCCTCTTTCCGCACCTCCCAGCCCCACATTTTTGCCATTGGAGATCTGGTCGATGGGCCCATGCTCGCCCATAAAGCCTCGGAAGAAGGGGTGGCCGTCGCTGAATTCATTGCCGGCCACCGCCCCAAAATCGATTACCTGGCCATTCCCAATGTCGCCTACACTCATCCGGAAGCCGCTTCCGTCGGATTTACCGAAGAAGACCTTAAAGCCCGTTCCGTTCCATACAAAGCCGCCCAATTTCCCTTCAAAGCCAATTCCCGGGCCCGTTGCATTGGCGATGAGGAGGGTTTTGTAAAAATCCTGGCCGAGCCGAACACCCACAAGCTCCTCGGCGTCCACATCTTAGGCCCTCATGCCTCGGAACTGATTGCCGAAGCCGTTCTCGCGATCCAGCTTCGCGCAACCGTCGACCAGCTCGCAGACACCTGCCACGCCCACCCGACGCTCTCAGAGGCCCTTAAAGAAGCGGCCCTAAGCGTCTTCAAAGCGCCCATTCATTTATAAGTTAAAAACAAAGGTCCCTGATAGAGCCAGGGACAGGATGGACAGGATAAACGGATGAAGAGGATAATTTGTATAGATTTTTCTCTATTTGCCATCCTATTTATCCGTCTATCCTGTCCATCCTGTCGCTGGCTAGATCAGGAGCCCTTGTAATTGACTGGGTAATTGAATCTGGGATTGAATCACGATCGGCAGAATAGGCGGGGGTAAGATGCCCCCGCAAGAGATAAGAGGCGTTTAATAGCCGTGGGAGTTGCCGCAGCCGCAAGAGGCTTTGACGTTGGGATTGGTGATTTTAAAGCCCGCGCCATTGAGTCCGTCGACGAAATCGATGACAGATCCCATCAATCGGTCAGCCGATTTATGATGGATGTGGATCTGGATCCCTTGAGATTCAAGGAGAAGGTCGCCCGGCTTGGCTTTTTCTGAATAGTCCAAGAAGTATTCGAATCCGCTGCAGCCTGCGGCCCGTTCGCCAAAACGGAGTCCCCATCCGGCCTTGCCCTCTTCGGTCAAGATTTCTATGTATTTTTTTGCAGCCCGTTCCGTGATCGTGATCGTCGTAAGGTCTTCTTTTTCAGCTAGGACTTGGTTGAGCTTGTGGACGAGTCCGTCGATTTGCTCATCGGACATGCCATGGCTGTACATACCTGCTTCGAGAGTCTCCCACGTGGCCGCTGAGCAGCCAACGCAATGGAGGCCTGCGTTTGTGATTTCTTGGGCCAGTTTCTGGCTTTTTGAGGGGAATCTTTTAAAGATGTCCTCGATTGTCATTTGTCTTGAAATGGTTTGTTCCATGAAGGGCTCTCAATTTAAAATTTAATTTTTACGCAGCCGCCGAGAATCTTGCATTGGCAAGCGAGCCGCTCTTTGTCCAGTTCTCCGAGAAAATCCGCTTCGGCCTCGTTGAATTCAGAGAGGTTTTCCATCCCCTCAGTCACTTCGATGACGCAAGTGCCGCAAACCCCCTCTGTACAAGCGAAAGGGATCCCCGCTTGCTCGCAAGCCTCTACGATCGGGGACCCATCAGGGAGGTCGGCCTCTTCTTCATTATCTTCAAAAATAATTTTTGCCATACGGACAGAATCCTATACTGTTCGGATAATTTAACCGTATGGCTCAAAAATTACAAGCTTTCGGGGAAAGCCTTTTCATCGGAAATGAGGTTTTCTTTCAAAAGTTCCTCAACGCTCATTTTTAGCGTAACGATCCCTTCTGAAAATCCACATTCGACAAGAATTTTATTGAGGTAGGAGAGCTCCGTCTTGAGATGATCGACGAGAGTCTCTAAAGCGGCGACTTTTTTATTAAGGTCCATGGAAAACTCCAAGGGTTATTAGGGTTTATTAATGCCATTGCTATTATTTAAAATAATTTGTTTACAATTATATCACCGAGGCTAGTATTGTTCAATTGGTTGATATTATTTTAGATATAGTTTAATTTTTAATATTTACATACTTTGTTTTGTTATTGATTTATTGTGCTTTTTTATAATAAAATATTAATAACTTTAAAATAAAACTATTTAAATAATATTCCTTCATTTGGAGATATAATATGAGCATTTTTTTTCATTCTCTACCTAAAATACTTTTAAAAAATGATGCAAAGTCACAACCGGCTAAAGATACGTCTGTTGCGAAAATAGCTCATCCTGATTCTCCCGCTTTTCCAGTAGGCGCTCCGGGGACTTTAAAAAAGACTAGGCCCTTAGCGGAATCGGACTTCATTCCAGACGCTCCATCCAGAAGACTTGTGACAACTTCTTCTAAAGATCCTCATGAAAGGAAATATGTAGACCCATCCGAACAGAAATATTTTGACCCGTTAGACACTCCAGACGTTCATGCTGCCACGTCTAAAGTTCCTTATGATCTGGATGAAACTGGTTTAACAAGGATGGATTCGGGTAGAGATATCGCTCAACCTACTTTGCATTTGAATTTGGACGATCCTAAAAAACTAAGTGAGAATCTTAAAACGCCGCTCACCGTTGAGACGGGAACAGATGATGATATTCTGAATATCACAATTGATGTGGATCCAGTTCCTGCTCCCACAACTCCCAAAAAAGAGTTTTATTCTTGGACTGTGCAGCTTTGGAAACATAACAATGTTTTCAACTCTCCAGCGAAAGGAGAAGCAATGCCCGAAGGGTTTGATAAATTCAAGACCGGGTTGCTTAAAACGCTCCATCTCGCATTTTTAGTTCTAGTGGACCTTGTTCGATGGATTAGCGGAAATCGTTATGAGAATACATTTAACGGGAATTCAGTTCTGTCTTCGCTTGAAAACAGTCGTTTTAACCCTAACAGAACCTATTCATGGTTAAAAGTTGAAGAAAACGATTCAAAAGGAATGCGTCCAGAAGGCCATTGGCTGGATCAAATGCCGGCCCGAAGCCGTCCTTCTTTAACTCCAGGGACTCAGGAGACTCAAGGAACGATTGTGGATATGCCTGCAGCCGATCGCGTTCGCGCATTCGAAGATAATCAAAAGAACGATCCAAAAGTAGTGCGTCCAGAAAACCACTGGCTTGATCAAATGCCGTCTCTAAAACAGCCCTCTTTGACTCCTCAAGGGACTCAGAAGACTCAAGCAACGATTGTAGACATGTCTTCCGTCCCAAGCGGTAGGGCAGAAAATTTGACAGAAGCATGGCATTTACGCCAATCAGCGAAGGCCAATCAAAGAACTTCGTCGGTCGATCTTCAATCGGCAAACAAGTCGATTGCACCGACTCCAACGCTTCAAGCGCAGGCTCCAGCCAGCACTGTAACAGCGCAAGCGAATTCGATTGCACAATCTGTTACAAAGACTAAAGCAAGCCAAACGCAAGCTCCAGCGAGTTCTGCGGCAGTGCAAGTAAACGCCGTGGCAAAACCTGTTTTAACGCCGGTAAAGCCGAAGCTTTCTAAAGAAAAACGGCAGGCGGAAATCGCGAGAAGAGAGAAGGTCATCAAGGAACGAGAAAATCAGCTCCTGAATCGGGAACTAGTTTTAGATCGGATCGAAACGAAATTAGGTAAAATTCGAAATGGAAAGCTTTCAAGCGATGAATTTGATGCGAATTGTCAAGAAGAAGGGCACCAGTTAGCCCGCTTGGCAACAGGCAAAACCATGACGTTGAGCAATGGCGAAAAATATCAGTTCGACACAGCGGAAACGAAAAAAATCCTCGATGCGGCTTTGAATTTGAAGAAAGCATTGAATGCTAGTTTGAATGAGACGACTTATGAGGCAAGCAGCACCACCGATAAAAACGGAAAAATGATACCGCGAAAAGAAGTGGATGCGCAAAAACAAGCCTATGCTCTCATCTTAAGCGCTTCGAATGATGGTCAGTTTGCAAACACTCTTCGGGACTCGTTTAATGAATCTGTCCTCAGAGAATTTGCTCAGGAATCGGAGGAAAACGGATTTGTCGAAGCTTATGAAAACGCAACTCTTAAATTTGATCAAGCATTCAGGTTAGGGATTATCAAAACCGCTGATGAAAACCTCTTTTTAAAGCGAGTTGAGGCTGTTCTTTTTAGTACTGTCTTAAATCAATTTCGTGAGGATTATAATCAAACAGGCGATCAGATCGAATCGACCATTCACGGAATGGACACGATTAAGAAGGCTGTAGACGCTGTAAAGAATAAGAAAGGCCAGCCGTTGATCGACCATGCAAGAGTGCTCGAAAACTTTTTAGTATTGACTAACTATGATTCATCTTTACCCAAAACATTGATCCGTCAGGAATTCAAATCTGAAGCGGCCTCAATGGGTCTGCCTCAAGCCTTGAAAAAAGCATTTGCGCGGATTGATCGAGCAAGCAAGTATTTTCCTACCCAATTTGAATCTGATACAGCTTGGGAAAAAAGGCAATTTTTCCAAGAAACGGCCTATCCTTTGTTCCGCCGGGATGTTCTTGACGCCGCTTTGAAAACGGCGCATGAGACGGCTATCGCTCAAAAGGATGCTCCCGAGCAATACGGCCGGGCGTACGCTGAAGCAACTGCAAGTCTGAAGGACTTCATGAGGGTCTTGGACTCAGGCGAGTTGCACGCGAAACTTTTTGCTGCATTTGATGATGTGGATTATGTCCAGGGTGTTCGCGAGAAAATTCAAAGAGGAATTTTCCCTGAATTGGTTCGCGATGCGCATCTCCAAATGGTTGCGGAGAACAATGCGACGGTAGAAAATCTCCAGTTAAAAGCGGCAGTCCTTTATGGATCTGGACTTTTGGCTGAAGAGGCCGGGTTTGTTCAAGAAGTGACCAAACTTTTAGAGAAAGATAAAGCAGAACAGAATCAGGCTAGTTTGGCTCAGAAGGTCAAAACGGCTCAAGATGAGTTGAGAGCGGCCCACGATCTTCGTATGAAACAGCTCTCGCTTGATGTTCCCGCTAAGTTGAATGAACTGGAAGCTGCGAAAAAAGCGGTTTCTGCCAATGCAGAGGCAATCGAAGAGCATGCAAATAGGATGCTTGAAGGCGAACATTCCGCTAGACTTGCCGATTTAATTCCAAATGCGAAAAGGGCATTTAATTTCAGTACGGATCCAAAACGGGTAGGTCTTTTGTCGGTGTTAAACGAACAGTTGAGCTCTTCGCCTTTTGCTCGAACCGCCGCACAATACCTCGAAGAGGGCCGTCGCTTGGAGCGAGAAAAAAACCGTTTGCTCGTAGAGTTGAAAGCCAAAAACGAAGAGTATGTAGAAACACTGAGAGATGCGGATGATCTAGGGTTCCGGCTTGTAAAAGTGGCTCTCGATTTCGATATTGAGGATGACAAAGAAGTGGTAGAATTGATCGAATCAATGGAGTCTTTACAGGCTCAAGCTCTCGAAGCGATCGATCAGAGATATCAGGAGATTTCAAAACCTTCTGAGACCTCCGCTCCTTTGGGTTCTTCTCTAGGGTCTTCTCCTCTCCCCAGTTTGGTCCAGGGAAAACCAGCTTTAGATTTACCTCTCCCTGCGAGCGGAGCTTCATGGGTCCCAGGCTTATCGCTCCTGTCGCTGGAACCAGAGTTGGCCCCGTTAGCGCTCATGCCGCCAGAACCAGAAAAGGAAGAATCTTCTCTTCCTTTGACAGGAAGCAACGTTGGATCTCATCGAAAACCGCTCAGTCTTGATGACATTGAAGTGGATTTAGAAGAGGCCGCTAAAGTGAGGCTTTCCGATGCGGATGACGATTTCGACGCGATCCTTGGCGCTCCCCTCGAGAAGGAAACTATACCGGTTTCCTTCAGTGAAGAAGAGTTGGGAGTTCTTGCTGAGTTAGGAATAAAACATTCCTAACCCGAGGCAGAAGATCTATCCCTTGTAAAAAACAGGCCATGTCCTTACAGACATGGTCTTTTTTTATCATGGCAAAGCGGAATGAGAGAGGAGATCGGAAAGAGCGACCAGGACGTCGCGGAGCACTTCCAATGGATTCTGGTTTGCATTGAAATGGGAGATAATCTGGTCGGGATAATGCTGTAGAACTTTGAGGGTGTCTTGACGGTACACCTCCATCCGCGTCCTCAATACCTGAGGGTCCAGATCATCGGTCCGTTTTTCGAGAAGCGCGCGCCTTTGGATGCGTTTGATCAGCTCTTCCGTGTTTTCTACTTCCAATACAATGATCCTCTCCACCTGGATGTGCTTTTCGATCAGTCCGGTTTGCCGTAAGGTCCGGGGGATCCCATCGAGAAGGAGGAGTTGCTGGGATGGAAAATAGCGGTTTGTTGCAATCAGGCCATGGACGAAGTGGTGCCAGATCTGGATGGTCACTTCATCGGGCAGAAGAAGCCCTTTCCCGGCATAATTGTGATAGAGCTTGCCCGCCGGGGATTCAGGGGAAAGGCCTCGGAAAATGTCTCCGGAAGAGAGGTGGAAGTGGTTGCCTGCGCTGCTCAGGAACTTGCCGAGCGTCCCTTTCCCAGACCCAGGGGGGCCGAAGATCAGGACGGACCTGAAGGGCTCCGTATGGCGGGGAATAACTGACTCTGTATTCATAAACCGGATCTTAAGCGAATGGGGCAAAATCCCGCAAGTCCCTTGTTTTGTTGTACTAAGGTATGTTATTAAAAAAGTATTTATAATTCAAATTAATGTTTAATTTTGTTATAATATTAAATTATATTAAAAATAAAAAAGGGATTTTTATGGCAGCAGCTTCATCTCCAGCCTCCGCGCATCAGTATTTAGAGGGTTTGCCTAAAAACACTCCCCCTGAAGTAGAAGCTTCCCAAGACGGAAATTTTCTGATTCTTCGAAGAGCTCTCAAAATGCCGAACGGCGAAATCAGGGATATTTGCATCAACGTTAAAGAGACAAGCGCTCAAACAGGTAGATTAGTCACAATTCCGCCGAGCGAATTATTACAAGCGGGTACAAGGAATGCGGAAGGGATACAGAGATTTGTTAGTAGGATTTTTCGAACTCTCGAAGCGAATCGATTGATGAAGCCCGATTCAGACACTCTTTGGTACCAGAAGGGCGCGAAGGATGATGTTTGCCAAGTCAATGGGAAATCGGTAGGAGATGTAAAGTATCTGAATGGAGATTTCGATTCAGAGTTGTACCGCAAACATCCAGATAGGACTCCAAGCGTTTTGGACGGAACGAGAACTATTTTCCGTAATTTGATCGCAGGTAGACAGAAATCTGCTCCGCAGTTGAGTCCTTCTTCCTCGACGAATCAACAGCCGCCCCTCTTGAATACAGGCAGCAGTTCGACCTCTTCTTCAAGCAGTCCTTCACAACCCGTGGCACAACCTCAGACCTTGCAGCCCCCGCAGACAAACAGCGGTTTGAACGCATCTAGCACGCTATTGAATCCGCCTTCTTCAGGCAGTCCTTCACAACCCGTGGCACAACCTCAGGCCTTGCAGCCCCCGCAGACAAACAGCAGTTTGAGCGCATCTAGCACGCTGTTGAATCCGCCTTCTTCAGGCAGTCCTTCATTACCCGCGGCGCAACCTCAGGCCTTGCAGCTCCCGCAGACAAGCAGCAGCTTGAACGCATCTAGCACGCTGTTGAATCCGCCCTCTTCAGGCAGTCCTTCATTACCCGAGGCGCAACCTCAGACCTTGCAGCCCTCGCAGACAAACAGCGGTTTGAACGCGTCGAGCCTTTTTTCTTCAGGGTATAAAACTCCGTCCTATAAATCCCCTCAGATCCCTTTTAGTTTGATGAATCCGGAATTTCAACTTGAACTATTCACGATTCCGACAGGGACGCAACCCGTACAGCCGCACTCTCACAAGATTCATGAGCCAGTTCAAGATAAAATGACTAAAAAGCTCACTAGGCAAACCAGTTTTTCTGATTTTTTAGATAGAGAAATCAAGAAAAAAGAGGAGTCTTTTCTTAAACACTTAAAAGACGAAAAGGTGACCCGGGAAATCAGAGATGCATTTGATGAATTGTTGAGAGATTTTGAAGAGCCGATTTCGGAAAACGCCAAAGAGATGAAAAAATATCTCATCGAACTGCGGGCCCATATGAAGGCTAATTTAGGAAATCTTGGCGATGAAGCACGAGCTCTCATCTACGCATTGCCTTGCGCCAGAGGAGAGAATTTGAAGGACCGCCGTGGTCAGCCTCAAGAAAAAATTAATAAGTTGGTCAAGTCTTTGGGTTCTGTCAATAACTAGTAAGTTATTTGTGAAATTGGTATAATTATGTCTTTGTTGGTGTAATTATGTCTAATTTAAATATTCACGATAATTACAGGTTTTTTGGGGCTAAAGACACTCTCGAAAGTCTGCAGGCTGACGACAAAAAAAAACTCAACGCCGCAATCAATAAAATTTATTTTAATTTACCTGAAATTCGCGACTATTTGGCCTCCTGCAGCGGGCGGTACACGCTGTCCATCCGGCCCAATGCGGTTGCGGTCAAATCGACAGAGGGCGCAGTCCTCCGTATTTTCCCTGTTCATGCCAAAGAGAGCCGAGAGGCGCGTAGAATCGACCGGATAGGCCGCTATTACCAGAACTTGGGTTATATCGGCCGAGACTTATCAAAAGACCAAAACTTAAAAGAAACTTCGGGCAGTCAAGTATTAGAACTCAGCAAATCTTCGGTTCCCGGACTTAAGGAAAAAATTTACACAGGGGTCAAGGTCGGAGATAACGCATTAGCCCTCGCCCGCGATATTTTAAGCGTCCACCCAAACGTCGGCCCAAACAATACTTTTGTAAACAACGCAGGGATTGTTGCCGGCTCGATCTGGTCTTTTTTTGCAATCCGTGAAGTCATGTCGGGAATGGACGACTTGGGCCTTGCCAGGGAAATTGGGGATGAAGAGGGGAAGAGGCGGGCTGGCGCACGGCTTGGCGGCGGAGTTTTGTCCATGATGGGATCTGCCCTTTATTTATCTGGAAAGGCTTGGGATTTAGCGGGAGGGATCGGCCTTGCGCCCGCCGCTATGGGTTTAACCACGAATTTGTTTTTTGGCGCAGGATCTATTTTGGGAATGGGAATGGCAGGCTTAGGTCTCTACCGCTGCTTTAAATTTAGACAGAAAGTCAACCGATATCTAGACAACCCAAACAAAAATCTCACTCCGGCTGTAAGACTCAAGGGAGCTCTCCGTTTTTTGAAAGATGCAATGAGCGTCACTCCTGAAGAACGGATCCAATTAATCCAAAAAATCGATGCCGAACACCCCTTTTGGAGCCCCTCGAGAAAACAGGAACTTCTGCAAATCGATTTGGAGCGGCTCACAGAAACGAAAGTAAAGTACATGAAAAGACGGACAAGCATTAAAAGTCTAAAGCTTCTTCTCGATCCGAAAAAGGGGATTGATGCGCTCTTGCCTCTGTTAGAGCAAGGAAAAGGGGTGAAAGAGACGGAAGAGTTGCTCGAAAACGTAAAAACCGAGACTTGGAAAAAAATCGGCTTATACATGATCGGTTTTTTCGTATCTCTCATCGGCCTCTTTGCGATCCTTGCTGGAACGTTTGGTACTTTCGGTGCTTTGCCTTTCATCTTATTTGGGATTACAGCCGCGACGTATCTCATTTTCTCTCTCGATAACCTTCGCAATCAGCTATTCAAAACCGAGTCGGATCTTCCAGGGGGCCTAAACGTACAACCGTTGGCTTTATCTGCGAGTGAAGCGCACGAATTCCACTAGTTGCTTTAAGTCCCTTTCTTTATGTTGAAGGGATGGCCGAAGACCCTTTTGTATTAGATTTCCTCGATTACATCCGCTCTGAAAAAGGGCTCTCGCCCCACACCATCGAAGCTTACGGGAGAGACGTCCGTTCGTTTGCGGCGTACATTCAAGGCAAAGATTGGAAACAGGTCGACTCCGAATCGGTCGTCGGTTTTCTAGGACATCTTCAGCAACAAGACTACGCAAGCTCGAGCATTTGCCGCATTTTGGTGGCCATTAAAGTATTTTTCCGTTTTTTGAGAAAAGAAGGAGTGGTTTCTTTTGATTTAGGGCGCTTTTTCGAAACGCCTAAATTGTGGCAGCTCATTCCGGAAGTTTTGAGCGTTGAAGAGGTCGATGCTTTGCTAGCGCAGCCGATCCCGCTCGATTTTCAAGGGGCCCGCGACAAAGCCCTCCTAGAACTTCTCTACGCGACCGGCATGAGAGTCTCAGAGCTTTGCAAACTGCGGATTTGCGATCTGCAAGACGAGGTCGTTAAAGTGTCGGGGAAGGGGAAAAAAGAGAGGCTGATCCCCGTCGGGAAAAAAGCCATAGCGGCAGTCGACCACTATTTGCGAGAATTTCGTAATGAAGGAAAGAGCGAATTTCTCTTTGTTTCTCTAAGAGGCAAGCCCCTCAGCCGCGTCACCGTATGGAAGAGCGTCAAGACTTATGGAAAAGCGGCCGGGATCGCAAAAACCATTTCTCCCCATACCTTGCGCCATTCTTTCGCCACGCACCTGCTCGAAAATGGGGCTGACTTGCGCTTGATCCAGGACATGCTCGGCCATGAAGATATCGGGACGACCGATCGGTACACTCACGTAACAGGAAACCGCCTGAAGGCCGCCTTCAAAGCTTTCCATCCCAGACCCTAAGAGACTGTCCACAAACCAGATGTCAGTTGATTTTCGGGTTCTTTTGAGCCGATTTTCGATTCAAAATTGGGGGGCAATATCGACAAGGTATATTGCCCCCCAATTTTGAAGTCGAAAATCGGCCAAAATAATCCCGAAAAGCAACGACACATGGTTTATGGACAGTCTCTAAAAAACTCTCGTTTGAATCTTGCTGTTTTCGCATAATGTCCTTTAGAAAAGGTTAGTTTATGAAAATAAGTGTTGATAATCAGGTAATTAGGTTATTTTCCGAAAACCCTAAAAAACTGTTGGCCACCCCATTGGCAACAGAAAGCGGCACCTGCTTGGATTTTAACTGGGCCTCTTTGCTCGAATATCTGGGATTAGGAAGTCTCTTATCCCGCCTCTCTCCATTTGATCAAACCCACCCCCTTTTCAAGGCAACCGTTTCCGCTCTTTGCGAAGTGGATAATCCGGAAGATCTTTTTTACATCTATGACAGTCTCTTCGTGGAAATGCTCAAACAGGTCAAATCGCTTCCCGAGATCGATGCCTCTTTTCTTTTGAAAAAAATGGAAGAGAAAAAAAGAGAAATTTCGGCAGCTCCCCTTCAGAACATTCTTTTCTCTTCTTTGACGGAACAGGAGAAATCTTTAAAGGAAAACGCGCCTCGCGCCATGCACGACCTGATCCTCTATCTCGCTTGGGACCGAATGTGTTTTTGCATGGCCCGACTTTTTGACGATCCCTGCAAAGACCCAAAATTCCTTCAAAACTTGAGACATTTCAATGGATGCCTGATTGAATCTTTCCATCACATCGCAGGTCAGGGAAAAACATCTCCCTCTTTTTATAGGCTGATCGAGGCGCTTTTTTACTACCGGATGAGAGAAGAGCATCTTCACCTTCATTCTGAATCTGAATGGGAACTTTTGAGCCAAAGCTTTCCTGTCCTGAAAAATCCCAACGAGCTGATCGACTTCTTCTACATTGATCGGGCCCTCGCTCCTGATTCGACCGCCGCAGAAACTCCCTTGCGTCACTTGACGGTAGATCCTCCAGAGCTTGTCGAACGGCGCCTTGCCCTGGCCCATTACATCCTTTCTAAGATCCGAGAAATATTCCCCAAATGGAATTATTCCCTGCGTCCCAGCGACATCGTCCATTTGCCGCTCCCACACTAGCTCCCACCCTGGCTTATTTTATTTTAAAAAAATGATTACATAGTTTAAATTCCTTCACTTTTTCGCAACCCCTATATCTTGAAGAAGGAGATCCCATGAACCTGCTGTGTTGTTGTTATGGATTTAGAAAAGAAGTTCCCATTACCCCCGATCCTCGGATGTCTAGAAATAGTAGGCTGCATGTAGATACGGGTTCTTTAGATTCTCGTTTCGGCGATGATTTTAGCCTTGCAGCTTACGGGATACCAGCAACCCCAACTAATAAAACGGCTGGCGCCCCTGTTCCAGAATCAGAAATCGATTTACAAGCTCGATTTAAAAAATTGCAAGATGATCTTGCAACAGCCTTATCAGAGTGTCAAAATGACGAGGCGTCCAAGAAAAGAACAAATGAAGCGCTTAGAGCAAGCTCAGAAATTTCTCCCCGTGCTGAAAAGTCGATCAGAAAAACTTCTCATTGTTTCGGAGCCATATCCGAAAAAAATTTAGAACTCGCTCAAAAAGCATTAAGCGTCTTTATGGCCACATATCCTCAATTTGGAGCATCATCGGTAGTAATTGATCGAAAGGACTCCAGTGGTGAAACGGGAGCTGTTTTTGCCAGCGAACGTGAGCCAAACGCCAGCGAGAAACCCTAAATTTTCCGACCAATTGTATTCAATGCCGGGTGCGGCGCTGTATTGGATGGATGCTTTTGTTTCGTTCGAAGCGGGAATGCCGTTCGGACTAAACTGGGCATCTTTGCTAGGCACCATTCCAGGATAGCCTTTGAAAGTGACCCTTGATGCAAAAATCCCCTCTAAATCGCAACAGATGGCCCAATTCCGGTTGAACGAGTATTCGAAAGCGAAAATACCGAGAAAAATCTTTTCCGGAGAAACAGTCCCATGGGTCCCTATTCCGCCGCCATAATTATTGTACCCTTTAACATGGACGTTGGTAGGGAGGAAATAAGCGAAATTCAGACGCAAACAGAGAAAGCGAAATTCCGAGAAGTAGAAGAGTTTCGAAGCGTTCAAAGAAAATGAGGTTGTATAAGCGCCTCTTCCACCCCCATCCGTCCCCAATTTATTCGGATTCAACTTTTGGTATTTGCCGGTGGGGAAGGTCTCGCGGATACCGACCTTGATCGAAGGAAGCCAGCTTTTGTGAGGGAGAGTATCTTGATGAAGCTGGAAATCGATCTGCGCAGCCCAATCTCCCAGCACCCATCGAGATTGGTGGTTCCGGTAATTCCACATCCAGACGGGGGAGATCTTAAAATCGGCCCAGGAAGACAGGCCCACCCAAAACGGCGTCCTGAACTGCAAACTCCAGAGTGTTTCAATCGGCTGCAAGTCCCAATTGTTATCGTAAAACGCCGTCTTCGCAATTCCGAAAAGATAAGGCTGCGCTCCCACGTGCCCAGCCGGAACGATGTTTCCCGACGTCGCTAGAATCGGCCCTGTAAACCACGGCTTGATCGCTTGTTCGGAGTTGATCTCTCCCTCGAATGCCGCCAACGCCAAGGGCAAGAACATCCCCAGCCAATATCGAAAACGCATCTAATATCCTTGATGTAAATTTCTTTTTTTGATAAAAAATTCGGCCCCTAAAAATTTTTTTTTGAGTCTGTAATGACCATTGAAACCGACGATTTAGATTCATTCTCCGACATTTCAGAATACTTAAGCTGGGCTTTGGAAACCGGCATCTGGAACGGCCGTCAAGTATCTTGGCTAGAAGCCTCTGAATTCCGCGATCAAGCATTCATACGCATCTTCGATCTTCTGTCTAAAAGTCCGTCCTCCGAACGCTTGGCAGCTCATCTTGCTTGGGTTGGCACACCAGCATCTCTCCAATCCCTTCTTGCGCGGGATATCCAAGAACTCAATTTTTGCAAAAGCGATTTAATTCTACAAGCGGGCCTTAAAAAATCGTGCTCTAAGTTCTGGAAAAAACATAAAAAAGAGATTCTGATCGGCGCTGCAATTGTAGCCGTAGTGACTGTTGTCATCGTCATAGCCGTGTCTACATCCGGCGCAGGAGCAAGCGCCGCCGCTGCCGCAGGAAGCTCAGCTCTCGAAGCTTTGAATGCAAAAAACCAGCCCACCACTCCAAGCCCGCCACAAATCGCACAGCCCCCCGAACCATCACCTCCCGACCTGACGCAAGTGAATTTTGGAGAGAAGGGGATTGTATTCAACGGAGAATACACCAGCTACGAAGACATTTTGCTCAACAAAACTGACACGCCCTCTTTCCCTTTCGACCCTTCTCTTCATCCAAATCAACCTAAACCCTGGGTCGCGAACTTTCTCGACATCATCGGCAGGGGAATCATAGACAGCCCAGACCTGCTCGATCCAAACATACCTTTGCCCAGCCATGAACTCTCATCGCCCTTTTTTACCCTAGGAGAAAGACAGCCCTGGCTAGGATTGAGCGGCATCAACGGAATTAATACGACGAAAGAAGAAGCGATCGACCACGCAAACCATCTAGCCAAATATGCCCCAGGCCACTGCGTAGATTGGGTTTATAATCAATCTCATGGACCTGTAATAGACACTTTTGAGGTGATTACAATGAATTTACCAGGCGTATCTCCCAATACTTCCGATCTACTCCTGGAAAACTGGACTGCATTCCACAAAGCCAATATCAACAATCCAAAGGCAAAATTCCTCCAATTCTGCCATAGCCAAGGCGCGATCCATGTGCGCAACACACTAACCAACGCTCCGCAGGAAATTCGGGATCGTGTTATCGTTCAAGCTTTTGGACCTGCGGCGATCATTCCGGATGAAGTCTGCTTTCGGGCGTATCATTATGCATGTAAAGGAGATCTCATTCCTCTTGCAGAGGTCGCATTCGCTATCTCTATTGGAAATACTATGAATGTGCGTCCTGTTTTAGAAAATCATAAGAAAATAATCTGGGTTGATCCTCATCCTGATACGAAAAGCCCTCATGATTTTCAGAATCCAGCATTTGATAAGATTAAACAAGACGCGATCGATATTTATTTGAAAAATAAGGGTGTTTATTAATGAGATTGTTTTTTTTATTAGGCGTTCTTTTCTTTCTTCATAGTTGTAGTATGGACCCTCATGTGCAACCAAGCGAAAAGGGAAGGCTCGCTAATGAGATAAGATCCAAAACCGCGAGAAAATTGGAAGCTGAGATGGACTTAATTCCTTTTGGATTCGGTGGCCAAATGATGAGGCAGATTGAAATGCTGTGTTTGGTTTTCCAGTATCGTCATGCCATTGATGTTGAACAGGGGAGAAAAATGTTAGTTCAGGCTGGCAACGAATTTATTAATGAAGTCAACTCGAACGAGAGAGTCCGTCAATATCTAGCCAACTATCCATTTCAACCGAAAAACCTGGAGATTCTGATTTTATTGCAGAAACCAGATGGTTCTGATGTGGATAGAGGGGAATTATCTTTGATAGCTCTTAGAGATGGTATGTTGCAGTACAAGTTTAATGATTCGGATTCTTCTAGGTTCAAAGTTATTGAAGAAACTTACGAAGAAGCTCTCCAGAAGTTACGTAAAGTCATATAGGACTCTTAATCTTGCGGATATCGTCTGTCGCACTCCTCTATTTTTTCTTTAATTTTCTCCAACATCTCGCAGATGACCGTATAAATTGGAGCAGGAAGGCGATTTTTTTGTTTAGTCCAGAAATAAGGAGTTTTCAACTCATCAACACAGAATTTCTCGGCTACTTCTCCAACAAGACCAGCGAAAAGGATGACCATTGTCAACATGTCTAATTGTACCTGGCATTGATTGAAATCAAACGGTTTAAGGTGTGATATTATCAATTTTTTCTGATCTACTAACTGCCGAACACTGAATCCAGGTATCATGTGGTGAGATGTTTTAGATAATCTACCATAAAGACGTCCTATCTCCATTTTTGGATATTGCCTAATAGCGAAAGAGATCGATTGAGATGCCTGATGTTCGCCTTTTTGCAAGGCATCGTACACTTTCTCATTCTCTGAGGCATCTATAATACAGCACAAATCTTCTAAAATCATACGAAGGTTGTTCTTGATGGTTCGATCAGGTCCTCTCACCAATGCATCTAAACAACAGCAACAATCTGACAGCAGATTTCGACTCATCATAAGTAAGTTAAAATGCTTTTTGTTTTTGCAGATAGACCTAACTCCTAGGCAATTATCAATTACATGCGAACTGACCCTTACAACTTCCCATGTCTTATTCAGCAGATCGCCTAAATGCTCTTCAAAGTTTTTAGAATAATTTTCTGCTGCATTCTTAAATCCCTGCCTCAATATATTCATGTAGCCCGCTTCGAAATTTATCCAAGAAGCATAAGCGATTTGGCGTAAAGTCAAAAACCATTCTGATCGATACTGAAAAAAGCCGGACGGTGCGCCTTGAAAAGTCATGCATTGAGCAAGAGAAGTTTAAATTTTTTTCTAACTATATTTTGCATCTGTCTGTTCAATATATATTGAACAGTAGGGGATGGTATGCACGGTCGGTTTCTTCTGAGTCCTAATGAAAGCCAAGCAGAAGGTAACATCTATGCCGATAAGTCGGCCCTTGTCCTGGATTGGCTCCTGCGAGAAGGCATTCAACGAGATGATTTTTCCTTAAGAGAGGTTGCCAAAGAACTAGATTTAAGCGTTGGTTTGGTTCAGCGTGTGTTTGGCATTTTGATATCTAAAGGACTCCTTCAAACCAAAGGGATTCGAACCGCTAAAAAATTCTTCTTCAAAAAAGCGAAACAGCTTCTTGAAAGTTGGTTGGAGCATTATAGCATTGTGAAGAAATGCAAAATGAGAACCTATCGTTCCGCACTCTCTGGAAAAGAGGAATTTCTTAAAGTCCTGAAGCAATTGAAATTGTGTCCGAAGGTTGCCTTGGCCCTTCATTCTACCGCCGAAGCTCAGGGGTATAAAAACACCAATTTGACCACTTTAGAACTCTACATCCTCGATCCGGCTATCCGGCCTAAGCTGGAAGAGGCTCTTCAATTGGAACCGCAAGAAAGGGGATATGAGGTATTGCTGATCGAGCCTTACTATGAAGCTTTGCTTACTCGAGGGATCAAGAAGGACCGAGATATCGGGATCTGTCCCGTTCTCCTTGCTTTTTTAGACCTGTACCATTTCCCATTGAGGGGACAGGAGCAAGCGGAATTTATGGCCGAACGCGTGCCAGAAATCAAGCGAATCTATAAAAAGCGGTTGGGAAAATGAAAAAAAGTCAGGAAGACAAGATCATTTCGGAATTCTTAAAATCGCTCGGGCCTTAGCGTGAGTTTGTCGTTATTGGGGGCGGCTTTGCTCTTTTCATTTACAACCCGAGTTCATAGGAAATGCACGAAATAAGAAAAAAGGTTAAATAGTTTTTGGGGAAAATTCGGTAGTGCTAAACAAGTAAGGCTCGCAAGCGCGCATTGTAGTCCGCGATGAAGTAGGCGATCATTCCGACATGATTGATAAGTTTCTTGGAAAATGACAGGGTTTTTCTCACGAGTCTTG
>Ga0075362_10000117_pt1 | contig 22093 bp, 19 predicted proteins | sample EndMetdeltDD1762_FD_71397 | JGI IMG/M metagenome (GOLD analysis project Ga0075362, IMG submission 71397) | Populus endosphere microbial communities from Tennessee, USA - Endosphere MetaG P. deltoides DD176-2 | ecosystem: Host-associated > Plants > Roots > Endosphere | place: USA: Tennessee...
TCCACGCCTTCGGGGACGGCGTGGAGATTGACGGCGGGAAGCGACAGGTACTCGGCAAACGCGCCGTCGCGCCCGATGATGCCGAGCACCGACCGGCGATCGCAGTGACCCCGCCCGGCGACACGGCATCCTTCACAGGCGCCGCAGCCGACGGTGATTTCGCCCGTGACGCGCCGTCCGATCCAGCCGGCATCCGCGCGCGGCGCTTCTTCGACGACGCCGACGAACTCGTGTCCGGGGACGCCGGCGAACCCGGCGTAGCCGCGCGTCAATTCCAGATCGGTCCCGCAGATGCCGGCCGCGAGCACGCGGACCAGGCATTCAGAAGCGGACGAGGGCTTCGGGCGGTCTCCGAGCGTCAACGAACCGGAGGCATCGAGAATGACGGCGCGCATCGTGGCGATCAGTGTAGAGGATCCGCGGGCGGCAGCAGCGCGTCAGGGATGCCGAGAAACCCGGCGATTGCCCGCAGCTTCGCCTTCACGATGCGGACGTTGCGCGGTCCCATGCGCAGCAATTGCCGCTGGGCGTGCGTCAGCCCTTCGAGCGCCGGATCGGCGTACGCATACGACACCTTGTCGGTGCGCAGCTCGACGTCGCGATCGACGACCGGCGTCCGCAGCAGCTGCACGATCGCCCGCTCGAGCGTGCGATCGAACTGCGCGTCGGGGCCGATGAGGTCCTTGTAGGCGTCCTCGATCCGCGGCTTCAGCGTGGCGTACAGCCGTGCGGCGCCGCGCGCGTCGACGCTGTCGACCGCCGCGGCGATTCCGTCGTAGCGGCTGTAGCTCGCCGGGTCGATCCACGTCGTCCCTCTCGCCGCTTTCGTCGAAAACGCACCGGCTGGACGCAGCGGCTTGAGGTGCTTCGCCGGCGTGTCGCCGTTGGCGACGTTGGTCACGGCGACGGTGAAGTTGCGGATGAGGCCGTTGGTCGTGAGCCACGCGGCGACGGCAGGTTGCGACGAGAGCGCCCCCACCAGCGTGCGCACCAGCGTGTCGCTCTGATCGAGCGGCGGCAGATCGATCGGTGCGCCGGGCTCGGGTGTACGCCGCTGCACGTCGACCTTCGTCGGCGCGACGGCGCGTGCCGGCGCTGGTGCGGACGGCTCGGTGCGCTTCGCCAAGTACCACGCGGCCGCGAGCGCGAGCAGCAGCGCACCGCCGGCGGCGACCGGCCAGAGCGGCGGACCCGGGGGGCGCCGCGGCGAGGGGGCTCGCGCAGGACCGCTATCGAAGGACAGATCGTCGAAGTCGGCCATCCCCGAGTCTACCGCGAGGGGTCCGCTCTTGTGCTCATCTCACCTGCGAGCAGCCGCCGTTCACCGGCGGGAGCTTGAGGTCCGTTCCCGGGGCCTCCATCGTGACCCGCGAGCACACGCCGGTCGCAGTCGCGGGGACCGTGAAGGTCGTCTTGAGATTCCACGGCCCGCTCCCCCGGACTACCGTCTGGCTCGTTCCGGCGGCGAGGACCGTGCCGTCGCCATCGCGAATCTGGTGCTGGATGGTCGCGGAGGGCGCCGACACGAGAACGTAGAAGCCGGAGTCGCTGACCGTGACGGTGCCGCCGCGGACGACCGGGCCCGTTGTCCCGCCGCCGCGAGACTCGAGGGTGTCCTGAGGCACGCGCACCGTCACCGTCACGGAGGCGCTCTGGCCCTGATACGTGGCGCGAATGGTGGTCGAGCCCGGAGACGCGCACGTGACGAAACCCTTCGCGTCGACTGGTGCGACGTCGGGGCTCGTCGAGCTCCACGTCGTCGGCACGGGCCTGATCTGGCTGCCGTCCTCCAGCACGGCCGTCACGCCGTATTCGACGTGGTCGTTCGGCCAGCAGGGATTGCTGCCGCCGACGCCGTAGATCCTGAGCGCCACGACCGACGAGGGGGCGAACACCGTCGTGTGCGCGGTCGCCGTGAGCGTCTGAAAGGTCGCCGTGATGTCGGTCTCGCCCGGGGCGACGCCGATGACGGTCGTACCCTGGATCCGCGCCACCGCGGGGTTGGCGGACGACAGCCGCATCGACGCCGTCACCTCGTCTGCCGGTGCGTCGATGCTGGTCGCGGCGAGTCCGAACACCTGCACGGCGTCGCCGGGCCCAAGCACCAGGGCGTTCGGGATCACGCCGAAGAACGTGTAGCGAGACACGGGAGACGGGCTGGACGGACTCCCGCCGCAGGTAGCGAGGGCCAGTGCGGCAGCCGCCGCGACACACACGCGCGACCACGTCGATCGAATCATCGCGGATGAAGGCGTCATTGTGCCGCTGTCCGGCTCAGGAGCATGGACGGTGCCACGTAGAAACGCCTGTCGAAAGAGCAGGACCCGCCGGAATTCCGTCACGTTCAGCGCGGTGCGGCTCAGGGCCGCGTGCGCTGCAGGCGTTCCGCGAAGTCCCGGAGGAACGCCTCGCGCCAGCGGCTGACGCTCTTCGCGCCGGCGTGGACGCCTTCCGCGGCGGCGGGATCCGGATCGTCGATCCACCACTGCGGGTGCCGCGGCGAGGGACGGGCGGTCCGTTCGGCCGGCGGCGGGATCGCGGTGAAGCTGCCCGACTGGCCGTCGAGCGCGGCGAACGTGCTCCGGATCACGTACGGCCACACCTTCGCGTCGCGCGGCGAGAATCGAAAGCGCAGCGTCGCCCCGTCGCGCGCCGCCACCGCGGGAATCCGGTTGTCGAAGATCATGCGAGCGGTGTGATCGGGCGTCATGCCGGCCGGAACCGGCAGGGCGAGCTCGACGACGCCGAAGGCCTCGGCGGTGTCGCGCTCGGTGGTCAGGCGATCGAAGGTGGTCTTGCGTGCGTCCCAGACGCGGACGAACCGTCCGCCCCATCCGGGTTGCGACGGATCGTCGCGCGTGTTGTGCAGCAGGTAGCCGACCGACGGGCTGTCGCCCATCTTGATCGTGCCTCCCAGCAGCGACGCGAAGAAATCGCCGAGCGCGCCGTGGCCCGCGACGTGCGCCGCGACGAACGCACGGTTGCCCCAGTCGCCCGATTGATTGCCGCCCACGAACCAGCCGCGATACGTGGAGTTCGCTTCGATCATCCAGAGGCCCGGATGATGCTGCTCGACGTAGTCGTAGGCATCGACGCTCCACATCTTGTTCGGTCCGCCGATGAAGTAGACGCGCAGCTTCGGCGTGATGTCGGGCGCGTCGTGCAGCGCCTGCGCGAGATCGTCGATGCCGCCCCACACGAGCACCCAGAGCGGACGCGCGTCGTTCCGGCGCGCGCACTCGACGATCCAGTCGGAGCCCTCGGTGTGCTGCGCGACGCCGGATCCCGTGGACGAGTCGATGGCGCCCTGCCTGGCGATGCGGCGCAGGGCGGCGGGCTCGGGATAGCGGCCGGAGTGCCGCTTCAGCGCGGGATAGTCGGTCGCGTAGCGATCGATCACGTCGAGGATGTGCTGCCGCCGCCCGGGGCCGTACGGCGACGAGACGATTCCCTCGACGTCGAAGGCGTCGCTGGAGAGGAGGAAGTGGACCATCGACTGGAAGTCGTCGGGATCCGTCCCGCCGATATCGGTCGAGACGATCACGCGCGGCCGGCCTGCGTCGCCGTTCTGCGGCGCCGGCATCGGGGCGGCCAGCGCGGATGCGAGAGCAAGGAGCCCGAGGCACAGAGCCGGCACTTTCACGACAGGCATTGTAGCCACGACCGCCGTGACACGAACGTTACAAATATTTGAATTACTCCAATATTTGAGTTAGTCTTCAGGCTCTTGGCCCCCGACCCAGCCGATCTCCTCCGTCGTCACGGGATTCACGTGACCGCACAGCGGCTCGCCGTGCTGCGCGCGGTGTCGGCGACGCCGCACGTCACCGCCGACGCCGTCGCGGAGGCCGTGCGCGCCGAGATCGGCACCATCTCGCTCCAGTCGGTCTACGACGCGCTCGGCTTGCTCGCCGCCGAAGGGATCATCCGGCGCATCCAGCCGTCGGGCTCGGCCGCGCGCTACGAGGATCGCGTCGGCGACAACCACCATCACCTGATCTGCCGGAGCTGCGGCCGCGTCGTCGACGTCGACTGCGCCGTGGGCGCCGCTCCGTGCCTGAACGCCGTCGACGACAAGGGCTACGAAATCGACGAGGCCGAGGTCGCCTACTGGGGAAGATGCCCCGACTGCCTCGGCCGCTCCCGCAAGCGAAAGCCCACAACGAAGCAGAGGACACGGAATGGATAACGCGCAGAAGTGCCCGTTCTCGGGCAAGGCACACCAGGGCACGTCGAACAGCGACTGGTGGCCGAATCAGTTGACGCTGAAGTCGCTCCACCAGAACCCGCCCGCGGGCGATCCGATGGGGGAGGCGTTCGACTATGCCAGGGAATTCAAGACGCTCGATCTCGATGCCGTGAAGAAGGACATCGAGAAGGTGATGACGACGTCGCAGGACTGGTGGCCGGCGGACTACGGGCACTACGGTCCGCTCTTCATCCGGATGGCGTGGCACAGCGCCGGCACCTACCGCATCGCCGACGGCCGCGGCGGCGCGGGATCGGGGGAGCAGCGCTTCGCGCCGTTGAACAGCTGGCCCGACAACGGAAACCTCGACAAGGCGCGTCGCCTGCTGTGGCCGGTGAAGCGGAAATACGGCCGCAGGATTTCGTGGGCCGACCTCATGGTCTTCGCCGGCAACTGCGCGCTCGAGTCGATGGGATTCAAGACGTTCGGCTTCGGCGGCGGACGCGAAGACGTGTGGGAGCCGACGGAAGTCAACTGGGGGACGGAGACGACGTGGCTCGACGACAGGCGGTACAGCGGCGATCGGCAGCTCGCGGGCCCGCTCGGCGCCGTGCAGATGGGGCTGATCTACGTGAATCCCGAAGGGCCCAACGGCAACCCTGATCCCGCGGCCGCCGCGCGCGACATCCGGGAGACGTTCCGCCGCATGGCGATGAACGACGAGGAAACGGTGGCGCTCATCGCCGGCGGCCACTCGTTCGGCAAGACGCACGGGGCCGGCCCGGCGACGCACGTCGGTCCCGAGCCGGAAGCGGCGCCGATCGAGGCGCAGGGTCTCGGCTGGTTGAGCAGCTACGGCAGCGGCAAGGGAGGCGACGCCATCACGAGCGGCCTCGAGGTCACGTGGACGGAGACGCCCACCAAGTGGAGCAACGATTTCCTCGAGAACCTGTTCGAGTACGAGTGGGAGCTGACCAAGAGCCCGGCCGGCGCGCACCAATGGAAGCCGAAGGGGAACGCCGGCGAGGGCACGGTGCCGCACGCGCACGACACGTCGAAGAAGATCGCGCCGGCGATGCTGACGACGGATTTGGCGCTGCGCGTCGATCCGGCCTACGAGAAGATCTCGCGCCGGTTCATGGAGAACCCGAAGGAGTTCGCCGACGCGTTCGCGAAGGCGTGGTTCAAGCTGACGCACCGCGACATGGGACCGATCTCGCGCTACCTCGGTCCGCTCGTCCCGGCGGAGCCGCAGCTGTGGCAGGACCCGGTTCCGCCGGTGACGCACGAGCTGATCGGCCCGGCGGAGGTCGCGTCGCTCAAGAGCACGATCCTCTCGTCGGGCCTGTCGATCTCGCAGCTCGTCTCGACGGCCTGGGCGTCGGCGTCGACGTTCCGCGGCACCGACAAGCGCGGCGGCGCCAACGGCGCGCGGATCCGGCTCGCGCCGCAGAAGGACTGGGCGGTGAACAACCCGCCGGAGCTCGCGAAGGTCCTGAAGACGCTCGAAGGAATCCAGCAGACCTTCAACGACTCGCGGGCCGGCGGCAGCACGAAGGTCTCGCTGGCCGATCTGATCGTGCTGGGCGGCTGCGCCGCCGTGGAGAAAGCGGCGAAGGACGCGGGCTGCGCCGTCGCGGTGCCCTTCACGCCGGGGCGCACCGATGCGTCGCAGGAGCAGACCGACGTGGAGGCGTTCGCCGCGCTCGAGCCGGTCGCGGACGGTTTCCGGAACTATCTCGCCAGCGGACTGGACGTGCCGTCCGAACGCCTGCTGATCGAGCGGGCGTACATGCTGACGCTGACCGGGCCCGAGACGACCGTCCTCGTCGGCGGATTGCGGGCGCTCGGCGCCAACTACGACCAGTCGAAGACCGGTGTGTTCACCAACGCGCCGGGGACTCTCACGACGGACTATTTCGTGAACCTGCTCGACATGGACACGGAGTGGCGGCCCACCTCCGGCAGCGCGCAGACGTTCGAAGGCCGCAGCCGCACGACCGGGAAGGTCGTCTGGACGGGCAGCCGCGCCGACCTCGTCTTCGGCTCGAACTCCGAGCTCCGTGCGCTCGCCGAAGTCTACGCGTGTGACGACGCGCGTGAGAAGTTCGCGCGCGCTTTCGCGGCCGCGTGGACCAAGGTCATGAACCTCGATCGCTTCGACGTGGCCGATCGCGACGGGCAGGTCGCCGCGCAGTCCGTGTACGCGGTCGTGTAAAGGCCGGGCGCACGAGACGCGTCATGTGGATGCTGACTCTGGTTCTGGCGATGGCCTCCGCGCAGGCCCGCGGTGCCGCTGGTGACGCGGCGGCGATCGCGGCCTTCGACAAGGCGCCAGGCTGGAGTCAGTTCCTCGCCGACGTCAAGCGTCAGCGCGAGCGTTGGACCGGCAACGCGGAACGCGCCATCGTGCCGCCCGCGCTCGCCGCCCGGTTGGAACGCGCCGCGCCCGGCCTTCGCATGCTGATCGTGGCGCAGGACTGGTGCGTCGATTCGGCCAACACCGTTCCCTACGTCGCCCGTCTCGCCGCCTCCGCCCAGATCCCCGTGCGCATCGTCGATCGTGCGGCGGGCGCGGCGGTGATGAACGCGTTCCGCAGCCGAGACGGACGATCGGTCACGCCGCTCGTGATCCTGCTGCGGGAGGATCGTGTCGCCGGCGTGTGGGTGGAGCGGCCCGCGACGCTGCAGCGCGACTTCGAGTCGATGGCGGCGGATCCCGCCGCGCGCCGGCGGTTCGAGGATCGGCAGGCGTGGTACGACGCCGATCGCGGCGTGACGACGATGACGGAGATTGTCGAATTGGCGGAGCGCCGCGCAGGCGGTCGCGGCCGCCTACTGCTTCCGCACTGACAGGAGGAGATCCTGCGGCAGGCCGCCGTTGCAGGTCCCGGCCGCGTTGAGCGAGCCGGCTTTCCATTTGAACGCTTCTCCCGTGACCCCGCCGCCGATGTTGCCGGCGGCCTGACACCTGCCTCCGCCGTCGGCGGTCCGCTCGAGCGAGAACTGACCCGAGAAACTGTCGATGGTGGCGAATCCGCTGATCGCCCCCTTCCAGTCGCCTGACGCGGTGGTCCAGATGCCGTCCACGCAGTTGTCGGCTTGCGTGACGACGAGTGTGACCGTCTGCGGCGGAAAGTTCGACGACTCCAGCGTGCCCGTCCAGGTGCCCGCCATGTTGATGGATGGCTCCGGCGGCGTGAGCGGCGGAGGCGGCGGAGGAGGCGGCGTGGGAGTCGTCGGCGCGGCGCCACACCCGAGTGACAGCAGGAAGAGGAGCAGAACGACGATGCCCTTGGTGCCGGACATGATCCGATGATAGTCCGTCGCGGGCAGAGCAATTCGACTGCCGTGCGATTCGTTGGTGGCCGCGGGGTGTCGACCTGGACAGTGCGCCGTGGCGGCTTACCTGGATCGTAAGTTCTCCGTCGATACGTAAACGGATCAGCGCGTCAGGTGGAACCCGGCGCGCTCGAGGAGCGCGCGGTCGGCGCCGACGTACACGAAATACTTGCCGTCGACGTCGGCGATCGCCTTCGGATCGGCCACCAGCCGCTCGAGGCCGTAGGTGTAGCCGGTGTAGCCGACGATGGCGATGGGCTCTCCGGCGGCGAGCGCGGCGTCGACCGCCTCGATGTAAGGCGGATAGCGATCGCGCGCGGCCTTCCAGCGCGCGATCACGGCCTCGTCGCTGTAGAACGTGATCGTCCACTGGAGCAGCGGGTTCATGGCGTACGCGTGGCGCACGCCCCGCTCGCGCAGGACGCCGGTGAGCTGCCGCAGCGTGGCCGACTCGCTGCGGCCGCCGCGGGTGTTCGTCCACCACATGAACGTGTGGCCGGCGAACCCCATCACGGCCGCCGCGTGCACCGCGGCTGCGATCGCCATCGCGGCAACGCACGCGCGCATCGACGCGGCGCGGCGATCGGGCAGGTCGAAGAGCTCGACGCCCGCGAGGACGGTGAGCGGCATCGCGAGCGGCAGGAGGTATCGCGCGTCGCGCGCCTCGAGCAGCAGCCAGTTGGCGATCAACGTCAGGAGCACCGAGGCGAACAGCACGTGCGACCAGGGAAGATAGCGGCGGGTGGCGACGCGGAAGATCTGCGCCGGCGCCGCGGCGGCGAGGACGAGCATCCAGAGCCACCCGATCGCCGCGGTGAGGCGTCCGGGGGCAACCGCGCTGCCGAGATAGAACGATCCCGTCAGGCTCACGTACGCCTGCTGGACGAGCGGCCGCAGCGACGCGAGGAGGTGCGGGTTGCCCGCGGCGGGGCCCGACCACGAGACGTCGCCGCCGATCGACCCGAACGCCCGTACGCCGGCGACGAGCGCGATCGCGCCTGCCGCACCCGCGACGTAGACGGCCCGGCATCGGGGCGTCGCGCGCGTCCACAGCAGGTAGAGCGCGATCGGCGCCAGGCCAGGCAGCCATAGCGGCTGCGCCAGGAACGTGACGGCCGTCGCGATCCCTGCCCCCAGCCATCGGCGCGCGCGCGGCACGTCCGCCGTCATCAGATCGATCGCCACACCCGTTGCCGCGAACGCGGTCACGTAGCCGCTCCAGGCTTTCATCGAGGCCGCGGCCCACGCCGGGGCCACCGCGAGCAGCAGCGCGATCCAGAAGCCGCGCGTGTCGCCAAGCACGCGGGAAAACCCGCGGAAGTACGCGATCAGGCCGGCGATCCAGAGCGCGAGCATCGCGAGCTTGAGCGGCACGGCGCCCACGCCCAGCAGCGCGAAGCTCGCGGCCAGGAGCGGCGTTTCGACGATCGCCAGTCCGTATCGCTGGCCGTACATGAAAAACGGGAGCGGGTGCCCGTGCAGCACGTGCACGCCCATCAGGCCGACGATGCATTCGTCGCCGTCGAGGAGGAGATTGGCGCTGAGGAGCTGCGGCAGCCGCGCCGCCGCCGCGACGGCGGCAAGGACCGCGAGGTAGCCGAGTCCTCGCCGAGTCCGGTATAACACCTGTGTGCCCACTGTGTCCGATGCCCGCGTGAAGTGGATCGCGGCGGCCATTTCGCTGATCGTGTTCGCCTATGTCGCCGCGCGTGCCGCGCAGGTTCCGCTCACCTACGACGAGGCCGCATCGTACATCAGATACGTCGACACCTCGTCGGCCGCGTCGCCCGAGGCGACGATCGCCTCGGTCTTCAACTTCGAGGTCGCGACGAACCACCTGCTCAACACCGTCCTCACCAAGCTCGCGTGGACGATGGGCGGCAGCCGCGAGATCTGGCTGCGGCTGCCCAACCTGATCGGGTACGCCGTCTTCGCCGCGTTCGCCATCCGGATCCTCGCGCCGCGCTGCGATCCCGTGATCGCGCTCGCCGGCGTGGCGCTGATCGAGCTGAATCCCTATCTCATCGAATTCTTCGCGCTGAGCCGCGGCTACGGCCTCGCCGTGGCGCTGATGACGGGCTCGGTGTGCTTCGTGCTGCGCTTTCTCGAGACGCGCCTCGTCGGCGACGCGTCGCGCGCGCTCGCGTGTGCCGCCGCCGCCGTGGTGGCGAACTTCGCCCTGCTCGATCTGTTCGCGGCGGTCGTCGTGGCGATCCTGGCGGGCGGCGCGGCCCTGCGCGCGGGTGCCGGCCGGCTGCGCACGGGGATTTCGCCGGCGCTGCCAATCGCGGCCGCGTTGTTCGGCGTCCTGGTGCTCTCGCAGGACGTCGCGCTGTCCGCGGATCTGTACGCCCCGGTGAGTGTCACCCTCACGGGCGTGCAGGCCTCCGCCCTCGATCGCGTCAGGGTGATCGAAACGGACCTGCACGGGCGCGAGCGGCGCTGGACCCACGACGCGGGCGTGCCGAGATGGCAGTCGAATCCGGGCGCGCACGTGCGCGGCATCCGCGTCGAGCTGCCGCAGGACGATGCGGCGCTTCTCGCCGGCATCGAGACCGTGATCGGCGGACGCCTGTTTGCGAGCGGCCCGGCGCTGACCGGCTGGGTGAGCGGCGCCGCCGGCACGACGCGCATCCTGTCCAGCGACACCTCCGTCGCTCGCACGCGGTCGCGCCTGGCCGTGTTCCGGCCGGCGATCAACTGGATGGGCGATCGCCGCTACGCCGGGTTTCTCGCACGCGCGATCGCCGTGATGCTGGGAGGACTGGCCGTCCTGGCCGTCGCGCTCAAGCTGGCGGGCCGGCTGCTCGTCCGGACCGGCCATGTCGGCGGCGAGCTCTGGCAGGCGATCGAATCCGCCGCCTTGTGGACCGCCGTCTTCGCCGGCCTTCCGCTCTATCTGCTGAAGCGCCACGCCGAGCTCTACTTCGGCGGGATCGTCGGCCTGGTGCCCGACACGTTCCTCTCGCTGATCGATCAGTCGTTCTACGGACGCACGTACGCGACAGGCCAGACGCAGGTCGTCGTCCTGGGCATCATCCTCACCGTCCTCGTGTGCGCGGCGGCGGTCGTCACGCACTGGCGGCGCGGCACGATGACCCCCGCGCTGCCGGCGGTAGCCACGTTTGGTCTCATCTCGCTGGCGGCGCTGCTCGAGGCCGTGCAGCACGCGGCGATCGGGACCCCGTACCTGATCAATCGCACGGCCCTCTTCTTCATTCCGCTGTTCGTCCTGTTCCTGACGCTCGCGGTGCAGACGATCGCGGTGCTGCCGGGCGGCAAGCCGATCGGCCGCGCGGTCATGGCCGCCGTGGCGCTCCTCGCGGCGGCGCATTTCTTCCGCGTGGCGAATCTCACGCAGGTGCGGGAGTGGCAGGCCGACGCGAGCACGAAGGCGATGTTCGCCGATCTTGGTGCGGTCACCGCGAACCGGCCTCGCGACGTGGACGTGCACGTGGGCGTCCAGCCGCTGTTCGCTCCGGTGGCCGTCTACTACGCGCGCCGCACGCCGGCGCCGACGGTCGGCATCGTTGCGCCGTCACCAACTGCGGATTTCTACTATGGCGCCGCGTCCGGCGTGCCGGCCGGTCTCACCGTCCTGCGCACCTACGCGCTGACCGACACCGTGCTGGCGGGACGATAACGCATGAGTGCGCCACGCTTGCAGGATCAGGTTGCCGTCGTGACCGGCGGCGGACGAGGCATCGGACGCGCGATCGGCCTGGCGCTGGACGCCGAGGGCGCGCGCGTCGTCGTGCACTACGGCCGCGATCGCGCCGCCGCGGAGGCGACGCTCGCGCGTCTGACGCATCCGCGCGCCGGAATCGTGCAGGCCGACCTGGCGTCGCCCGGCGAGATTGTCTCCGCGGTGTCGCGGCTCGACGTCGAGCGCGTCGACATCCTGATCAACAACGCCGGCGTCTGGAAACCGTCGCCCCTCGGATCGACGGACGAGGCGACCGTCGACGAGCTGCTGCACGTCAATCTGCGGGCGCCGTTCCTGGTGACGCAGGCGCTCCTGCCGAAGCTGAGTCGAGGCGCGCGAGTCGTCAATGTCTCGTCGACGGCCGGACGCGTCGGCATCGCGGGCGGGCGCAGCCTCTACGGCGCGACCAAGGCGGCGATCGACGCGCTGACGAAGAACTGGGCGCTCGAGCTGGCGCCGCGCGGCATCCGAGTCAACGCCGTGGCACCGGGGTACGTGGAGACCGACATGACGGCTGTCCACCTCGGCGATCCGCAGACGCGCGAACGCGCGCTGCAGCGGCATCCGCTCGGGCGGCTGGGAAACGTCGAGGACGTCGCGCGTGCGGTGGTGTTCCTGTGCACGGACGAGAGCCGCTTCGTCACCGGCCAGTCGATCAACGTCAGCGGCGGCTTCGTCGTGTGACGAACGGCGGCGTCAGCTGGTGGTCGGCGCGTTGGTCGGCGTCGCGTGCATCATTCGCGGCGGCGGCCGCTTCGCCCGCGTCCGCATGCGCCACAACCACCACGCCATCGTCGCCAGCACCACGTAGACGGGCAGCGCCAGCAGACCTGTGATGCGGATCGGCTCGGGAAAGACTTTCGCCTGTCCGAGGAAGAACGACATCGCGGCGACGAACAGCGAGAACGACATCCGCCAGAGGTGGCGCTTCAGCCGGGCCGATCCCTGGATGCCGCCGGCGCGGCGGACGCGCCAGTCGCCCCGCGCCGCCGCCAGCGCAATCCCGCCGAACAGGAGGAGCGGGAAGGCCTGCGCGATGCGGAGCCGGCTGCCGCTCGCGAAGCCGGCGATCGCCAGCGGCACCGACGCGGCCGCGATGGTGAAAAGCGTGATCATCGCGGCGAGGTCGAGCCGGCGCGAGAGACGCGTCGGCGGCCGGACGGTCGTCATCGCCGTGATCACCAGGCTCGCCGTCAACAGGGCCGACGCCGTGTTGAGCGCCGGGGCCTTGCCGCGCGCGATGGCGAGGACGATTGCGAACGCGCCCATCGGCAGCATCGTCCAGACGAACGCCATCCCGGCCCGGCGGTGCAGCGGCCCGCCCTTCGACGAATACAGCGCGATGTAGCCCGAGAGCAGTCCCAGCGCGCCCGCGAGGATGTGAAAGACGTAGATCGCCGGCATGCCCACCTGCCTGAGACGTAGATTGTCTACGGCCTGTTCCGTCAGACGGGTTCCAACCCTTGCGGCGCGCCTCACTGTCTAACGGTCCATGGAAGCCGCCTCTCGCGATCTCTGGCAGGACGTTCGCCACGCGGCGCGCGTGTTCCGGAAGCAGCCGGCCTTTGCCGCCGCCGCCGTCCTGACGCTGGCCCTCGGCATCGGCGCCACCACCGCCATCTTCAGCGTCGTCTACGGCGTGCTGCTCAAGCCCCTGCCGTTTCCCGATCCGGACCGGCTGGTGAGCCTGCAGCAGATCGCGCCGCACGGCGCCGGTGTGAATCACGGTCCCGGCACGTATCTGACCTATCGCGAGAACCAGCAGGTGTTCGAAGCGATCGGCGCCTGGGATCCCGCCGAACGGTCGATCACCGGAAGCGGCGAGCCGGAGCGGGTGCAGGGACTGCTGGTCAGCTCGTCGACGCTGCCCCTGCTGCGCGTCCAGCCCTTTCTCGGCCGCGCGTTCACCGGCGAAGACGACAGACCCGGTGCGCCGCCCCGCGTGATCCTGACCTACGGCTACTGGCAGCGCCGCCTCGGCGGCGCCAACGACGTCGTCGGCCGCCAACTGGTCATCGACGGGAAGCCGGCCGAGGTGATCGGCGTGCTGCCCGCGTCGTTCAGCTTCCTCGGCCTGCGTCCCGCGATCGTGCTGCCGCTGCCGCTCGACGTCAACGCACCGCGCTCCATCAGCTTCGGGTTCCAGGCGCTCGCGCGGCTCGAGCCGGGCGTGACGCTCGCGCAGGCGAATGCCGACGTCGCGCGCCTGATCTCGATCCTGCCGCCCGTCTTCGCGCGCCTGGAGTTGCGGCCGAACGTGCGCCCGCTTGCGGTAGAAGTGATTCGTGACGTTGGACCCATTCTCTGGATTCTGCTGGCGGCCGTCGGCGTCGTGCTGCTGATCGCGTGCGGGAACGTCGCGAATCTCTTCCTGGTGCGCGCGGAAGGGCGTCATCAGGAGCTCGCCGTGCGGGCCGCGCTCGGCGCAAGCCGCGGCCGTATCGCGCGAGCGCTGCTGGCCGAGAGCACGGTGCTCGCGTCTGCGGGCGGCCTGCTGGGCGTGTGGCTCGCGATGGCCGCGCTCGCGCTGCTTCGCGCGATGGCTCCCGCGGAGCTGCCGCGCGTGGACGACATCGGCATCGACTGGATGGTGCTGCTCTTCACCGCTTCCGCGTCCCTGCTGAGCGGCGCGCTGTGCGGCGCTCTTGCCGTCATCCGATTCGCGAACCCGAGCATCACGGCGCTCAGGGAGGGCGGCCGCTCGTCCAGCGAGGCACCGGCTCGCCGCCGCACGCGCGATGCACTCGTCGTCGCGCAGGTGGCGCTCGCGCTCACGCTCCTGATCGTGTCGGGGCTGATGCTGCGCACGTTCGTCGCGATGCGCCAGGTCGATCCCGGGTTCACCCGTCCGGCCGACGTGCAGACGTTCGCGATCGCCATACCCGCAAGCCTGATTGCCGATCCGCAGCAGGCGGTGCGCACGTTCGAGGCAGTTGCCGAGCGGCTGGCGGGAGTGCCTGGCGTCGTTTCAATCGGTCTCTCGTCTTCCATCACGATGGACGGCGAGGACAACGGCAACTACGCCGCGATCGAAGAATTCCCCGACCGGGACGGCGCGATGGTCAAGCTCCGCCGGTTCAAGAGCGTCGGGCCCGGATACTTCGAGACGATGGGCAACCGCCTGGTCGCCGGGCGGTCGATTACCTGGAGTGACATCCGCGAGGAGCGGCCCGTCGTCATCATTTCCGAGCCGCTCGCGCGCGAGTACTGGGGCGACCCGGCAAAGGCCATCGGCAAACGGCTCCGCGGCAGCTCGCCGCGTTATCCCTGGCGCGAAATCATCGGCGTGTCAGGCAACGAGCGCGACGACGGACTGAGTCAGGCGCCGACGCAGATCGTCTACTGGCCCATGCTGAACGAAAGCTACCGCTGGCGGACGATGGCGTACGCGATCCGCTCGACGCGCGTCGGGGCGCCAGGCTTCGTCCGCGAGCTCGAACAGGCCGTCTGGTCGGTCAATCCGAACCTGCCGCTCGCGGCCGTGCAGACGCTCGAAGCGATCCAGGCGGGCTCGATGACGCGGACGTCCTTCGCGATGGTGATGCTGGGCATCACCGCGGGCGTCGCGCTCTTCATCGGCATGGTCGGCATCTACGGCGTCGTCGCCTACGCGGCGGCGCAGCGGACGCGCGAGATCGGCGTGCGCATGGCCCTCGGCGCGCAAGTCCGTGACGTGCGGATGCTGTTCCTTCGCCACGGGCTGAGGCTGGCGATCCTCGGCGTGGCGGCTGGCGTCGGCCTCGCGCTCATGCTGACGCGCGTGATGTCGGCGTTCCTGTTCGGGGTGGGCCCGACGGATCCCGCCACCTATGGCGCGGTCTCCCTCGCCCTCGCGGCGATGACGCTGGCGGCCACGTATCTCCCCGCGCGCCGCGCCTCGCGGGTCGATCCCGTCGTCGCGCTGCGGGGCGAGGCGTGACCGGCCGTGACCCGTCTGCTCTAGGCTGAACGCGAAGGAGTGACAACGATGCGAGTGCTCGTGACCGTCTTGCTCGGCGCCGGTCTCGTCGCGTCCGCCGGCGCGCAGGCGCCCCAGGCGCCCTCGCCGCGCGCGGCGTCGCTGCCGCGGACGGCCGACTGGTTCCTCTCGACGGGACGCTGGAACGACGATCCGCAGCTGTACGTGCGTGAATTCGGCGACGGCACGCGACCTGTCGTCATGCTGCACGGCGGATGGGGCGGCGACCACGCCGGCCTGGTCGACGCCGTGAGCACGCTCGGCGATCGCTACCGCTTCATCTTCTACGACCAGCGAGGCTCGCTGCGTTCGCCGTTCCCCGACGCGCTGATCGCATTCGATCGGCACGTCGAGGACCTGGAGCTGCTCCGCCGTGAACTGGCGTTGGACAGGCTGACCATCGTGGGCCATTCGATGGGCTCGGTGCTGGCGAGCGCCTATGCGTCGAAGTACCCGGATCGGATCGAGCAGCTGATCCTGCTGTCGCCGGCGCCGCTGAAGAATCCTCTGCCCGACGCGGACAAGCCCGCGCAGCGCGAGGGGTCCCTGGCGTCGCAGGCGTTCATGAAGCGGCCGGCGGTGGCGCAGGAGCTCGAGAAGTACGCGCTCACGCGCACGGATCCGCCGCTCTCGTCGCGAGAGGAGACGGCCCGCTTCCGCATCAACTTCGCCGCCCGGATGCTCTACGACGTGCGGAACTGGCGGCTGCTGACCGGCGGCCGCGCGCTCTACAAGGCGCACGTCGACGAGCTCACGACGAAGACCCAGCCCGTGTCCGGCTGGGACTACGTGCAGGAATTCGCGCAGCGCGCCTATCCCGTGGCCATCGTCACAGGCGATCACGACTTCCTGGATTTCGGCAACCCGCTCGCCAGGAAGTGGGTGCAGGCCGTCCCGCGGATCGAGCTGCGCATCGTCCCCGGCGCGGGGCACATGATCTGGATTGACCAGCCCGCGCGCGTCAGCCAGGAACTGGACCGGCTGCTGCAGCGCCGCAAGCCCTGAGCGGCGCAGCGCTCTCAGGCTGTGCGCGCGCCGCGAGGGTCAACCCGCCGTGCGGCTAGGTCTCTCCGCGGAGCGCGACCATCGGATCGATCCTGGTCGCGGCGCGGGCCGGCAGCCACGTCGCGGCTGTCGCGATCGCGAGCAGCGCGGCAGCCGCGAGACCGAAGGTCACCGGGTCGCGCGCGGTGACGCCGTAGAGCAGCGTCGAGAGCGCGCGCGTCGCCGCCAGCGCGGCTCCCGAGCCGAGGACCACGCCGGCCGCGGCGAGCACGGCGCCTTCGCGCACGACCAGCGATCGCACGCTGCGGACCTGCGCGCCGAGGGCGAGGCGGATCCCGATCTCGCGCTGGCGCGATCCCACCATCTGGCTGAGCAGGCCATACAGGCCGACCGCGGCGACCGTCAGCGCCAGCAGCGCGTAGGTCCCGACCGCGAGCATCGCGAAGCGTTCCTGGGCGATGCTGCGTCCGACGACGTCGGAGAGCGGGCGCGGCTGATGGAGGACGAGCGCGGGATCGATCGCGCGCAGCTCGCGCCGGACGTCGTCGAGCAGCGCCGCCGCCGGCCGCCTGGATGAGACGACCGCGGTCAGCGCCCAGTTGCGATCCGCGGCGAACTGCCGATGGAGGTGATAGAGGATCGCGGGCGGCGGCGTGCGCGGCGCGTTGGCGACGTCCTCGACGACGCCGATGATCTCGCCTTCGCCGCCGCTGACGCGCAGGCGCCGGCCGATCGGATCCTCCCCGGGGAACAGCGTGCGCGCGAGGCGGTCGTTGATCACGACCCGGCGCGGCGTGGCGCCGTCGGTGCGATCGAAGGTGCGTCCGCGCAGCACGCGGATGCCGAGCGCCTCGAAGAAGCGTCCCTCGACGACGCGCTGGTCGACGGGGACGTCGACGTCCGGCCGATCGGCGCGGCTGTTGGACCACGTGTGATACGCACCCGTCACCGGCAGGCGCGAGACGGCGCCGGCCGCATCGACGCCGGCGATGGCGTTGAGCCGGTCCTGAAACGCGACGTGGAACTCGGCGCGGCGCTCGGGATCGCCGTAGCGGCCGGCCGGGAGGTTGACCGAAAACGTCAGCACGTTGTCCGGGCGGATGCCGAGATCGACGCGCGAGAGACGCTGGAAGCTGCGGAGCAGCAGGCCCGCGCCGGCCAGCAGCACGACCGCGAGCGCGATCTGGCTCACCACCAGCGCCTGACGGAATCGTGCCTGGCGGCGGCTGCCGCTGGCGCCGCGTCCGGACTCACGCAGCACGCGCTCGAGGTTCGGCCGTGCGTGCTGCATCGCGGGCACGAGACCGACCGCGATCCCGGAGACGAGCGCGGCAACGAAGCCGAATGCGAGGACCGCGACTCCGGCGCCGGTCCCACCCGCCGTGCGCGCAACGACCTCCGGCGCGGCGGCGAGGAGGATGCGTGTCAGCGCCCGCGCGCTCAGGAGACCGACGAGTCCGCCGGCGAGCGACAGCAGCACGCTCTCGATCACGAGCTGCCGCACCAGGCGGAACCGCGAGCAGCCGAGCGCGGCGCGCACGGCGAGCTCGGACTCGCGCGACGCGCCGCGCGCCAGCATCAGGCCGGCGACGTTCACGCACGCGATCGCCAGGAGCAGCGCGACGGCGCCGAGCAGCATCCACAACAGGCTGCGCGCGGTGCCGATCGTGTCGGCCTGCAGCGGCGCGACGCGCGCCGTGGGCGTCGTGGAGTCGCCGTACTTCGGTGCGATCAGCGCCGCGATACGCGCGATGTCGGTCTGGGCCTGCGCCAGCGTCACGCCGGGACGGATCCGGCCGACGAGGCTCAGGTAGTGGTTGCCCCACCGATTCCGCGCCGGCGTCTGCAGATCGAGCGGCGTCCAGACCTCGACGTTCGCGACGAGCGGATCCACGAAGCCGTCGGGCAGGACGCCGACCACGCGCTGCCGCACGCCGTTGAGCGACAGCGACTGGCCGATCGCCTCCGGCCGCCCGCCGAGATACTCGCGCCACAGGCGCTCCCGGATCACCACGACGCCGGCGTCGGCTCGCTCGTCCCCCCGTTCGAACGGCCGGCCGGCGACCGGCTGCACGCCGAGCACGCGGAAGTAGTCGGCGCCCACGCGCAGCGTCGTGACCCGCTCCGGCTCGGCGCGATCGGTGAGGTCGGCCCCGTCGCTCGCGTAGGTGTAGACCGGCGCCAGATCGATCGTCGTGCTCTGGTCGCGGAAGGCGAGCACCGCCGGACCCGGCAGGTAGACGTCCTCACCGCGGTTGAACTTGTACAGGCGCACGAGCCGATCGGCGGACGGATAGGGCAGCGGCGTGAGCACCACCGCGTGCAGCACCCCGAACACGGCGGTGTTCGCGCCGAGCCCGAGCGCGAGCGTCAGCATCACGCCGGCCGCGAACTTCGGCGCACGGACGAGCGATCGCACCGCAAAGACGAGATCCTGCTTCAAGCCGTCCACTCGACACCCCTCTCGCGTTCGGCGGTGACAGTCCGCCGACGACTTGGACGAGCGCCAGAGGGCAAGGGTTTGCAGCGCCATGACGATTGAGCCGATCTCCGCTTTCCCGTCGCCTTCCCTGGTGAACCGCCTATCACCGAGGTGCCGCGTGCCGTTCCTCCGTCCGCCGATTCTTGCCATCGTGTTCTGTCTCGCCGCGGCCGCCGGCGCCACGGCCCAGCCCAACCCACAGGGTCTGTTCGCCGAGCTGCGCATGGGGCAGGACCGGGACGACACGAGGCCTTACTACGCCATCTCCGGGACCACCCGGCGGATCGGCGGAGCGCTCGGGTACGACTGGGGACGATCGGGACTCGAGCTCGACGTCGCGGTGCCCGAGTGGCACACGAAGGTGTACACGAGCACCTACCGCTTCGCGGGGAGCTCCAACGCGATCGAGAAGCAGGGACACCTCTACGAATCGATCCAGACGGTCCGGCGGCGTTCGATCGATGTCACCCTTCTGTATCGCGTCAACATTCCGCTCCACCGCCGCGCCACGATGACGTGGGGGATCGGCGGCGGGCAGGTCTATCGGCCTGAACACGAAAGCCCGGTGTTGAACGAGGTGCTGCCCGACGGCACCCGCCAGAACGTTTACTCGCTGTCGCGCGCCAGCAGCCGTGACTACACCGTGGCGGTGACCAGGCTCGACTTCGACGTCAAGGTCGCCGGCCAGCTCTGGATCGGACCACGGTTCTCGCTGACGATGTATCCGTCGATGCTCGACGACAGCGGCAGCGCGCCGCGCGGACTCGTGGCGCGGCCGGAGCTCGCCGTGCGCTGGCGCTTCTGATCAGTTCCCTGCCGACGACGCGCATCCGGCAGGCGCCGGCGTCTCCATTCACCTCGCTGTTGTACACTGCTGCGCGATGTCGTCGTCGCTGAACCAACTCGTCGTCGCCCACTCATGATCATTCGTCTCGATATCGCTCCCACGCCGGCAACGGTGCGCGAGTATGCGCAGTCCGCGGTAGGCAGCATGCAGGACGTGTACGGCATCCGCATGAACTTTTCCGTGGACTCGCTGGCCCACGTCGATCGCGTCCTGCGCGAGTGGCGGGAGGGCGGCGCTCCGATCGAGGCGGTGACGAAGTCGCTCTATGCCCTGGGTTCCTACGCGGGCGAAGTCATCAGACAGCGCCACGGCGGACGCTGGGTGGTCCCGCCCGTGGCACAGCACGGCGAGGTGGATTCGCTGTTCCTGTTCCTGAAACTGGCGGATGGCCGCGAGTGGCGGCCCATTGCCCTGGCCGTTCAGGCGCTGACGGACGAGGCGCAGCAGACCCTGGAGCAGTCGGCGAGGCTGCTGCTGTCCGCCCGGCCCTGACGGTCACCCGGTCCGCGGCGCAGGCAATCCGACCGCACGAGCCGTCCGTAGTACTCGGTGCGTGACACTCTTCCCTCGCCGGACCGGCCGTTCCCTTCGTGCGCCGATCGCGGCGGCCGTTCCCATCCTGCTGCTCGGGCTCGCGACTCTCGGTCGCACGGGCGCGGTCGCACGGGAAATCCCATCCGCCGGACCTGACGGATCGGCCCGCGCCCGCAGTCCCCGGCCGCCGACCGCCGTGGCGGAGGTGCCACCGGTGCAGTTGCGTCCGATGGAGCCGGCTCGAGAAGTGCTGCTGTCCAGGGACCCGTTCGCATTCGCGCCGGCCAGCGCGCCGCCCGCACCCGCGCCGGTGACGATCCCGATCGCAGCGCTCCCCGAAGCGCCTCCTGACGTTCCCCCGAGCATCGATCTCTCGCTCATCGGTGTCGCCACCACGACACGCGCGGACGGACGCGCCGAGCGGACGGCCATTCTTGCCGGTCCCGCCGGTGCGCTCCATATGGTGCGCGAGGCGGACGCGGTGGAAGGACGCTATCGCGTCGAAGCCGTGACGCCGGACAGCGTCGTGCTCGCCGACGGCGCGGCCGGCACGTCGCTGCGCCTCGTGCTGCGCTGAGGGTCAGCCGCGCAATTCGCGGAGCGTGCGGATCAGAAGCGCAGGCCGCGGCCCCACTCACGCCGGGCGGCAGACGAACGAGTCGCCGATGATCGGCCCTTCGCCCGGCGCGCTGCCGGCGATCCGCCAGCCGCAGTCTTCGACCAGGGAGACGAGGAAGTCCCGGTTGAAGAAACAGAACCCGCCGTTCCGCGCGGGGCTCCTGTCCTCGAAGCGCTCGATCCCGGCGTCGAGGAAGCACGTGAAGAAGAGCGCCCCGTCCTTCCTGACGTGGCGGCGAAGGATCGTGAAGATGCAGCGGCTGTCCTCGGGCGTCTGGTGCGTGATCACCGAGAACATCGTGACGAGGTCGAAGTCGTGGCCGACGGGAAGCGTCGTCGAGAGGGACAGGGGCACGCCGCTCGTGTTGTAGAGCGGGTGATAGGTGTCCATGAAGTGGTACTCGAACCGGCGGTCGTCCACGCTGGCCCGCAGGAAGTCGATCATGGCGCGATCGATGTCGACGCCGGCGTAGCGCTTGATGCGCAGCTGCGTGTTGAGGATCGCCTGGGTGAAGCGCACGCCGCAGCCGAAGTCGAGCAGCGTCTTGTTCGCGTAGGTCCTGAACCCGACGTGCTGCTGCATCCGCTCGAGCAGCCAGCGTCCGGCCTGTTCGGGCGGCATCAGCGCGGTGACCTTCGCCGAATTGCGGTTGAACTCCGGCGGCACGATCAACGGCGCGGCGCGGCGTCGATTCAGGCCCAGCCAGTCCCAGCGCATGCGCAGAGATTATCCGATTTGAACAGGCCCTATAATTCTGTGCACGCGTCGTCAGCTCGTCTCACGCGACGCGAACTTGATCGATGCCGTATTGCATTGTTGGAATGCACCGCTCGGGGACGTCGATGGTGTCCCGGGCTCTCAACCTCTGCGGGCTCTATCTCGGCGAGCAGGAGCAGATCCGCCGGTTCGGGGACGACAACGTCGAAGGCTATTGGGAGAATGACGATTTTGTCGATCTGAACGAGCGGCTGCTGGAAGCCGTGCGCGGCGCCTGGGATCTGCCGTTCCCCGACGAACCGGGCTGGGAGAGGAGTCCGGCGCTCGAGCCCCTGCGCCAGGAGGCGCGGCGGCTCGTCGAGTGGTTCAGCGATCGCGAACCGTGGGGATGGAAGGACCCGCGGAACGCGCTCCTCCTGCCATTCTGGAAGTCCGTGATCCCGGGTCTGCGCTTCGTCGTCTGCGTGCGCGATCCGCTGGAGGTCGCCCTCTCGCTGAATCAGCGCGCCCGATCCTCGCTGCGCTTCGGGGAGTGGCTCTGGGAGGAGTACTACCGCCGGATCCTCGCCCATACGTCGACCGCCGACCGGATCGTGACGGATTACGCGAGCTGCCTCGAGCGTCCCGCCGAGGAATGCGCCCGGCTCGCGTAATCCGTCACGATCCGGTCGGCGGTCGACGTATGGGCGAGGAT
>Ga0075362_10000122_pt1 | contig 21744 bp, 17 predicted proteins | sample EndMetdeltDD1762_FD_71397 | JGI IMG/M metagenome (GOLD analysis project Ga0075362, IMG submission 71397) | Populus endosphere microbial communities from Tennessee, USA - Endosphere MetaG P. deltoides DD176-2 | ecosystem: Host-associated > Plants > Roots > Endosphere | place: USA: Tennessee...
GGCGATAGGAATGTAAAATATTCTTTCAGTACGTATTTAGAACTTGCAGAGTATCTATGGAGCTGCGCCATCTGCGCTACTTCGTGGCTGTGGCCGAAGCCGGCAGCATCACCCGGGCGGCCGAGCGGCTCGGCATTCAACAGCCCCCGCTCGGTCAGCAGATCCGCGCGCTCGAAGCCGAGCTCAAGGTGCAGCTGTTCGAGCGGGCCCCGAAGCGCATCACGCTGAGCAGCGCTGGCCGGCAATTCCTCGACGACGCGCAGCGCATCCTGGCGAGCGCGAACGAGGCGGTCGAGCGCGTGCGCCGCTTCGACCGCGGCGAGCAAGGTCTGTTGACCGTCGGCTTCACCAGTTCGGCCTCGATGCATGTGATCGCGCCGCGCGTCCTCGCGGCGTTCAGCGCCGCCTATCCGCTCGCGCGCGTCGACGTGGAGGAGCGGGAGACTTACGAACTGATCCTCGGCCTGCAGAAACGCAAACTGGACGCGGCGTTCATGCGCTTTGCGCCGCGCGATCTGCCCGAGCTCACGGCGCTCGCACTGGCCGACGAAGAGATGGTGCTCGCTGTGCCGCGCACCCATCGCTTTGCGCTCAAGCCGCGCCGGCCGGTCACACTCGACATGCTCGGCGGCGAGGGCTTTGTGCTCTACCGCCGTCCCGACGGTTTTGGCATTTATAACTGGCTGATGGCGGCGCTTGCAAAGCATGGCTTCGCGCCGCGCGTGACCCACGAGACGCATCGCCTCATGGCCTCAATCAACATCGTGGCGGCGGGCGGCGGCCTCTCATTCGTCCCGGCGTCGATGAGCACGCTGCATCGGGAAGCGGTGGTGTATCGCCCGCTGGTGCCCGGCACGCTGCCGCGTCTGCCGCTCTATCTCATCCACCACACCCAGCAGAATCTGATGCTGGTGAAGAACTTCATCGCGGTGGCAGGTGGTGTAGGCGCATAGCTGTCACCAAAAGCGCATTTCAGCGCGGGATGCCGACAAGGCGGATTTCGTTTCAACGAGAATGAACTTTGCTTGCGCCCTTCAACCGCACCACAATCTCCCCGACAGTGCCGCGGGGGCAAGAACAGCAATGCGCGCGCCATACAGCAGGCCAAAAATGACCTGGCTGTATTCAGCGGAACTGCCCAGATTCTGTCTACCCGAAAGCGCTGCGCTGTGCCTTCGCTGAACTTCGATCCGATGGCATATCTTCACGATTGTAGTCCGGCGAGCCCGCCGCCGTGGGCGGCGATTGCGGCGGCGAGGCCGTCTCTTGATCTGATGGAGATCGCGCCTGTCAGCAAAGCGATCGGATCGGTCGGCTCATCTCGGGCGCGCGGACCTGCCGCAGTCCGGCCCATGCAATCCACGCTGACCATGCGTGCAACAGCGCGTCCTGACTTTCCTCCAGAGAGGGCGTGCACCCGTTCCAGACGAAACCGGGCGGATTATGTCGTGTGCCGCTGATCGCCCACGTCCAGTGTCCCGCCGCCGGTGCGAATGCGACTTCGCGCAAGAGGCCAACCGGCAGGTCTCCGGACGTAATGCGCGCGATGCGTGGGCGGTCGAGAACGCGCGATTGCTCGCGATCGAAGTCCCAGTCGCAGCGTGGGACCTCCCGATGGGCCTCCGCGGCAAGCGCTGACCCGCGCATGAGAGATAGCGGCCTTGAGCCCTCGGCTTCGGCGAGGCCGATCCGGGCGAGTTGTCTGCGAAAGGAGACCGCAATGGCGTTCTCGGCTTCGCGCGCCGTGCCAACTCTGCCACCGTTGTCAATGGGATGTCCGAAGCTGACCGCCCAGGCCCAATCTCCGTCATAGGCGCTGTGGGTGAGACGCCTGAATGATCCAACGCAATAGCCGCCCGTCATGACGACATAGGCGTCACCCATGTCGCGGTCGGTAGCGTCCAAGGGACGGAGGTGCAGAGGCATGTTTTGTGATTGGAAGCGGTTGGACGAGCAGGGAGCCGCAAGGGCTGCGCTGCAGATTGCCCGGCAGGAGGCAACCTAGACGACCTCAAGCTCTCCAGGCAACGCGACTGTCAGATGACAATTGCGTGAACTCGGGTGCAGCGGCTCCTTGCGAACGCCACGCGGCGGCGATTGACGGACGGTGGCTCACACTCCAATAACTGCCCGAATGAGCGCACCATTTCGTCCAAGCCTGCGGCAGTGCATCGTGCTCGCCGTCCTTACGCTTGTCGCCCTCGGCGGCTCGCTTTACATGCGCTACGGCCTGATCGAGAACTCGGTCATTGGCGTTGCCTGCGATACCGGACCGCGCACGCTGCTGTGCATGCTGCGCCTGAGCGTCATTTACCTGTTTCAGTACTCGGTGTTCGGCGCGGTCGCGCTGGCTGTGGCCGTCGTGCACGTGATCCGGCCGGCCGTGCCGCTGTTCGCGATCGGGCTGGTCGTGTCGGCGTTCGGGATCGTGCTCTACAAGCACAATGTGCTGATGGCCGGCCTCGCGGTCGCCCTCATGATCCTTGCCTTCGCGCGCCCGGCACGCCGGACAGCGTGAGCGACAGCGCGAGGAAGGCCGCGCAGAGCCAGAGCGATTGCCAGTTCGCGACGCCCTCGTTCCAGAGAATGAACATCGTGCAGGCCAATAGGACCGCGGCCGCAAGACGCTCGGCCACGCCGCGCGCCGACTGCGGTTCACGAATCCCGAGAACCAGCCACGGGATGACCGCCGCTGTCAGCGGCGCGAACGGAAAATCACGGTAGCGGGGGTCGAACGCAAGCCCGAGCGCAAGCGCGACCGCGATCACGCACAGCGCCATAACCAGAACGCCGGCGACGCGAGCCAGCCGGCCGTCGGGCGGTGGGGCACTGCCGAGCAGCGCTGCGAATGCCGGCCGGGGCATGGCGCGCGCGAGTGCAATCGCCGCGACCGGCGGGCACAGGATCGCGAGCCCTGCCAAGTACAGCGACACGGCCCAACCGACCGCGCCGAGGCTTTCGATCGGCAGGTTCTCGATGGTCCAGCCGATGGTGAGGCCCGCCGCGAGCGCGATGACGGCTACGCCAACCCAGTGTGCCGGGCGGTTGCCCGGATTTCCCCGGCCGGCCGCGTATGCCAGCGCGAAAATCAGGGCCGCAAACGCAGCGCCGGCAGCAGCCTGAAGCCGCCACCAGGAATGATTGGATACCGGCGCCCCCCAGTTGAACTTCACGCTCTGCCCGTCCGCCGCGATCAGCCCCCAATGCCCGCCGACTGTGCCTTCCGACTGCCGCTTCCACGGCTGGTCGAAGGCCTCGATGACGTTGAGCCGGTAGTTGCCCCGCTTGGCCGCCGCCATCATGTCCTGCATGAAGCGGGCCTGACTGGCGGGAGACGGAAGCGCCCCCTCGCGCATGCGCCCCGCGCTCGGCCAGCCGACCTCACCGATCATGATGTCCTTGCCGGGAAAACCCTTCGCCACTTCGTCATGAATAACGTCGACATGCCGTGCGGCGTCTGCGGCAGGGATCGGGATGTCCTCCCAGTAGGGCAGCATATGCACGGTCACGATGTCGACCGCCTCGGCCACCTGCCGGAAGCGCAGCCAGAACTCCCAGACCTCCGCGAAAGTCACCGGCACCTTCACGCGAGATTTCACATCGCGGATGTAGGCGGAGAGCGCTTCCGGCGACAATTCGCCGCGCAGCAGCACCTCGTTGCCGACGATGACCATTTTCACAACGTCCGGATGCGCATTCGCGAGCGCGACGGCCGCCTCCACCTCCCGCTTGTTCTCGGCCAGATTCCGCCCGAGCCAGATGCCGAGCAGTACGGTCATTCCATGCCGGCGCGCAATTTCCGGAACCTGGTCCACCCCGAGCCCCGTCGAATAGGTACGCACGCACGACGTCATCTTGGAGAGCGTGGTCAAATCGGCCTCGATCGTCGCGGCGCGGACGGGAGAGGTGAATTCGCCAAAGCTCGTTTCCGTTCGAAACGGTGCGTAGGACGCGCATGGCAGCTTCTCGCCTGCTGCAAGCGGCGAGGTCGGCATGGCGACCGGCAGGCCGAGCCACCACCAGAACGTAACGATTAACGCCACGACCGGAACCAAAAAACCAAGAGCAAACCGCATTAGGATTGTGTGCCTTAACCACGCGAGGTTCTGAACGAGCAAGTCCGCTTAACCTGCGGCGCGGTTCGTGCCAAGCTGACAGAGCGTTCAGCCGGATGCCGCAATACGGTCGTTTTCGGCTGCTTTGTAATGTTGTAATCAAGGTCGCGCCGCGGCCGCCAGAACACCGAGTCCATGCTCTCCCGCACATCACGTCTGTCCGCCACGCTCGCCGGCTTGCTGCTGCTTGCGTGCGCTGCTTTCCCGGCCTACGCCCAGACGGCGGAGCCAAAGCAGACCGAGCCACCAAGAACCCAGGCGCCGGGGGAGCCCAACCGGGACGACAGGCGGCGCGTCGACGAGTTCGCCGAAGCCGCAAAGGCGCTCGATGGGCCCGCCGGCAACGCAGAATGCGTCTGGCTCGGCCGCCGGGTGGTGAACCTGCTCTGGCGCGACGATCTGGATACCGCGTTCCGGCACCTGAACCTCTACGACCGGTTCGGCTGCCCGTCCCCCCACATCCAGGCGACCTTCCGCTGCGTGGTGCAACAAGGCCCGTTCGATCCCAAGGCTGCGGAAAGCCTCTCGGCCCGCGTCCATGCCTGCTGGATCAACCCGGCGATGCAGCCGCAAGCTGCCGCGCCGCCGCCGGCTACGCCGCCTTCGCAGGCAAATGCTCCCGCAACGAGCAGGCCTCAATGAACCGCCGGTGAATGCGCTGCGTGGCTCTCATGCAGCAAACCGCCAAAAAAAGATCATGAGTCAGGAACTATAATAGCTGCATCACGGTTTTGAACCGTGGCGCGCCGTTTGCATGTGCAAGCCGCACTCTGGGGACACTCGAAATCCATGCGTATCTCTCTGTCGTTCGCGTCAAAGCGGATTGCTTTGGTCGTGATCGCGTGCGTCACCCTTGCGCACGGCGCATTCTGGCTATGGTCCGAGCGGACCTTGAAAGCCCCGGAGGTCACCCACCCTCTGGCCAGCGTTTCCTACTCACCCTACGCGTCGGGCGACCCCAAAACCGGGGTCAAGCCGGAGCAAATCCGCGCTGACCTGAAGGCAATCGCGCCTCAGGCTTCCGCCATCCGTCTCTACTCCTCGACCGGCGGCAACGAACTCGTGCCCGCGATCGCCAGCGAGTTCGGCCTCAAGGTCACGCTCGGCATCTGGATCGACAAGGACGAAAAGCGAAACGAGCGCGAGATCCAGGCCGCCGTCGCGCAGGCCAAAGCCAACCGCAACGTGATCGGGCTTGTGGTCGGCAACGAAACGGTCTTCCGCGCGGACAAGACCGTCCCGGAGATCATGGAGATCATCCAGAAGGTCCGCCGACAGGTGACTGTGCCGGTGACCACCGGCGAAATCTGGAGCGTCTGGGCGGACCATCCGGAGCTGGCGTCGGCGGTCGACTACGTCGCCGCCCACATCCTGCCCTACTGGGAAGGCCACGCCGCCAACAATACCGTTGATCTGACGCTCCAGTTCTACGACCGGCTCCGCCGCATCCACCCGGGGAAGCGCGTGGTCATCGCCGAGTTTGGCTGGCCGAGCGCCGGCTACAATCGCCGCGAGGCCACGCCGGACCGTATGGCGCAGGCGCAGGTGCTGCGCGACTTCGTTGCCCGGGCCGACGCACTGGGCGTCGACTACAACATTATCGAAGCGCTCGATCAGCCCTGGAAGACCTTCGAAGGCAGCGTCGGTCCCTACTGGGGTTTCCTCGATGCATCGCGCCAGGCGAAGTTTTCCTGGACCGGCACGATCCATGACGGCGAGCACCTTAAGCTTGCGGTAATCGCCCTGGGTGTCGGCCTGCTGATCTGCCTGCCGATCCTCTTGCTGGCGGGCGCGACGGCCGGTCAGGCCCTGCTCCTGAGCGCGGCGTCCCATGCGGTCGGCGCGTGGACTGCGACGGTCTGGGCGTATTGGAATGGACACTACTTCGTGCCGGGTGCGGCCTTCGCGCTGGGATTTGGCCTGACTCTGCTTATCCCGCTGGTGATGATCGCGATGTCGCGGATCCAGGAGATCGCCGAGATCGCGTTCGGGAAGCGGCCGCATCGTGGAGTCCCGAGTGCCCCAGCCGACTACGCGCCCAAGGTCTCGATCCATATCCCGGCCTATCGCGAGCCTCCGGAAATGCTGAAGGCCACGCTCGATTCCGTAGCGCGGCTCGAGTACCCGAATTTCGAATGCATCGTCGTCATCAACAATACGCCTGATCCGGCATTCACTGACCCGGTCGAGGAGCACTGCCGTGCGCTCGGCGAGCGCTTCAAGTTCCTGAACGTTCAGAATCTCCAAGGCTTCAAGGCCGGCGCGCTGCGCCTCGCGCTCACCCGCACGGCCGACGATGCCGACATCATCGGCGTCATCGATGCCGACTACGCCGTGACCCCCGACTGGCTGAAGGATCTGGTGCCAGCCTTCGCGGACGACCGGGTTGGGCTCGTGCAGGCGCCGCAAGATCACCGTGACGGTGCGCGCAGCCTGACGCATCGCGCGATGAACGGTGAGTACGCGGGCTTCTTCGACGTCGGCATGGTCCAGCGCAATCAGGACAACGCCATCATCGTGCATGGCACCATGTGCCTGATTCGCCGGACCGCGCTCGCCTCGGCGGGCGGCTGGTCGAGCGACACGATCTGTGAGGACACCGACCTCGGCCTCGCCATCCTGGAGCAAGGTTGGCAGGCGCACTACACCAATCGCCGCTATGGTTACGGGCTGCTGCCCGACACGTTTGCTCAGTTCAAGACGCAGCGCCACCGCTGGGCTTACGGCGGCACGCAGATCATCAAGAAGCACTGGTCCCGCTTGCTGCCCGGTGTAAGCCGGCTTTCCACGGCGCAGCGGCGGGAATTCTCGCTCGGCTGGGTCAACTGGCTTGGCGCCGAGAGTCTCGGCGTCGTGGTCGCGATCCTCAATCTCCTCTGGGTTCCGGTCGTCGCCTTCGTCGGCATTGCCGTGCCCGACAAGGTACTGACGCTCCCGATCCTCGCTGCGTTCGCGGTGTCGCTGCTGCACTTCTGCGTGGTCTATCGGCTGCGGGTCGCGATCCGCCTACCCGAAATGCTGGGCGCGGTCTTCGCCGCGATGTCGGTGCAGTGGACCATCGCGCGTGCGGTCGGCGAGAGCCTGATCAAGGATCACCTGCCCTTCATCCGCACCGCCAAAGGTGGTGCGGCGAAGCGGGACGCATTCGCGGCGTTCCCGGAGGCGATCATGGCGGCGCTCCTCCTGCTGGGCTCGGCCATTCTGGTTGCGACCAACTACGAGCAGGTTCGCGAGATCAACTACTTCGCGATCGCCCTGCTAGTGCAAAGTCTGCCGTTCCTCGCCGCCGTCGGCATCGCGGCGCTCGAGCGCAGCCGCCTCAACGAACCGGTGTACTGGCACAGCCTCGGCGAGCGCTTCGCACTGGGCGGTCTGCTCGGACGCCGCACCGCCATGCAGGCGCCGAGCGTCGTCGAGAACCGAATCGACGCTGTCCGGTAAGGCCACGCGCCGACTGTGATTTCATCGGGCGGCGACTTCTATCACACACAATTTCGGGCATCGAAATTGTGTGTCGCTGCACAGCATCCAGCGTCGCGGCGGGTTTCGTCACGCGCTAGGCTCCGCACAACGCAAAGACCGATTGTGCCCTGGAGCCTCCATGAAGATTTCATCCGAACGCCTTGCGCTCACGCATCTGCTGGAAGCGCTGGTGATCGACTATTGGCATGACGTCGACACGAACTGGGGCCGCAACGCGCCGAACTACTACACCGAAGACGGCGTGTTCCAAGGCACGCAGAACGCCTATGTCGGCCGCGAGAAGATCCGCCAGTTTTACAAGTGGCGCGAGGATCGCGGGGCGCGCACAGTGGTGCATGCCGTGCATAATTTCCAGTGCTTGCCAGAGGGTACGGACAAAGCGACCTGTCACTGGTTTCTGATGCTCTATGCGGCCGATGGCGTTCCGCCATTGCCGAGCAAGCCGGCGATTCAGGTTTGCTATATGACCGACCACTGCATCAAGGATCGCGACGGCAACTGGCTGATCGCGCAGCGCACGTTCGACACCTGGTTCGAGGGCGATACGCCGACCACCAATCCCAAGCTGGACGACAAGTAGCCGCGGCGTGCGGAGTTCTTCGGGCCGGCGCTAGAACGCCGGTTCGACGGCCATCGGCGCGTTGTGGCGCGCGCCCGTTCTCTCCATCGCGATGGCGTGCTCGATCTTTTCCGTCGTCGCGCGCAACGGCGCGAGCACCCTCTCGGCGATCTCGCCTTTTGGAAACGCCGTCGTGAAGAAGCTGATATTGATGACGGCGTGCACAATATCGCCCTCGCGGATCGGCATCGCGAGCGTGGACATGCGATAGGGCTTTGTTTTCGGATCGCGCGTCGCAAAGCCGTCGGTCCGGACCTGCCGCAGGATCGCGCGCAAGCGCGTCTCATCCCCCGCGCCAAAGGCCCGCGCCGGGTCGGCGCGCATGCGGCTTATCTGCTGTTCGCGCTCGCTGTCCGGGCAAAACGCGAGCAGCGCGCGTCCCATTGCGGTCGTGACCAGATCGGGCCTCAGCCCAAGCACCGTATTGGTGTGCACCACGGGGCTGATCGTGCCGGTCCAGAACTTAATCGCGATCGCGTCGCCATCGAGCACGCCGATGCCGATCGGCCACTTCGTCTGGTGGGTCAGGTCGATTGCGAACGGGCGGGCGATCTCGATGATATGCGAGATGCCCTCGCAGCCGGACGTGAGGTCGTGCACGCGGCTCGTCACCCAGTAGCCGCCGCACATGTTGTCGCGCGCGATGTAGCCTTCGGCCAGTAGCGTCTCGAGCATTCGGACGATGGTCGGCTTCGGAAAGCCGGTCGCCTCGTGGATCTGCTGGATCGACGCGATGCGCAGCCGGTTGACGGTGCGCAGCACATCGAAGGCTCGGCGCACGGACTGCACCGGCGGATAGGAGCGTTGTGCAGGGTCGGTCGTACCGCGCCGCGAATTGGTCCGGCAGCGGCCTTGGGTCTTGTGCACAGTCTGCTGTCGTCGCTCGCCGAGGTCGGACGAGACATGAGCCGCGTCGATGGACATCGTCATGGCGAATCCTCCCGCGTGAGCACCGCGGCTCGTCGCCTTCGTTTTGGGGCGCTCAGCCGGATGCCATTTGTGACTGTAGCCTGCCACGACGTCTCGACGCACCGACCCACTCACAATTTCGCTGTCCGAAATCATGTCCAAATTCGCTCGCCGGCCCGGCGCGCGGTCCGCATAGTTTGCAGGTACGAAATCTGCTGCCGGATGAGATGCTTAGGCCATCCGGCTGGATGAAACGGCAGCTTGCGGGCAGCGCAATCGAAAAGGGAGATGCCGACGTGACGGGCACTACAGCGCGCAAGGCGACGAAGTCCGAATTCGACAAGATGGCGCCGCAGATCGTGGATCCGAAGGCCACCACGTGGATCACGCGCGGAGGCAACTTCGCCGTCGTTGTCTCGAAGGTCGAACCTGGCGCGGTGCTCGAACGTACGAACGATCCTGAGGAGCACATGGTGATCCTGCCGCCGGACGGCCCGACGCTCAACATCTCGGCGGGCGGCAAGACCATCGAGGCGAAGCCGGACTCGCTCACGATCGTGCCGCCGGGCGCGAGCACGATCAGTGCGACGTCGAAGGGATTGTTCGCGCAAATCTATTCGAAGGCCTCGACGGACATCATGGCGCTGGCCTCCAACGCCGCGACCTATGCGGACGGTGCTCCAGAGCTTGCGCCACCCGGCCTGTGGCCCGCACCACGCGACGGCTACAAGCTGCGCCACTATCCGCTGGCCCAGTACGCCAAGGCCAATGGCGACCGCATCCAGCCACGCGTGTTCCGCTCGACCAATATGCTGGTGAACCTGTTCGTGCCGTTCAAGACGCGGCGCGAGACCGTGGGCTTGAGCCCGCACTGGCATGACGATTTCGAGCAAGCCTCCCTCACACTGGGCGGCCGCTGGGTCCATCACGTGCGCTACAACTGGGGCCCCGATCTCGCGAGCTGGATTCCCGACGACCACGGCGAGATGACGACGCCTTCGGTGATCATCATCCCGGCGACGGTGGTGCATACGAGCCGCGACGTCGGAGAGGACGAGTCCTCGCTCTACGACATCTTCTGTCCGCCGCGTCTCGATTTCGCGCGCAAGAAGGGCTTCGTGATCAACGAGGACGAGTACCCGCTGCCCGATGTGCCGGTGGACAACGAGGTAAAGACCGGCGGCAGCCTGCTTGCGTGGCAGAAGCCCAGCTGAAGTGCTGGCTTCTATCTGAGCATGATCTTGTCCGAAAACCGGAACCCACTTTTCGGGATCATGCTCTAACGCTGCGCGCCCATCACGTTCAGGATCGCGCCGGTCACGAGCGAGGCCTTGTCGGACAAAAGCCAGACGATGGATTCCGCCACTTCCTCGGGCCGGCCGGCGCGGCCGAGGGGAATATTCAAGGCGTTTTGCATCACGCGATCGCGCTGGCCGACCTTGTCGTGAATCGGCGTATCGACGGTACCGGGCCGCACCGCATTTACGCGGACACCTTCCCGCGCGACTTCCGTCGCGATGCCGAGCGTCATCGTGTCGACAGCGCCCTTGGAGCCTGCATAGTGGATGAAGCGGCCGGGGCTGCCGGTCAGCGCGCCGATCGACGACACGTTGACGATGCTGCCGCCCTTGCCGCCATGTTTGGTCGACATGCGCTTGACTGCCTCGCGGCACGCGATGAGGAGACCGGCGGTGTTCACCGCCAGGATGTCCATGGTCTCCTTGAACGTATAGTCGGCAAGCGCTCGCAGCGCAGGGCCGTTCACGCCCGCATTGTTCACGAGGCCTGTCACCGGCCCGAAGGCACGGTCGGTTTCCTCGAACAGCCGCACGATCTCGGCCTCGTTGCTCATGTCGGCGCCGATCGCGATGGCATTCCCACCCGCCGCGATCACATCGCTGACAACACCGTCGGCAAGATTACGAGAGCTACGGTAGTTCACCACGACGCTCGCACCAGCGGCGCCCAGCAACCGCGCCGTCGCGGCTCCGATGCCACTGCTGGCGCCGGTCACGATCACGACGTCTTTCATTCGAATTAGCCTCGCATCATTGCGGCGGCCCGCGACGCGAGCCCGCTGCGTTCAGTCTGACTATAGCGTGTCTTGGAGCGCGCGCAGCGGCGCGTCACTCTTTGCCGAGTCCAGCGTCCTTGATCATGTCGCCCCATCGCGACAATTCGCTGCGCACGAAGGCATCGAGCTCGGGCAGCGTCATCGTGGTCGGCTCATGTCCGAGACCCTTGAGTTTCTCGCGCGCCACCGCGGAATTCGCCACGACCTTGATCATCGCGGCATTCAGGCGCTCGAGGATCGGTCGCGGCGTCTTCGACGGCGCGAACAGAATGACCGAGGCGTCCGTCACGACCGAAGGGTATCCGGATTCCACAAGCGTCGGGACGTCGGGGGCGACCGACACGCGATTGGCCGTCGTGGCTGCGAGATAGCGCAGCTTGCCGGCATCGATGTGCGCCCGGACAGCCTGGATGTCGACGAACAACAGGTCGATGCGCTGGGCAAGCAGATCGGTGACGGCTTCGACCACGCTCTTGTAGGGTACTTTCAGAAGCTCCACCCCCGCCGCCTTCGCAAAGACGCCGCTGGTGATCATGACGTTGCTTTGCCAGTAGCCGACCGTGAGCTTGCCGGGGCTTTCCTTCGCGGCCTTCACGACGTCGGACACGGACTTAAAGGCGCTGTTCGCGTTGACAACCATCATCCACGGTGCGCGCACAATGAAACCCACCGGGACAAAGTCGTTGAGCTGGTCGTAGCGAAGGTCCCGTACGAGATTCGGGTTGATCGAAAACGTCGAGCTGGCCGTCAGCATCAGCGTGTAGCCATCCGGCGCAGCCCGCGCCGCAGCTGCCGATCCGATCGCCCCGTTTGCGCCCGGCTTGTTTTCGACGATGATCGGCTGGCCGAGTTCCCGGCGAATGTCGTCCAGCAGGATGCGCGCGACCGCATCGCTCCCGCCGCCCGCTCCGAAGGGATTGATGAATGTGATCGGCTTTTCCGGATAGGTCTGCGCATGAGCCGCGACGGACAACACCGTGATCGCCAAGGCAGCAGCAATCGACAAGACGGTGTACCGGGCCAGCGACATTTGACGATCCCGTGTGGATATCTGCCCACGGCTATCACGCACCGACGTCGGCATCATCGGAGACCTGGATGAATTTCGGACCGCGAAAACGGTGCGTTGCACAAATGCCTCGAGCAGACCAACGCGGTGCGCGTTGGCCGAGGCGAAGCGGATTGCGCAGGACCCGCCGATCCGCCAGCTGTGCGTTGAACTCGTCTACGCTGCGAGGCTGCTCAAGAGCTCTGCCGGTCTGCCCTCCAGCGCAATCCGCCCGTCTTGCAGCAACACGATCCGATCGAAATTTCGCAGAGTCGAATGTCGATGCGCGATGGCCACAACGGTCCGTCCTCGCATGAGATCGCCGAGCGCCGCCGCAACCGCGGCTTCGGATTCGCTGTCCAGCGCCGAAGTCGCTTCGTCAAGAAGAATGAGCGGCGCATCCTTGAGCAATGCGCGGGCGATGGCGATTCGCTGGCGCTGACCACCGGACAGCTTCAAGCCGCGATCGCCGACAATGGTGTCCATGCCCTGCGGCATCGCCCCGATGAAATCGATACAGCGCGCTACTTGCGCGGCCTTGAAAACATCGGCGTCGGAGGCCGACGGCCGGCCGTAACGAATGTTCTCCATGACCGAACGATGGAACAGCGATACGTCCTGCGGGACGACGGCGATGACGTCGCGCAAGCTTTCCAGGGTGACGCTGCGAATGTCCTGTCCGTCGATGAAAATGCCGCCGTGCTGCACGTCATAGAATCGCTGGAGCAGCGCGAACAGGCTCGATTTTCCACCCCCGGACGGCCCTACAAGTCCGACGCTTTGTCCGGGCTCGATCCGCAAATTCAAGTTGTCGAACACGTCCACTCCGCCAGGATAGCGAAACGCGACGTTGCGGATTTCGACGCTTGCGCCCGCGCGCAACAGCGGCACTGCCTCCGGATGATCGCGCAGGTCGTGTGGAACGAGCAGGGTCGAGATGGCCTCGGCAAGACGCGCAAAGTGCTGCGTCACGTCGACCAGTGCGACCGCAAGATCGCGCGTCGCGTGCAATACGGACAGTCCAAGCGTACAGGCGAGAACAACATCGCCGCTTGTGATTCTGCCGTTCTTCCAGAGATGGATCGCCCAAGCGAGCAGACCGATCGTGAGTACGACCGTCACGATCGCATGAATGAGACGCAGGCGCTCAAGATAAAGAAGGCTGCGTTGCCGCGCGGTCAATTCGCGATCGACCGTCATGTCGAAGCGTCGATGCTCGTGCCGGAGGCCGCAGAATGCACGCACCAGCGGCATGTTTCCGATCACGTCGACCATTTCGCCGTCGACCGCAGCAGCCTTGTCGGCGAACTCGTGATGCAACGGCTTTCCGGCCGCGGCCAGATGGAACATCGCGATGACAATCGCGCCCCCGAGTACCGCAAGCGTCAGCGCCATCGGCACGCTGAATGTCGTGACAAGCGCAATCGCGCCGATCATCGCGAGGCAGGGCGGCATGACATTCCAGACGAACATGTTCTCGGCGGTGAACACCGCGTTGGATGTGGCCGTGATCCTGCTCGTCAGCATGCCGGGAAGCCGCTCGGCGAAATAATGCGGCGAGTGTCCGGTCAGGTGACGGAAGAGATCGCGGCGCAGATCGCCGGTGACGCGGACGAATGAGAAACTCGCGATCCAGCCCGCGACACGCCAAAGGATGCTATCTGCGGCGATCAGTCCTACGAGCAGTGCGAATGCCAGCCATACGGCGTCCGCATTGCTGGTCAGCACATCGACGAGATATTTCACGCCGTATTGAGTCGTGATGGAACACGCGACCGCGGCCGCCACCGCGGCGGCAATCGCGACATGCGAAGGAGCACGGCACCTGACATAGCGAAAAATGAAAGCGAACGGGCGATTTGCCAGTCGGGTAAGTTCGTTCATTCACGTCTCGCATTCTTGGCGGTGAGAATTTGGACAACGCGCCTATCCAATCAGCGCGTTCGCCCCCATATCGGCAGGTGACGCGTCTCGATCTTTCAACGCGTCAGGTCGGACGGAATCAAATTCGCGCTGCTGCGCAATAGTTCCAGAGCGCGCTGAAAATAGATTCCTTGAATCGAACGGAAAAAATCGATCACATTGCACCGCACTGGGACAGGCGTGAGGACGTGGGGCGATTTGCATGAAAAAGGAGTCCAAATGCGTATTGCCCAAGTCGCCCCCCTCACTGAGGCGGTTCCGCCAAAGCTCTATGGAGGGACGGAGCGCGTCGTTTATTGGCTAACCGAAGAGCTTGTCGCTCTCGGCCATGAGGTCACACTTTTTGCGAGCGGGGATTCGCAGACCTCCGGGAAACTCGAGCCTTTCTGGCCGCGCGCGCTGCGGCTTGATGGATCGGTGCGCGATCCGAACGCGCTCCACATGATGATGCTGGAACACGTGCGCCGACGGGCGAACGAATTCGACGTGTTGCACTTCCATCTCGACTATTACCCATTCTCGTTGTTCGCGCGGCAGCAAACGCCGTTCATCACGACGCTGCACGGCAGGCTGGACCTGCCGGAGCATCAGCCGGTCTTCGACACGTTTAACGAAATCCCCGTGATATCGATTTCAAATGCGCAGCGCCGCCCCTTGCCACAAGCCAATTGGGTGAGAACCATCCATCACGGGCTTCCGGAGCGGCTGTGCATGCCGCAAGCCGGCACACCGGGCTATTTCGCATTCCTCGGGCGTATCGCGCCCGAGAAGCGTGTCGATATCGCGATCCGCGTCGCAGAGCATTGCGGCGTCACGCTGAAGATCGCCGCGAAGATCGATCGCGCCGACCGCGATTACTATGATGAGAAAATCAAACCGATGATGAATAGTCCCTACGTGGACTATATCGGCGAGATCAACGACGATCAGAAATCTGCCTTCCTCGGCGGCGCCAAAGCGCTGTTCGTACCGATCGACTGGCCGGAGCCGTTCGGCCTCGTCATGATCGAGGCGATGGCATGCGGCACGCCGGTGATCGCCTTCAATCGCGGCTCGGTTCCGGAAGTCGTCGAGGACGGCGTGACCGGGTTCATCGTCGAGGACGAAGCCGGCGCAATCGGCGCGGTGGACCGATTGCCGCATCTGTCGCGTGAGCTGATCCGCAAGCGCTTCGAGGAGAGATTTACCGCGCGGCGCATGGCGATGGACTATCTCGCCGTCTATCGCGAGCTGATGGGTCAGGCGGCGCCGAAACTGCGGGTCGTTGCGGAAAACGACGCGGTACGCACACCCCTGTCGATGCACTGAAGGCTCAGCGCGGCACCATCTCGTTTTCAGACGGTGCCGCGCCTCCAGTCCGCGTTTCCGGCAAGATCGCCCAGACGGTGAGCAGGCCGGCAACCGCAATGCCCGCCAGCCCGAGAAATGCGACCGGGCTGCCAAACTGGTCGCTGACATAGCCCGACAGTGTCGGGCTGATCGTCGCGCCGACGCCAACCGCGGTTCCGACAATGCCCTGCGCGAAGCTGAAATGGCCGGTTCCGCGCGAAATATCGGCAATCATGAGCGGCACCATGATGCCGATGCAGGCGGCCGTGATGCCGTCGAGCACCTGGACCGCCACCAGCGCGTAGGGGCTGGTAATGGTTGCGAACAGCAATCCGCGCACGATCAGCGCACCAAAAGCCGCGAGAACGAAATAGCGCCGGCCCCAAGCCTGCGCCTTTTCGCCGACCCAAGGCGAAATCAAAGCCACCACGCCCTGCGGGATGACGATGCAGGCAGCGATCAGGACCGTTGCCCAGTCGCCCGAGCGCGTCGTCATGACACTGCCCATCAGCGGGAGCATCGAAGCGTTTGCGAGATGAAACAGTGCGATGCAGCCGGCGAGGATGAATAACCGGCGCTGCCGCAATATGCTGCCAAAGCTTGCCTGCGGCGATTGACTGACCGCGGGCGTGGCTCCTCCATGCGCCAGATCCGGGTCGACCTCTCCGGGACGGATACGGCTTAACGCGATGAGCGTTGGAATGAGCATGGCCGCCGTCACAAAGAACACGGCCTGAGCCGAGAAATAATATCCGCAAACGCCCATTGCGGCGGCCGCGACGCCATTTCCGATGGAGGCGAAGCGCGCATTGCGGCCGAGACGCGCGCCGATGCCGGGGTAGCCGACCAGCCCAAGGCTGAGCGCAACAATGCAAGGCCCGAGCACGCAACTCGCCATCGCGTGCAACGCGGCAGCCGTGAACACGACCGGAAAGATGGGGAACAGCGCGTAACACAACGCGCTGGTGGCGATGACGCAAAGTGCGACCCCAGCAACCAGCCGTTCCGAGCGCGCTGCGTCGACAAGGATGCCGCCGGGCATCTGACCCAGAAGCCCGATCAGGCTGCCGACAGAAAGAACGAAGCCGATCTCAACCTGCGTCCATTTCTGCGTGGTCAGGTAGACGGAAACGAAGGGGCCGAAGCCCGTCTGCACGTCGGCAACGAAAAACACGAACCAATTGAGCCCGCGCTGACTGGCGCGAGAGGGGTGCGCGGTGCCGGACGGACCGGAAGAAAGGGGCGGAGCGGCAGAGCCTGCCGAAGGGGACGGGGGCCGTGGCTCAGCCCCGTCGCGTGGACGTTGACGCGCGTGCACATTCACGCAGGGCGCCTCTCATTGCGCACGGACTCATTCGGCGGGGGGCGACGATCCGGACGAGCCGAGAACGATCACGGCCCGCTTGTCTTTGTATTCTGGCGCGGCCTTCACCTGGTCACGCGTCAGGTCCACCGTGATGACGTTAGAGCGTGTGCTGTCCGACTCGAAGCTCAGCGCATTCCAGTCGATCGCGATCTTGCGGTTTCCGACCCCGAAGAACCCTCCGAAATCGATCACGGCCGCGCGTGGCTGGCCCGTGCGATCGACGACCACATCGATCAGACGGCCCATGCTCTCGCCGCTCTTGCTGCGGACCTCCTTGCCGAGAACGCTTTCCGCCTGCCGGGAACCGAGAATCAGCACGGCGGGCGGTGCGGCCTCCTGCGCGGCGGTTCTTTGCAATTGACTGCCGATCGAGGGACCGGCGAGGCCGGCGCCTGCAAGGATTGCTGCTGCTACGATGAGCGAGCGTCGCATGTTCATTCCCCTTCGGGTTCCGTGGCCCAATGGAAAAAACTCGCGAGACGCGGCACGGTTCCGAACTGGTACGCGCCGCGGCGCATTTTCTCGATCAACTCGAGACGACGACCGAAACCTGGACATTGCCGCGCTTGCGCAGCGGCTCCACGGAAACCTCATCGCCATGGCGATGGATATTCACGTCCGTCACGGCGTCGCCAAGATGCAGATTGCGGATGATGATCTCGTCGAGAAACGCCGGCAGGCAAGGGTTCCGCAGACTGATGCCGCCGTTCTCCGGATCGAACGTGAGGCCAAGCATGGCTTGAATGAGCGAAAAGGGCGTCGCGCTGGCCCAGGCCTGCGGCGCGCAAGCAACAGGATAGAGCGTGGGGCCGCGCCGGCGTTCGCGCTGGAATCCGCAAAAAAGTTCCGGCAGACGCCGCAGATCCATATATGTGGCGCAGTCGAACAGGCCCTTGGTCACATGCGCTGCCGCCCGATTGAGTCCGTAGCGCGAGAAACCGAGAGCGATCAGTGCGTTGTCGTGCGGCCAGATCGAACCGTTATGATACGACATCGGATTGTAGCGCGCTTCCCCGCGCGCAACGGTGCGTATGCCCCAGCCGGAGAAGAACCGCGGACTGAGCAGTCCCCGCGTGACAAGTTCCGCGCGATCTTTCCGCGCGATTCCTGTGAAGAGCGCGTGCCCGGCGTTTGACGTCCGCACGGCGCATTGGCGCTTCGCGCCGTCGAGTGCCAGCGCGTAGCTCTCGATGTCGGGGCACCAGAACCCCTCCTCGAAGCGCTCCGCGAGTTGCGCGGCCTGCAGCTCCAGTTTTTGTGCAAGCTCTACCCGACCGAGCCGCCGCGCACCGCGCGCGATGACCTGCTTTGCGGCAAACACATAGCCTTGCACCTCGGCCAGCGCGATCGGGCCCTGTGCGCTGCTTCCGTCCGCGTGGAAGATTGCGTCATGGGAATCCTTCCAGCCCTGGTTGGCGAGACCTTGTTCGGTCTGCCGATGATACTCCAGGAAGCCATCGCGATCCGGATCACCCGGTCCATCGATCCAGCCCAGTGCGGCTTCAACCGCAGGCCAGAGCTCTTTCAGCATCGTGTCGTCGCCGGTGCGCTCGGCGTAGAGGCCGGCAAGCAGCACGAACAACGGTGTCGAATCGACGCTGCCGTAATAGAGGCGGAATGGCACTTCGCCGAGTGCCGCCATTTCTCCCGCGCGCATCTCGTGCAGAATTTTCCCCGGCTCGGCGTCGGAGCGGGCGTCACGCGCTGTGGCCTGAAAGGCCGCGAGCCTCCGCAGCACGCCGCGCGCCATGCCGGGATCGCACCACAGCATCTCGATCGCGGTGATCAGCCCATCGCGGCCGAACGTTGTCGAATACCAGGGAATGCCCGCATAGGGATAACGGCCTTGCGGCGTCGCGGTCATAAGCATGCCGAGGTCCGCTGCGGAACGGCAAAGCATTTCGTTGAACAGTTCGTTCGACGTCTCAACCGTTGCGACATCAGACATGTTGCGGCGCAATTCGCGATGCGCCGCAAGCAGGCCTCGCCGAAACGGCAGTGGCTGGTCTTCGACAGCTTCGCGGCAGCTCACGAGCAGAAAGAGCGGGATCGACTCGTGCGGACCGAGTACGAACCGATACATCGCGGAGTCAACGTGAAGTTCCGCTGGCCGCGGGTCGAACGTCAGCGTGGTCCTCCGCCACTCTTCATCCAGGCCCTTGTAGCTCAGCAGAACCTGGTTCTTGCCGCTGATCAGTGTGCGCGAAATTGTGCCGCGCCGGGGACGCCGTTCGCCACGAGCCTCAAACAGATCGGCGAAGTCGTTGTCGAAGCGCATCGAAAGCGTGATCTCGACCGGTTCGGTGCCGTGATTGCGCAAAGCGATGCGCTGGTATGCGGTGCCGCCCCAAAGGAAAATCGTGCGCGCAACGTGGACAATGTCCTTGTGAAGCGTGATGCGCGCTTCGGAATAGAGGTCGGCATTCGTAAGATCGACTGACAGCAGCGTGTTGTCGTCGCGGACATTGGAACCGAGCAGCAAAGGCAGAGTTCCATTCAGGCGCAGCTCGAAATAGGAGAGAAAGCGGGTATCGGCGTGAAAAAGGCCATCTGGACCGCCGGCGGACGCGCCCATGTCGCCGTGGCTATCCAGCACGACGAAAGTATCGCCGTGCTTGAGGGCGCGCCGCGGTCGCGTGGCGGGGCCTGTCGCAGCGATGTAATGCGGCGCTTCCTGTCCGACGGCAGACACGGGTTTGGGGAGTGGATCTGGCGACATGAATGCGTTGGCCTTGGCGGGTAAAGTTTAACTGCGTCCCAGCGGATAAGTTCGCTAGTCCAAGAAATCGACCAAATCTGGACGGAACTCGCGAATGTCCGCTACCGACCCTGAAGCAGAAGCCGTCGAGCAGAACGAACATACAGCGTCGACTCGATTCGGTTGAAGACGTCGTAGTGGGTGCAAGTTGATCGAGCCATGCGATCGCTGGCGATCACAGTGCAGCTTGCGTGACGACACCGCGTGCCGGCTTCGCGCCGCGTCACAAACCAAGCGGCGCGAGATGGCATGCGGCCCGATGATTGGGCTCGATCTCCCGCAGTAGTGGAATCTCGCCGCGGCAGCGATCGACAGCATGCGGACAGCGCAGGTGAAAATGGCATCCAGCGGGCGGCGAGAGGGCAGATGGCAACTCGCCACGGATGGCCTTGAAGCCGACGATTTCGTCGTCGGCCAGCACCAGCTTCGGCACGCTGTCGAGCAGCGCGCGCGTATAGGGGTGCAGCGGCGCCTCGTAGATGCGGCGCGCGTCCGCGATCTCGACGATGCGGCCGAGATACATGATGGCGACCCTATCCGAGACGTGCCGCACCACGCCAAGATCGTGGCTGATGAACAGCATGGTCAACCCGAGTTCGCGGCGCAGCTTGAGGAACAGGTTGATGATCTGCGCCTGGATCGAGACGTCCAGCGAGGCGACCGGCTCATCGCAGACCACCACGTCGGGCTTCATGGCGAGGGCGCGCGCGATGGCGATGCGCTGGCGCTGGCCGCCCGAGAACTGGTGCGGAAACCGGCCGGCGAAGTCGCCGTCGAGGCCGACAGCCTCGAGCCACGTCGCCACATAGGCGGGCGCGTCCGCGCGGCTCACCAGCGCGTGAGCGATCGGACCTTCTGCGATTGCGTCGCCGACGCGCATGCGCGGGTCGAGCGAAGCGAACGGATCCTGAAACACCATTTGCACCTGCGTGGTGCGCTTCACGGGCGGGCGGCCGGAGATGACAGGCGCGCCGCCGATGCGTGCGGTGCCGGAGGACGGCGGCAGAATTCCGGTGATGATACGGCCGAGCGTGGACTTGCCGCAGCCGGATTCGCCAACGAGACCGACGACCTCGCCGGGCCGGACCGTTAGAGACACATCGTCGAGCGCATGAACGGTGCGAGTCTCGATCGGGCTCCCGAGCACGGCGGCGATGCGCTCGCCGATCGACAGGCGCGGCGCGAAGAGGCGCGAGACGTTCTCGACTTCCACCAGCGCACTCATGCGAACTCTGCCGCGAGCGGATGATGGCAACGATACGCGCGCGCATCGTGGCGTTCCAGCGCGGGCATGGTACGGCAGATATCAGTTGCGCGAGCGCAGCGTGGTTGGAATGCGCAGCCCTCGGGCAAGCGTAGCAGCGAAGGCGTGGAGCCGGGAATCTGCGTGAGGTCGCGGCCGGGCTCGGTGCGCGAAGGCAAGGAGTCGAGGAGGCCGCGGCTGTAAGGGTGACGCGGGCCGCGCAGCACCGCGGCGGTCGGGCCCTCCTCGATGATGCGGCCTGCATACATCACCAGGATACGGCTCGCGAGCGACGACACGGTCGCGAGATCGTGGCTGATCCAGATCAGAGCAGTGCCGAGGTCGCGCACGAGGCCGCGCATCTCGGTGAGGATTTGAGCCTGGATCGAGACGTCGAGCGCGGTGGTCGGCTCGTCGCAGACGATCAGCGCCGGGCGATGCAGGAGCGCGATGGCGATTGCGACGCGCTGGCGCATGCCCCCGGAAAATTGATGCGGATAGGCGTCGAGCCGCCGCGCGGCGTCGGGAATGCGCACCATGTTGAGCGCTTCGATCGACCGCGCGCGCGCTGCGTCCGGCGGCACGCGCTCGTGCGCCTCGATTGCAAGGCGCATCTGGGTCGCGATGGTGAGCACCGGGTTGAGGACGCTCATCGGGTCCTGGAACACCATCGCCATGCGCCGGCCGCGCAGCTCGCGCAGCGCATTGGGAGGGAGCCCGACAAGCTCCTGCCCGGCGAGCTTCACCGAGCCGGCGACGATCCGCCCGGGCGGATCGACGAGCCCGAGGATGGAGAGACCGGTCACACTCTTGCCGGACCCGGACTCACCGACGATGCCGACGACTTCGCCCGCCGCCACGTCAAACGACACACCCT
>Ga0075362_10000124_pt1 | contig 21277 bp, 22 predicted proteins | sample EndMetdeltDD1762_FD_71397 | JGI IMG/M metagenome (GOLD analysis project Ga0075362, IMG submission 71397) | Populus endosphere microbial communities from Tennessee, USA - Endosphere MetaG P. deltoides DD176-2 | ecosystem: Host-associated > Plants > Roots > Endosphere | place: USA: Tennessee...
ATGTTAAGGGCAAAAAGGGTAACGTCAGCTCACTGGCATCATACTACCCGATGTGGATGGGTATGGTCGACGGCCGCCAAGCGCAGGCTATGGTCAAGGCGCTTCGCCGCTTCGAGCATAAAGGTGGCTTGGCTACGACTGATGTCGTGCCACTCGGCCAGTACGTTCCTGGCTCTATGCCGACGCAATGGGCGTATCCGAACGGTTGGGCTCCACTGCAATACATCGTGGTTAAGGGTTTGCAGCGCTACGGCTATCACGAAGACGCACGCCGTATCGCCATGAAGTGGCTGAGCGCTAACCTTTCTTGGTTTAACGAACACGGCGTATTCTTAGAGAAGTACAACGTGGTTAACCCCGAAAAGCCACCACTCAAGGGCGTGTATCCGTCTCAGACCGGATTTGGTTGGACAAACGCTGTGTTTGAGCGTTTTTGCCAAGAGTTTATTGATGGCAATGCCAGCCTCGATCCAACTGTCGAAGATTAGTGCTATACTACCGATATAACAAGGAGATTCTCTTATGGAAGCATTAGGCGGTTTTAGCGTCGTAGTTCTGATTTTTGTATTGTTCTTGGTGCTTTCGGGTATTAAGATTATCAACCAGTACGAACGTGGGGTTATTTTGACACTGGGTAAATACACCGGTATGAAGCAGCCGGGTTTGCGTGTGGTGATCCCGATTTTCCAGCAACTCATTAAGGTGGATGTACGTTCGACCCCTGTTGACGTGCCCAGCCAAGAAGTTATCACCAAAGACAACGTGACCATCAAGGTTGACGCTGTCGTGTACTTCCGTGTGATTGATTCTGCCAAAGCAGTGCTAGAAACCAACAACTACATGTATGCTACCTCGCAGTTTGCCCAGGCGGCTTTGCGTGACGTCGTGGGAAATGTTGAAATGGACGATCTTTTGAGCCAGCGCGAACAGATCAGCGAAGCTATCAAGCGCATTGTGGACAGTGAAACCGACAAGTGGGGAATTGACGTCGAAAACGTCAAGATTCAAAATGTAGAACTTCCCGAAAACATGAAGCGCGCCATGGCCAAACAGGCCGAAGCTGAGCGTGAACGCCGCGCCGCAATCATCACGGCTTCTGCCGAAAAAGCTGCCGCCAAAGAAGTTGCCGAAGCGGCTGGCGTGCTTGCCGGCATCCCTGGCGGTATTGCCATCCGTACACTCCAGACCCTGGAGAAAATTTCGGTCGAACCTTCACAGAAGACTCTGTTTGTTTTGCCTGCTGATTTGGTAGACACCTTCAAGAATTTCACGAAATCCTCCTAAAAACACCGATAGCCATTGAAAAAACGAGCGTAACAGGGTAAAATAACTCCTGTTACCTCGTGGCTCTTTAGCTCAGTTGGTAGAGCAGAGGCCTGAAGAGCCTTGTGTCCCCAGTTCGAGTCTGGGAGGAGCCACCAATTTTGATCAACAGATTACAAAAAGTTCCAGGATTTATTCCCTGGAACTTTTTTGTTGTATTTACCCCTGTTATTTTAGTTCCAGTCTGGCAGGGCGCAAATCAAAGCTGCTTACTCACTTCAGCTGGCCATTCCCGTCGAATAAACGGCTTGTTCTCAACTTCCTTAACGAGCTGTTGCACAAGCTGGTCAAATTCGGCAAAACCACTATCAATCTCCTTTTGGCCAATTGCTATTTTGTGCGGCACGAGGTCCTTGTGAGCAGATTTGAGCTTTGCAGATAAACTGACCAGCCTATCATCTACCTCAATCCTCAGTGGCAAATGCTCATATTTTTTAACAAGTTCAAGACATGCGTCAATAAACGAGGCGCCAACAGGCAATAGCCTGACTTGCACTGGCTGTAGCCATAACGGCAAGCCTTGCCGTTCGTAGCTATCGAGCAGAAGATACAGGTATCGCTCGATACCACCAGGAATCGCTGAGTGAATGATAATAGGATGCTTCTTGCTGCCATCTTTATCTATGTAGTGGATATCAAGTCGCGGTGCGTTGCCGACGTCAACCTGGATACAGCCAATCTCACGCTCTTGGCCGAGTGCGTCGATAATTTTGTAGTCGACATTTACTACCCAGTAGCGGTCAATTCCGTCTTCAAGAATGTTGATGAGGACATCAGCGCCGAGCAGCGCAGGAATCTGCTCGATGTAACTTAAATACTCCTTCCATATCTTTTCGGACGGCACTTCAATAACAACTTGGTATTCGCGGCCTGCATCTCTAGCCGCTTCGACGATCTTTTCTTGCATCTTTGGAAACCATGAAAAAGCTTCGGCTACATCTTTAAAATATGGATGTATATCTGGCATAAAGAATCGGCGTTGTCGCAGTAAAAGCATCATTTCACCACTCTGTTCGTGACGATAACAATCAGAGATTGAGAAATGCGCAAATGGCAACTGCTTGTAGCTCAACGGTGCCTTGGCAGCTAGGTTGAATTGTGGATAGCTTGCATCGTAGCTCATGACCATATCGTTATTGCCTGATTTAAATTGGTACAATCTGTCGCCAAATAGTGAAGCATACGCGTTAACAACAGGATGATTTAAGTTGAACATATTCGCGCCATTCACTTCGTATACTGGCATACCGATTTCATGCACAAGCTGACGAGAGTAATCTTGTACGAGCCGACGCATAAGGTTAGCCTTGTAGTTGTATTGAACATGGCCAATATCTGCATTTTGCTCCCACTGAAAACCGAGCTTGTTGGCGTATTGCAAATAGTTTGGCTTTTCATTTGATGGTGCGACGAGCACTTCGTTTAGTGCTTCACGACGAATAAACTGAGCGAACTCAGGGTTGATGTTAGGTTGCTTCAGATAGTCACTAATTTCGGCTATCTGTTTATCTTGTTTTAATACAAAGTATTTCATAAAAACTCCATTGGGTTATAGTAGGTAGTTCTCTACGGTTCGGCCCTAGATGAAATTTTGTTTCGAGAAAAACAAAAACTCCCGCCTGTACGGGAGCTTCTTTTTGAATCAGCGAAAACCCGACGGGCTAGGACAATAGCGTCGTCGTGGTCGTTTGGAGATTGTTGCTGATTCGATAAATCATGGTGTTATTATAGCACTTATGCTATGAAATGTCCATGCTTCTCATTACATCAGAAGTTTACAGCGCAGCAAAGCATCAGGGCGCTTGCCACTTGTAAGCTCGTCGGCTATAAGGCGTCCAACAGTTGGCGCTAATGTAATGCCTGAGTGCATCACGGCAACGTACACCGACTTATCGTTGGTAATGTAATCGATAATTGGACCGTTTGCAGGCATTGGACGTTGACATATACCATAATCGAGGAGTTGTACTTGGCCTGTTAAGCCAAAGCGTTCGTTTATGCGCTTAATTGTTGCCTGTGCAAGCCGTTTTTGGTGCGCTGCCGAGTCATCGCCATGGTGCAAGGCGGTCATTAGATAGTGACCATCACGACTTTCTCGAATTTCAAATTCAGGGGTATCAAGGATAGTTTTCACTAAGCCCTCTGGGCCGCCCGCCTTTAGCCAAAATGCTGGCGACACTGTCATAGGGAGCGATACTCCTAATGACTCACATATGTGTTGAGCTCCGGCTGCTGCAGCGACAATAACTGTGTCAGCCTCATAGAACGTATCGCCAACAAATACACCTTTGTCATCATTTTCTGAGGTAGTAATCGTTGCTGAGCCCTGGCCAAAAATTGTAACCGCACCATGACTTTTTGCTGCATCGAGCAACGCAGTCGTAGCCAAGATAGGGTCAATACCTCCGTCGGTTGGTGAATAAACTGCTTCGGTTGGCAACTGCTTGATGTGCGGCTCAAGCGTGGCAATTTCATCTTGTAAGATATTGCGCTGGCCGTCTGCTGCCTGCATACCGTTGCTTAACCTAACTGAAACATTGGTACAAACAAGCGAACCTGTCCATCTGACCGACAGGCCTGGAACTTCTTTTTCAAGTCGGCGATAATCATCTAATACTAATGGGCGTAAGTCGTCTGAGCCTCCCGGCCAATCACCGCCCGCACCGCTAAACCAGCCAAAAGAATTGTGTGTCGCACCATCTGCCGGAGACGATGCTTTATCGACTATGGTGACCTGCGCCCCGTGGCGTGCCAAGTGATAACCAATTGAGGCACCAACAATTCCAGCGCCAATAACTATATATTTTTTACTCATTATTTACGAGTATATCAGAGAATAGAAAGTTGAACTGGGGTAGACGACCTAGATGTCATCTCCGGTAATAATTGCCTCAATATCCAACTCCTCCAAACGCTCGCAAAATATCTGCATATCCTGGAATAAATAGTTCCAGTTTCCCCTGGCTAGGTCCACCAAAATTATCCAACAGATACAAAAAAGTTCTAGAATTTATTTCCTGGAACTTTTTTGTTGTACTCGCCTCTGTTATTTTAGTTCGAGTCTGCTGGGGCAGAAAATGGTACAATCGACGAATGAGTCATCTGTATTTACTTACGTTAGAGATCGAACCTCTTGAAATAGGCAGAGTATATGATGAACTGCCTTCCCACTTAACATTGATGAGTCGCTTTTTGTCTGGCCTAGATCCAAAAGAATTGAGCGATATCATTCGGCCTGTTATAGAACCCGCTGGCAATATTGCGCTCACTTTTGGCCCCACGATAGAATTTGGTCCTAAAAAAGTCACAGCACATATGGTGGAAAATTCTGATGAGAAGCTACTTCATAAACGACTCCAAGGGGCGCTAGAAGAAGCAGATGTGATATTTCAGTACCCTCAATTTATAGGATCAAATCACAAGGCTCATGTGACACAGCGGGACGGCAAGGATTTTCCTCCGGGAAGCCAACTGACCTCATCGGCTGTATATCTTATTGAAGTTGTGGATGGGCAGAGGATAGTTCGCTCGAGATTCAATCTTGATGCAGCTAAGTAGTGGTATAATATAGCTATGACACAGGCAACGAAGACTCCTAGCAAAAAAGTGCAGAACTGGACAAAAGACTTTATTAAAAAGTACAAGCCGGCTCTCAAAGAGTTGTCTAAGAAGTAATATATGTTCAACGATGATTCTGAATGGGATTTAGCAATTCTCAGCTATATTCACGATCATATTATTGAGGCAAGTGGCGGCTCAAAAGGATTCCATAACGAGGGGCTTGTTAAATCAGCACTAGCTCGTCCTTTGCATAGTGTAATGGGCGGAGATGCTTACCCGGACGTATTCTCAAAAGCAGCAGCCCTACTTGATGCAATAGCTAATAATCATGGCTTTCGAGACGGTAATAAGCGCACTGCCATGGCTGCGGCTGTCCTCTACTTGGAACAAAATGACATGAAAGTAGCTTTTACCAACCAAGAATACGAAGATATTATGCTACATGTGGTAAATGATAAGCCGCCAATTAGCGAGATCAAGGAATGGCTTGAACGACATGCTGGCAGTCGCTCATAATTATCTCGATATCTAATTCTTCAAGTCTTTCACATAATGTTAACAGATCAGAAAATATACAGTTCCAGTTTTCCCTGGCAAGGTCCACCAAGATTATCCAACAGATATAAAAAAGTTCCAGGATTTACCGCCTGGAACTTTTTTGTTGTACTTACCTCTGTTATTTCAGTTCGAGTCTGGCAGGGCTTCACGATCTACCCATCTTGAGGGGGCTGTGCTGGAAACTGTTGAATATATTTGTATGCTCGTTCCCAGGGAAGGTGTGGGAAGAACTCTGGAGGCAAGTGACCTTCGGGCTTATCAAATAAACCATGCTCGTAAACAACTTTATCGTAGCTCCATCCTGGGCGCTCTTTTTTGTAGGCCGCTGCATGAGCCTCGAGAAGTTCTTTTTCTAATGTCCATCCGTTAAAGTCAAAAGCCCACTCACCATCGCTTGCAAACATATGGTCACCAGTGAAGCCTTCTGTGGGCTTGATATGTACTAGCTTGAACCCCTCATGCTTGTGCATCCAAAAGAACAGGTGTCCTAGAATATGGCAGGCACCCGCTGCGAAGAACGCCTCGTCCGATCGTGCCCAAGCTTTAAAAATATCCTGCTTTTCCTCTGGCGTACGGGTATGAATAATCCCAGGTTGGTACATAGTAGCTCCTTTTTGTATTTGGTAGTTTTTTGTTTCGTCGAAGAGACGATGGTTTTAAGCCTCTCATAGCTTGTCTTTAATATAGCATTTTAAAGAAGTATAGTTAAGAATTCATTAGAGAGAACATTCAAACTTTTACGTCTGCTGTTATACTTATCGAGTGGATAGCAAAATTATAGAAATTGAAGAATTGAATCATGCCGACCGAGATGCGAGTGTTAAGCTCGTTAGTATTGATGGGAATAAGTATGTTCTAAAAACAGACGACGTGCGCGAAGTTGCTGCACAAAAGTATTTTAATGAACAGCTTGAGAGTCATTATATTCCAGCCCTAGCAGCACATGCACACGTTGCATTGCAGCCAAACCAGATTCTTCTTGAATATGTCGAAGATTCTCTTACATTAGGAAACGTATTGAGCGAGGAGCGTTGTAAAGCGTGGGGCGAGTTGGTTTCACGCATGCATGCTATAAAGGTTCAGGATTTCTTTGTCTTTAGTACTGACGGCAAGCGAGTAGATACCGATTGGTCCTCGTATATAAAGCGTTATATTGATGCTGCGGTTACTCGACATAGAAATCTGCCGTATTCGCTGGGTGACGATCTTATTAATGAAATAGAGAAAATACTCCATGCATTAGTTGAATATCAGCCTACTGAGCTATCAGTAACGCATGGTGATCTACACGGCCATAACGTACTTGTAAAAGGTGACAAGCTAGTATTATTTGATAAGTTTGCTGACTTCCCGGTTGCGCCTGCTGCTTTCGATATTGGCTTACTTTACGCTGAATCGTTTGGCGGTGCGGCCTTTCCTGAGATGGGATTTAGCACAGCCGAGCAGCAGCGTTACTTCAATGCCTTTTTAGACGGATATGGGCCTTTGTCTGCAGAACAGCAGAAGTGGTTAGATCATTTCACTCTTTTGCGCGCGTTCTATCGTTGGCCCAATCGTTTTCATCCACACTCTGGGGAAACTATTCGTCTGATGGTGCAGAAGTTTATTGCTTAAGAATTCCAGCTTCAATATCCAACTCCTCAAGTTGCTCACACGATACAATCAAACTCTCGAACAAATAGTTCCAGTTTTCCTGGGCCAGATGGTAGTTTTGGTTTTCAATAACAGGGTAAAAAATGTATGTAGGATATAATGAAGATATGGAGCCATGTCTATCTGCGAATCGCATTCCTGTGTCAGAAGAACTTACCTCACCACAACAGAAGCGCAAGCTTGTCGGCGATTTGACGAGAGATTTCAGGTACAGTTTTAAGTACTCCCAAGGCAATCCGAGTTTACAACACATCTTGTTTATGTTCTTACGGGATTACTACAAGGAGATTGATAGTATAGATTCAGGGCAGACATCACAAGCACTATTGGCTGTTGACGGGCATATCAAACGTTTTGTGCCGCCTCCTCAACACGTGGAAGTCAATGCAGAGACTGCAGCGAGTGATTTTCGCACGATGTTTACTGAATTTAACGCATACCTCACACAGCCTGGGTATATATCTGTGAGCGATAGCGCTTGTTACGTTGAGGGAGTAAGAATTTGCCCGTTCCCTCAGGATCGTAAAAGGCTGTTCGGCATTATGCTCGATAAGATGATCGAGCAAGACGGGCATTATTTAGCAGAAGGTGGCAGGTATGCGTTGCAGGGACGGCCGCGAAGCTCTGAATCTGGCGCGGACCCTTATGAGAGTTTCTTGCGCACATATATCTTGGGTGGTATGGCTACGAATTCGGTTGCATATGACGCCATATTTAGTGAAGCTTGTGATGTGCTTGAAGATATGGGCCCTGAATATCTTGCGGAGCATAAAGCTATGTGGGAAGCGCGACATCCCCACGAGAATTACGTTATGATAAGACAATGAAGAGTGAAGGCCTGAGAGTTATTATGTCTCCGGCGATGACGCTTGATGGTTTTATTGCTGACCTGAACAAGGCAAGAATCGGCAACGCTCGGTATTCCCGCCAGCAAAGTGCTTCTTACGAACCTAAGGGCTGCTGCCAGCGCTAGCGACGAAAGCAGAGCTGCGCTTAAAAGTCTTGAAACAGAAGACTACAAGCTTAAGATTAAGGGTAAGATGTATACGCTAAAACTTATTGATTGGCCAACGTTTGAGGCTGTTATTGCGCAGTATGGCTGGAAAAAACACAAGGCGATACATATAGATTTTGATCGTCTTCCACGGGAGGGCGAGACAGATCCGCACAAGATACTCTACGCGCGTGCTATACAGCTTCAGTTTAATAACGCTGCGAGCATCGGCAATCCTGACGGTATAATCGATTAGATAGGTTATTTTCGCCTAAATGCTTGAATATCTGCCGATTTTACGTTAGAATACATCTGTTAACGCCTGATTTAACACGATATGCGGGTCTAGCTCAGTTGTTTAGAGCGCATCCTTGCCAAGGATGAGGCCAGGGGTTAGAGTCCCCTGACCCGCACCAATTTGCAGATTCAGAGCCCGAAAGTGGGCTCTTTTTTATTTTTATGAATGTTTTATAGGGGTCGATTACCTCGAAAGACAGCTTTTTGTCGCCCATCTGAATGTTAGAAAGTACGAAGTTGAGCAGCTTTTGCTGTAGGCGCTCAGAAGCATTCTCAAACAGATAATTAACACGTTGTGCGAGGTCTAACAGATACGAAGCAGTTACTATGAAGCTTTTGTTAGAGCTTGTTAGAGAGATCAGCCGCTCGTTGAGCTCATTCTGCTTTACGGTTAACTCGCTAACAATTTCATCATACATGTCCAGAGCAATACGCCCATCCAGCCGTTCGTAGGCAAGCTTCTTCATGCGCTCCCTAACTCTAACGTACTCAGCTCGGGTTTCTTCTATGTTTTTGGTGTAGTAATCCTGTTGGTTGTCGTGACGGCGCTTGAGTTCGTCGATGATGAGCGGTATGACTTCGCTTGGGAAGGGGATTGCTCCAAGTGTATTGATGACAGCTGGCATCACAAGCCGCTGTGCGGTGTTCTTGTTGCCGCAGCTGCCTTTTGCACCCGTACACTTAAGGTACACGTTATTCCGTGCATTAAACGGCGTCACTGTACAGCTACAGAACTTACAAGTAACAAGGCCTTTGAGAGTGAAGTCTAGGCTGTCGTAGTTTGTACGTTGATCATGGCGCTTTTCTCGTACTGCATGGCAGCGATTAAAGAGCTGCCTGCTGATCAAGGGCTCGTATTTATGAGGGTAGAGCTTACCCAAATATTTCATCTCACCATAATAGAAGCTATTATTGAGAATTTTCTCTACTATCGACTTGCTGATCCTTTTTCCTGATTTACTAGTTAAGCCCTGCTGGTTCATGTATTTAGCAATATGAGCATAGGGCAAGCCGAGCGCACGAAGCTCAAACATCTTTACGATGTGACCGGCACGCGTTGTGTCTACTATAATGTCTTTGATTGGTTTTTTGGCAGTCCCACCAGTAATAACGTTCTGGTAGCCAATAGGCGCGTAACCGACCCATATGCCATCGTTAAGCATCTGATCAAAACGGCGCTTTACATTATCCCGGCTTGTATCTGAGTAATACTTAGCTAATGCCATGCCAATTCCAAGTCTGAATAGGTCGGTAGCTGGCGAGTCTTTTGTAATGAACAGATTATCAGAGGGAAAATGCAGCTCAATCTTATTTTGCTTTACCAGGTCGTTTAGGGCTTTCACTTCACTTTGAGATGAATCACGGGTAAGGCGGTCAATCTTGTCAAAAACAACGTAACAATGCTCTTTTTGGCTTGAGATATGTCGAACTAAGGTGCTGAATTTTCGTCGAGTGTCTTTGTAGGCGCTTTCGTCAAACTCATGATATTCATAGGGTGCGCCTTTAGAAATTGCATAATTTTGCAGACGTAGTTTTTGAGCCGGTAGCGCCTTTCGCTGCTCAATATCTGATACGCGAGCAATTAGAATAATCTTCATAATACTTCTTACAACTTAACATTGCTTAACATAAAAAACAAACAAACTATTTCTCAACGAGGCTACTTACTCGTGTCGGTTTAAAGGCCTTGATCGTTGTTTCGGCATGCACCAACGCTTCAAAGCGGCTAGCTTGCGGTATCGTTAACAGCGGCTTTATAGCGTACCAGCTGTGAGCGCCATACTGCTGACTCATGATATTCCTCAATCTTCCCGCACCGGCCTGCGAAGCAATAAGGATACTGGCTGTAGCTGCAAGGGCCGTGCGCGGCGTAGCATTTGTATTGGCCTTTATATAGCGCTCCAGAATGTTGATTGCTTGGTGTGTGTCCAGTGAAAGATAATCAAGATCTTGTGTTAGCTTGCTCCAGTGGTCTAGCAGTAGGCGCTGATTTAGATCAGCATTAAATAGGTTTGCAAAGGCGTTGCGCTCACCAAAACTTCGCTTAACAGTCTTCACTCCATTTAGCCGTAGCTCGTAGCGTAGTATGCTTACGCCTGTAATCTGACTTATCAAGTCTTGCTGGAGTCGGTTGTCATTTTCGAGCGCTCGCTTATCGCTGATTTTTCCTTTGCGTAAATCGGCGAGCTTGTCATAGAAGGCGATATCTTTTGAGTTGCAATGAAAGTGGAGGATTTCACCGTCTGAAAAATCTGTTTTCTGTACAGTGAATATTTTGCTAACAGCAACAGTTTCGAGCGCGTTGATAACTGTCATGCATCCCAATACGTCATTAAAAACAATATTCTTGCTGGGGTGCCATCCTACAACTTTGGCATGCACTATATCTTCCTCGGTAATCACTATTCCTAGGTATGCAAAAGTGTTGATAAGCTTGTCACATACAGCACTAAAATCAGCATCGATTAGTTCGTCAAAGTTGTTACCGAATAAAAGCTTGGGCGCAGAGAACTCTACAATTAAGCTTTTGCGCCTGCCGCCCATAGTAGGCCTGTCCACCAAAGTATAACGAGGCAGGTATAAACCGGCTCTCATCTCTGATGCGGAAGTATTACGGGTAATCTTCCGTACGCCTCTCGTACTTGTCAAGTAATGTGCGTCGCTATCCCGAATCTCATACTGACCCTCTTCAAACATGAGCTTTACTGTGTCTACCATGATTTTATTCGACCTCGAAAATTTCCGCACATTTCTGGGCAATGGCATGCTCGATCTCCTGCGATACAACAGCGTTGATAGGGTGGAATAGGTTCAATGACTTGGTACCGGTCTTCTTGGTGGGGTATACAATACGGTAGCCTGTGCCGCCAGGGCGTGTATATACGGCCATTGAGCCCAGGTACAGGCTATCATTGAGCACTACGCTCGCGAAGCCTACTAGCCCGTTAGCTGGCTTTACTGGCACTATTTGTATTTCGCTGATATTCACTTGCTGCATCTCCGAGCCTCTCATTAAGTTTTTGTTCGAGATCCATTTCAACGAGCACGTCAAAGAAACCGGCAAGATTCTGTAAATCTTCTGCCGACAGTAGCTTGCTCCAGTCTGGCGTAGAGCTGTTCGGTTGTGCGATGTTTTCTTTGCGTGACATTGGATAACCTCAGAAGAGACTATCCAATATCGGTTCTGACTCAAGTCGGAGTGAAACTGAGCCAGCTTAGATCGGCGCGACTAAGTAGCTTGTCTAGAAGAGTTAAGCCACACTTTACCTTCACGACAGACAAAAGTGTTTATTAATCCAAACGACCTTTCAATTTTGCTATTTAGCAATCGACATGCGTCATAGAGTGATTGTCGCTTTTCATGTCCGCCCCATGCGTCAACTATATCTAGGCCATTTACCTTTTTGTCCGAGCTCCTGAAAGTGAATTCACAAATAAAATGCTGGAGAGTGCCGCCCGCTATCCTGATTGCTAGTTCTCCGTACCTCAGCTCGCCTTGATCTGTATCGTACCTTAATACTATGTCGGGTGATATGGATTTATAGTTCTTCAGACTACTCAGTATTTCGCGAAGCTTCTCAACAATTTCACCGAGTGGTTCACTGGCGAACACCTCAACCTCAACAGTGCGCTTTACTCGTTGTGCATCGGGATTGATTGTGCGATAGCTCGTTACGATACCAATTTTTTGTAGGAATATGCACGCCTGGTGCCTGCCGTCTTCGTATTGGTCAAGTGCGGCCGGAGTATTGTTGGGTAGAAGTAGCGACGACTTAACATTTTGCGGGGCAGCTAATATAGTAACTGTTCTTTGTCCGAGATTAGCTTGCTCGTAAATGTCATAGGCAACATCAAAAACGCGCATGGCGTTAGTAGGAGTTAGCTTGTCCACCCGCCGTAACAGTTCTGGCGTATTCATCACATCTTCTATTAACTAATGTATAGTAATAGTATGCCACGAAAGGGTTCATTGTCCCAATTACTAACACTCAAGCAGACATGCGAGTTACTTCAGTGCCATCCAAACACGCTTCGCCAATGGGATAAGAAGGGTGTGCTAGTTGCAGTGCGTATTGGTGTACGTCGTGACCGTCGCTACCGTAAAGAAGATGTAATGAGGTTAATTAAAGACCATGAGTGATGCTCAACTGATCAATACTGCTGAAGTAAAAAGCCTACTAATAAAAATTACTACTGAGGCTACTTCAACTACCTCGCCCATGAGCGAGCTTTTACGGCTTTGTATTAGACTGGGCAATCAACTTGATAATCAGGAACTCATGCAGTGGGCAAAGTCTGAGCTTACTGGGTACGCTTCTAAAGACGATCTGCCTGAATATCGCATCCATCATTCCCAAGTTCTAGGAAACTTTATTGGTTTTGGTGGCGCGCAAATGTTTAATAGAAATCTTCCTGAATCAGTAATAGATAAAAAGCATAGATGGCTGTTCACTAATCACCTTACTGAGCCAATAAGCGCCCTAGAAGAGCTTAGTCGGGGAGACGATAGTGGGACACTTAAAGCTCCCTGGGCCGGCGATGTTATAGCATATTATCAGGATAAGTTTTTTGAAGGCTATGCGTTGGCTCAGGCATGGCGCGTTATATCAAAGTCTACAATCGTCGGGGTTATTGACAACGTACGCACTCGCATACTTGAGTTTGCTTTAAAAATTCAAGCACAACTAGGCTCTGACTTCTTGGGGGTTGATGATGATGCAAATATTAAAAAGCCGTCTCAAGATGTTGTTACACAAATATTTAACAATACGATCAGTGGCGGCAACGTAGCAATTGGCAGCCAGGAGAATGTGACCCAGAGCTATTCGATTGTAGTCCCGGGTGACTTGGGTAGCCTCGAGAAGGGCTTGGCCTCTGTAGGCGTAACGCCCGAGCTTATCGATGATCTGAAAGCAGCGCTCACCAAAGACGAGAAATCTGAAACTCAACCCGGGGAAGCAACTCAGGGCTGGCTTGCTAGGACGATGATAATGGTGGGTAAGGGTACGCTTTCTGTGGCCTCTAATACCGCAGGTAATGTCATATCGAGCATGCTTATGCGGTATCTAGGACTCCTACCGTAGCGCTAATCAAGAACGGACTGAATGTTCAGCCGCGCGCTTAGCTCGATCCGGTCTTTGAGCATGCCCCGGTTTTTCATCATCAGCTCGATAGCTTTTAATTTATCGCGTGTGCTTACGTCTCGGTCTTCAATGATATTCGATAGCTTACGGAGTAGGTCTTCGGGCTCGAAAATCTTCTCGAATCCCCCAAAATCCGATAACCACGCGGGACGATTATGGAGTAGGTCTTTCGCGGTTGATTCGCTGTAGCCGACGGCAAGAGCGGATTGATAGGCGTTGCTGTATGTTCGGCTTTCTGGATCGTAGTAGGCGGCCTTAAAGGCGGCCTGGCGTGGGTCGGTGACGTGTTGATTTGCTCGGCGTACTATTTGTGTTTTCATGGCTTCTATCTATACATATTTTACACCATAATCTGTAGATTTTACTAATAGTTGCAAAAATGGTATAATCCTCACCAAGTTGCCTCGGCAACCTACGGGCTAGAGCCACTCGGTAATGAGAAGGTATGTCCACCAAATCCATATACAACAAACAGCCTGTCGTTAGGTCTACTGTTGTATATGGTCATATCGGGAAACTGGTATGGGTGGCGCAAGCCATCGCTTAGCGGCAGGCTTTTTGGTTGCCGCGAAATCCTAAGCACCAAAGGAGTACGCAGTGCAAACCAACCCGAAAACACGAACTAAGACATTACCGATTATTATTACCCTATGCACTACGTTCGTACTGCTTGCCTCTGTTGGTGGCTGGGTGTACATTCAGCAGCAGCAATTAGCACAGCATGATCGTGAGCTTGCTCAGCAAAAGCAACTCAAAGAAGAAGAAATTAAAGCCCATAAAGCTGCTGCCCAACAACAGGCAGAAGCAACCCGGGCGGCGGCTCGTTGCGCTGCCGGAAATTCACCGTTGGCTTGCTTATGACAAACAAAGTCGAAGAGCTGAAAGTCTACCTCATTGTCGCCGTACTTATGATCGTTGGCCTTGTGTGGTTTATTGTCGATGAGAGAAAGAGCGATGCGGCAGCGCCCTGTGGCCATGATTATATTTCGCAGTATGGCCCGCAAGATTGTCAGGATTATCGTCAACAGCAAGGCCAACAGGATGACTTCAAAGATTGCGACTTTAAGCCATCCTGTTGACGATTTAGGGCAGCTGATGGTGTCTGGCGTGCTACTATTAAGATGTAAAATACCTGTCATCACACATGATTAAGCAAAGCAAAAGACGTGGCCGAAATATCAGTATCTATTAAGAAGCTCGCAGCATATTGTTTGGATTATGCCAAGCTGACAACCTCAGCCTTTTTAGCACGACCAGTCAAGTCTCCAAATATTAGCCAAAAAACACTTAACATCGAAAGAGTCTTGATTGGAAGTGCTCCTGCTCAAGATGAGCGTACCGAAGCACTATCACTAGACCTGCTACTAATCCTTGATCACGACCCGGCAATGGAAGAGAGTGCTAAGACGGATGAGCAGAAAGAACAAGAAAAGCGTTACAACAAAGACTTGGCCTTAGCCGCTAGTCTAGACGACATCAATCGTAAATACGTTACATCTTCGTATACAAAGCAGGTTGTAATTCAGACGGGTTTCGTATCGTTTAAAGCCAAGAAGATACTGGATGGCGATGAGCATGAGGAAGTCAAAGCCCCTCTGATTTCATTTCCTATCGCTATAACCACCAAAGACCATAAAAATACCCGTGAGTATCAATTCGAGGTTAAAGACGATGCAGTTACCTTTATCATCAACTCACTTTCCAAGTACTTGCCGCAGGCTGCCTACGATGAAATCTTTGGGTTTGTAGCAAAAGCCGAGGGCGAGGGTCGGAATACCATACCACTTCATGCCGAGTTCTTTGATGAGTTATGGGCAAAAATTGTTTTCAACCTTCGCAAGGTTGACGCGCAAGATATCAGCGAAAAGCCTGACTTATCGTGTTCGATCGTAACGCTAGTACAGCGCTCCAATTACTTCTTGTCTCAAGACTTACTACAGATGATTGGGCTAGAAGATGAAGAGCTAGAGGAGACTTCGCTAAGCGCGTGGTCGTCAGATGAAGATATGAGTCTTTCATCTGAAGTAGAGGATGATGGCTCCAATAGCTTGTTTTTCCCATTCCCGTACGATAAGCATCAGCTTAACGTACTTGGTGTTATAGACAACCGTGCCGTAATAGTCGAAGGCCCGCCCGGTACAGGTAAATCACAAACTATATCGAATCTTCTTGTACACCTTGCGGCTGAAGGTAAAAAGGTGTTGTTCGTAAGCCAAAAAGACCAAGCTGTACGCGGCGTAAAAGAGAAGCTCAAGTCACTTGATGTACCATTTCTGTTTGGCTACATCCCCGACCGTCTTTCACCGCTGCATACCGAAGAAGACGAGCAAGACAGTGCCGCGAATACTCTGGTAGCGCTTAATCGCCAGTGGTCGCTTGCAAATGATACTGACCCTATTGCGCCTCTCCAACTGCTTAATGCCAAAAGGCAGCAGTATACCTACGGTATTGATAGCGAACGCAGTTTATTTGAACTATATGAACGCCGCCGCAAGCTTGACTATGTGTCCGAGTTCAGCGACAAGCCAATATCGGCTGAGGTATGGCATGGGCTAGTTACGGCCCGCGATACAATCCGTTCCGACAGAGAGTTGCTGAAAGAATATGCAGTGCGACACAAGGAGTATATAGCGGTAAAAGACAAGGCTTATGCTCACCTTAGAGTAACGCTCAACGATGTTGTTGCTATACTCCGCGAAACGGAGAGGATATTCAAGGAAACCGTACCAGAACGCCCGGGTCTATTCTCTAAGCCACTCAAGCGTATGCAGCTAAAACAGTCAGTCAGGCGTACAACAAACACACTTCCAACAGAGATATGGCGGGATATTGTTGTGGTGCTCGACTCTAACGACACCAAGACAGAGCGTCTCATATCTCTTGAACAATTAACGAGTTATTTTGATTACCACCAAAGACTTCTTGCACTCCAAGAGGCTACTCGCTCACTTGAGAAGACGTTAGAAAAAACTGGATTATCACAACGACAAGTAGCGCAGCTAGAGGAGCTGCTGAAGAGCGCCGGTGAAGACCAAGTATTTACTGACATCGCCGAATATGCCAAGTTAAGCGAGCAGATTGCGCATATTGAACGCTTTTCCGCAAATGAGTTGCGGGGTCAGATTGCCGACATCAAGAAGTACTATAAGAGCAATGTCGTTGATTATGTTCGCAACCGTATCTTACGAAGGGTCGATGAGCTAGGCTCTAATCGTAGTAATAAAGCCATATTGGCGCGTGTGGCTCGTAGTCTCACCAAGAGCAAACGTGCATACAAGACCTTTGACAAGCTCAAGTCCGACAGTGACAACTTTGCGGTTATGTCCGAAGTGTTACCAATATGGATGATGAGTCTTGATGATGCAAGTCGTATCCTGCCGATGGAGAAAAATCGCTTTGACTACGTGATTATTGACGAGGCTTCACAGTGTAACATTGCTTATGCGTTACCGGTCATGTTCCGTACTAAGCACACAGTGTTCTTTGGCGATAGCTTACAGATGCGCGACACGAACACGCTATTCAAGACTAACGAGCAGCTTGATGCACTCGGTAAGAAGCATGGTATTAGCGAGCACTACCAAATTAAGGCAGATGAGGACTCAGTAAAGTCCGTTATGGACATTGCATCTCTGTCAGGATTTAAGACTGTAACGCTACGCAGCCACTACCGCTCACCAAAAGAACTCATCGGTTTCTCGAACGAGAACTTCTATGAAAAGGTTGGCAGGTCACTAGAGATAGTCAATGACAACATCTTTACCTACAAGAACACTAATCGCGTACTCATTAACCACATTATAGACTCTAACCCGGCCATCGAAGAGTCCGACCAGACCAGCATGACCGAGGCTCTATATATCAGCAGTCTGATTAGCGATTTAAAGAAAGATTCTGCCTACAAGGACAAGTCTATCGCAGTGTTGACCTTTTTCAATGGCCAAGCCGAGCTGCTTCGTAAAGTAATTACCGACGAAGATATTAAAATCTCAACCATTGAAGGTATTCAAGGCGATGAGCGCGACGTAATCATTTACTCCTTTGTCATCACCAGCCCGGAAGCCAAGCGCCGATACATTGCTCTTAGCGGCGAAGGAGGAGAGATACGCAAAGGCCCAAACGAAGGTCGCGTAAACGTAGCGTTCAGCCGCGCACGTCTACAGGTGCACGCCGTAACATCACTTGCGCCGGAGTTATGGCCTGAAGGAATATGGATTAAACGCTATCTGGATTATGTTGACCAACATGGCACAGTCAGCACGCGACATGAGTCAGCGATACAGCAATTTGACTCTAAGTTCGAGGAAGATGTTTTTAACTTCTTAAGTCGAGAACTTGACCCGGACAAATTTTACCTTACGACTCAGGTAAAAAGTTGTGGCTTTAAAATTGACCTGGTGGTTACTGACAAGCAAACCAACAAAAAGCTCGCAATAGAGTGCGACGGGCCGACTCACTTTGAGGCTGGAGACGGTCAGGTATATGTCGTAAACGACTTTGAGCGCCAGAGTGTTCTTGAGGTTGCTGGCTGGGACTTCTATCGCATATCCTACTTCGACTGGCAGAGCGAGAGCCATAATGAAGGCAAGGCATTATTGGAATACGTCAGGGATTACTTTAAGCACAAGCCACACGTCGAGGATGTAATGCTAAAGGTTCCCCAAGGACTAGAGCCGGTGCAGCCAGCAGTCGCTCCTGCACCTGTTACTATCACACAGCCCGAACCAGCGCAGTCCATAAAGCAGCAAAAACTAGTAATAAAGAAGACCGCTACACCAGTGCCGACTAATAATGGCGCGACCTTCAAAGAAATCGGGCGTATTAAGATAAGTGGACAGTCGGCACTTGTCCTCTCACTTTACGGCTCCGATGGTCTCATTATCAATGAATACGTAAACACGCCTAAGTACACGGGCTTTACTAAGAAGAATGTAATGATAGGCACCGACTACATACCGCATCTCGCAACCAGCTTAAATGCTGCAATCGGTGGTGCCACCATGAAGACTGAATGGTACCCCGGTGCGCGCCAGCCAGCGGAGTTACATATACGACCTATAGATGACAAGATTGACGTACGCCAATGGCTCACTGAGGGCGCATACACCGGCTACACCCTAAAGGGCTTTAGAATAGACAAGAGCATCGCCATGCGTCTCGCTGAGGAGCTATCAAAATTACATGGATGAAAAATTCAAACAGACGCATAAGTTACGCCCTAACCCACAGCGTATAGACGAAGAAGGACTTAAGAACTTCCGCAATTCATTACCAGACACTAAGGAGTTTGCTTTTTCCTTTGAGCCTACTACCAATGACTTTGGCATGGATGGCGAGCTACAGGTGTTCGTCAACGAAGCACACACGGGAGAGTTTTTTAAAGTTCAACTTAAAAGCCAAGCAGAGTCTAAGCATAGTAAAGATGGAACGTCAGTCAGTATTAAGATTGACCTAAAGACGGCATATTTCCTCATCGAAGAGGCCAAGACTCCTACGGCGTTAATCGTCATAGATAACATGACTAAGAAAGTCTACTGGCATCCGACACAAACCTCTCCAGATGCTCGTGCTCGGCTTGATAGAGCCCTACAGAACTTCAATGAGTCAGTAAAGGAGCCTACTATTACACTGGCGATACCTGTAGTGAATGAATTAACTGTTGAAAATTATGCACCTCTATATGATTACTTCAAAGAAGCAGTAACTTATTTAGCTCAAAAGGAAACAATGAAAGCAGCAGTTAATAAACCACTTGGTGAGGGGCTTAAGCATTTAGGGGAGCTACAAGAGAGTACATTAACTCTGGAGGGCTTTGACTACAGTATAAGGAGCCATGATGATGCTCCTCACCAGCGAACTATGTTTTCTATGAACGTCGTTGGGGGCAAGGTTGTAGACTATTACCCTGGCAAAGACTTTAAGCCCCATCATGCACCGAAGATACAAATCAAAGCGAAGTTTCCAGCTGATGACAAGGACGGCAAGGCGGAAGAATTTAAACGAATGGTAGAACAGGGTGAGGGTGGTACAGTAACGCTTGCTCCTGAGAATATTGACAGTTACGAAGTCGTGTCAGGCGGAAAAGTCATTGACGGTGGCGAAAAAGCTAAAGATGGTATGCGGCTCACCTTAACTCCATCAAATGAAAAACGCCGCCTTACATTGTCTATAGATAACGGTCGCGAGGAACTATTGCACGCTGTCGATACATGGATGGCAGGCGGTGTGCTACATATGGAGAGTGTTGCCGGGCAACCATTTGCGCTGACCACAAAGTTCAATATAGGCAAGGGCAACTATGCCGCCACTTTCAATATAAAAGTTCTGAACAGCAACCTGACAAGCGTTAAACAAGAACTTCGTTACCTTGATTTCTTGCGCAGCCGTAAAGAGATTACCTTCAGTGTCATCGACCAGGACGGCTTTAAGCACAAGATGTTCAGCGGTGGCGCTGGCAACAAGAAACTGGTCAACGAAGCTGGCTATAAGCTCATTATGGCATTAAAAGAAATTGAAGATGCTACTGGCATAATAATTCCTTATCCGTTGCCAGAGGACATGACTAGAAAGCAGCTTGATGAAATATATTGGGCGCATAGACTCGTTACCGGTAACAAAATTAATAAAAAGATGACAGTCAACTTCAAGTTGGGAAAAACCCCCAAAGAACAACTAAAGGTAGGTGGAGCGCTAGGCTTTTACCAAGAACAGCCTTCAATCACTATCTTCGATAAGCCCTATGCCATGACTGGGTTTACGCAGGAAATCAAAGGTATAGTCAGTGAGCTAACGCAAAAGCCAGATGGTGAAGGCGGGGAAGAATACAGCGCTAAAATGGACAATGCGGAAATAGTCATCAAACGTCTACAAGACAAGTCCTACTAATGCGAAAAAGCTCAGAATGATAAGTAATGACCCGATATGGTTTTCGCCAATCCGAGCATACAGCGAATATTTGAAGCTGGCCGAAACTGTTGGCGTTGAAGCCATAGAGACTGACGCTCAGTACAAGCGTGTACTTGAAACGAAAGCGCTGGCCATCTTGTGCTTTGCGATGTTTGTCGCCAACAAAACACCATGGTTTCTGCAACTACATCGTCATGACCCGCCGGATGGCTTAATAATGCGAGCGTCACCCGACAAGCCTGGCGACCATGATTTGCTTGGAGTTGAAGTGACCTCATACTTCAGAAATAAAACCGGCACCCCAAAAGAGCCCCTGCTTGACCAACTCAAAAAGACAAAGATGTTCAAGGAATACCATAAGTATTCCGACCATGATGTTGTTTTGGTCGACCTCGGCTGGGGCTATAAACCTGACTTCAACGCAATCCATGAGTACATGGCGGAAATCGGCGCACCGTATGAGCTGTGGTTCTTACAGGAAATACAATCAATGCCCGATACCATCGCTGAAATGACTCTATGTAATACGAAAGGAGCGTATCAGCGTAAAGTGAACATTGGTAAGGCATGGCATGACATGAAGGAGCAGAATGTTTTTGACGCTATACGAACAAAGCGCGTAGGCAGTATTGATAAGGTTGGCTCAAAAGAAGGCGAGCCTATCGTCGGCGCGCCTTGGGAGCTTATGGCCTAGTGCCGCATGGAGAGGGTTGTGCTCTGATCGTTACCGAGACTACCTTTTGCGCCCTCTCTTTTAGCCTCTCGGCTTTATCCTGCAACAGCTAGTTCGGTGCGCGCCATGAGCTCGGCCTCTAATGCGCGTTACCACCTTATCTAATAC